>OODJ01002371.1_pt1 | contig 12799 bp, 8 predicted proteins | sample 1671611 | NCBI WGS metagenome assembly OODJ01 (sample SAMN06348174, study PRJEB24527) | human gut metagenome | biome: human gut; feature: ankylosing spondylitis patient; material: feces | host: Homo sapiens | place: China | collected 2015-10 | reverse complement strand
CGATTCCCGTCACTATCCACCATTTGATCATAAGGCAAAAAAGGAAGCATCGTCGAGGTTGCTTGAATAACGGACAATCCCATACCATTGTTTTTTATATCAATTAATGAAGCCCGAATACTCGTACTCAACGTCGCCCAATTCATGATTTTAAAGTTCAAGTTCGAAGTTAAGGTAAAACGATCTCCTTGTTCTCCTTTTGTATTGGATTGCTCGTTAGCATATGAAGCAGACAAAAAATAATTCATATCATCTGAAGCCCCACTAAATGATAGATTATATTGTTGTGAAAAAGAGGGCTGTAACATATATTTTTTCACATCCCGATATGACTCTCGTTCTGCTAATTCACCCAGTTTGGCATCAGCCTCTGCTTGAGTTATAATTCCATCTTTCGCATCCAATAAAATCTTGGCCGCTTGCGATATCTCAAATGTGTAAGCCGATGCATAAGTAGGACGGGTAATATACCCTTTATCAACCATTTCCCGTTCATAATCTATCATCTCAGCTGAATTCATGATTGGTAAAGTATTAAAACGCGGAGACCCGGAAGTCATGACATTTATGCCAAAGTTTACTGTTGTTCCTCGTTTCCCTTTTTTCCCCTTTTTAGTTTCGATAACAATTACCCCATTAGCCGCACGAGCACCCCAAATAGAAGCTGCTGCAGCATCCTTCAAAAAAGTAATTGACTCCACATCGTTCGGATTCAAGTTTTTCATCTCCAAATCTGTAGGAAATCCGTCAACAACCAATAATGGACGGCTCATCGCATCGGTAAAGCTACTCCTTCCTCGAATATTCATTGAAATATTTGTTTGCTCCTCCAACTGTCCGTCTGTCCGGTTTGAACCATACAAAAAAGTCATATCCGAATTCTTGACATCCACGTAAACCCCCGGAACAACACCTTCCAAACGGTTCATGATATTCGGACTGGGACGCTTTGCTAATTCCTTAGCTGTTACCACGCTAAATGAACCGGTGGCACGTTCTTTGGGCAAACGGGTGTAACCCGTTGAAACAACGACAACCTCATCCAATGCCTCCGTGGTTTCTTTCATTTTAATGTTTAGAGGGGAATCACTATTAATTGCCACGGTTTGCATCTCGAAACCGACCATCGAGAAAAGCAACGAATCGCCCCGTGAACAAATCGCCGTGAACTTTCCTTCCACGTCAGACACGAATCCTAGCGTAGTTCCCTTGATAATAATATTCACTCCCGGAAGAGGTTGACCTTGTTGATCTGTAATCTTACCTGCCACCGTAAGTTTATTCTCTTGTTGTTGGTTAGTTGATTTCACGGGACTAACCACCACTGTGTTATCCACGATCGAGAATGTAAGTCCTGAATTCTTTAAACAATACTCTAAAACGGCTTTTACATCCGTATTTGTGAAATCAGGATTCAATCCCATAATATTACCCACTTTTGCGTCATTGTACAAAAAAGTCAACTCCGTTTGCTTTTGAATTTCTTTAGCAACTTGGATAAATGAACTATTCTTCATCTTCACAGTGACATTCTGAGCCACTGCCGTGAATGACGAAAATAGTAATAAAACAATCGTCATTCTCATCATTAATCGGTTCTTTATTAGCCATAAACCTCCCGGAAGAGACTTATTTCGGTTCTTCTTCATAATGTAATTAATTAATTTAGTTAGTTTTACACACTTACCTCCCCTCGTGGCCATCGAGGGTTTCACTCTGTAGTTATATATACATCATTTCCATGTAATTCAAATCGCACATCTCCCGTCATCTGCAACATTTTCATTACTTGGGAGAAATCACCATATCGTTTCAGATTTCCCGACAGAGAAATTCGTTTCGCCCCCTCATCCTTGAATATCACACGAATATCATACCATCGTTCCAATGTTCTCATTATATCTTCCAACGGCTGTTGTTCAAACACGAAACGCCCGTCTTTCCAACTCGTAAAGCTCTTCACTTCAACTTCCCTCTTTACCATCTTTCCCGACAAAGCATTCACTTCTGCCTGCTCTCCCGGTTTCAACAGCATTGAACTGCCAGGGCTGTATATTCTCACGGAACCTTCCGCAAGAGTCGTTTGCGACTGTTTCTCTTCCGGATAGGCCCGGATATTAAAGGAAGTACCCAACACCGTTACCGACGAACTCATAAATTGTACGGTAAAAGGCTTCTTGGCATCCTTCACCACTTCAAAATAAGCCTCTCCCTGCACGAAAACCCGCCGTTCTTTTGCCCCGAAGGCCACCGGATACTGGATAGAAGTTTCCGAGTTCAACCACACCCTTGTTCCATCTGAAAGTGTCAGACAAAACTCTCCCCCGCGAGGTATTTCCAATTTATTATAAACGATCGATTCACTTTCTCCACCACTAGCGTATATTACCCCAGACCCTGAAGCACTAATTTGTATCCCATCCGTAATAATCGTACTATCCGCAGCCTCCTTGCCTAAAGGAATCATTTGCCCGTTCGCCAGTGTCAACACAGCTTTACTCGTCCCCGGAAGGATATTTGTAGCCAATGAAGGATATAACGTTTGTTCTTCATCTCGATTCAACCCGACATAAAGAACGAGTGCAATTATAAACGGTAACGCAACAGCTGCTACCCGAGCCACATTTATCAGAAATCTCCTTTTACGACGTTGTTGGTATTTCCTTTGCAAGAAACGCCCGTAGGCCACCCGGTAATCATACGTTTCCAACTTCTCCATCCCAACCGTGTAAAAATCTTCTGAAATCATTCGTTGAAAAGCACGTTCATTCTCTCCGGAAACCTTTCGCCAATCAGATAATTGTCTTTCCTCTGATTCTGAAAGTTGCCCTTTCAAACTCTTCTGAATAATTCGTGCTATTTCAAATGCTTCTTTCATCTTGAATTCTTTTACGACCAAAAAACAATCAAGTACAAAAAAAGTGTCACTTGAATGACACTTTCTTGTAAATTTAACAATTCGACAGGAATAAAAGGATTGCCGTTATATCTCCTAACCGACTCTTCAATAATTGTTTTCCGCGCTTTTTATGTGACTTTACCGAATCTATGGAGAGATTCAGTTTCTCTGCGATTTCCGCATTATCGAAACCTTCCATCACCAGTTGGAACACTTGTCCCGTCTGTTCCGGTAAATCCTGAATAGCCTCTGACAACAAGGTTAGTAACTCCTGCTCCACGATCTGGTTAAAAAAGAATGTCGTTGTTTCCCGTTCCTTCAAGAAAGACATATACTCTTGTTCGATCCGGGCATGCTTCAAATAATTCAGACATTGATTCTTAGTAACCAAATACAGGTAAGATTTCAAGGCCACCACAACATCAAAAGTCGGTTTATCCGTGTAAAGTTTGAAAAATATCTCCTGTACAATATCTTCTGCCACGTCCGGGTCATTCACGAAATTAGTGGCAAACGCACAGAGTGAGGCATAATACTTTTCAAACAGGACTTTAAAGGCCCGATCATCCCCAACCCTTAATCCCTGTAACCATTTTACCTCATCCTGTTCCGACATATTATTATCACGTGTTACTCCATCATTTAGAACTATACAAATATACGAAAAATCAAAATAAAACTACTCTTTCACAGAGTCATGACGATATACCCGCATGACTCCCTGTATACGTTTTAAACGGGAAATCAGTTGTGATAAGTGTTCCGTATCACTAACCAACACGGTGATTTGCCCGTCAAATAATCCCTCGCTCGAATTAATGGACAATCCCCGTAACGTGATCTTCGGGTCCTTCGCTATCACTTCGGTAATCTTAGTCACCATTCCCGCATCTTCACGTCCCACGATACTCAACACCGTCTGGTAAGAAGTTGCACCGGCATTCGTCCAAGCTGCCTGCACGATTCGATACGGGTAGCGACGCTGCAAATCAAGAGCATTCTTACACTGGGTCCGGTGAATCTTAATCCCCTCACCAATAGAAACGAATCCCAGAATATCATCCCCGAATACCGGGTTACAACAACGGGCAAACTTGTACACCACGTTATCGACATTCCGGTCGATCAATAACACATCCTCACTAATCGGGCGGGACGGAATAACCTGCACCTCTTCTCTCGGGGTGGCCACCGTACGCTCCTCTTCTTTCGGGCGAGTAATGAACTCCTTAATCTCCGCCATATCTAACTTTTCCTCGGCAATCGCCTGGTAAAGATCAATAGCAAACTTATATTTATAATGTTGTTGCAAACGATGAATCACCTCGTCTGTCAACTCTAACTTCCAATTTTTAAACCGACGAGCCAACATTTCCTTACCCAGCGTGGCCTGAGCCCGCGAATCTTCGGTAAGAAACTGACGAATCTTGTTACGAGCCTTCGAAGTCGTGGCAATATTCAACCAGTCGGCATTCGGCTGTTGATTATTCGAGGTTAGGATGGATACCTGATCCCCATTCTTCAACACATAGCGCAAGGTCTCGTTACGTTGGTTTACCTTTCCTCCTACACAACGGGACCCTACAGCCGTGTGGATAGCATAAGCAAAGTCAAGTAACGTCGCTCCCGCCGGTAAAGTCTTCAAATCTCCCGCCGGGGTAAACACGTGTACCTCCTTATCTTGCAGGTTAATTTTAATATCATCCAACATATCCACGGCTCCGACTTCCGAACTCTCCAATATCTCTCGTAACTCAGTCAGCCACTCCTCGATCGCCTTATCCGCCGTTCCCCCCTTGTACTTCCAGTGAGCCGCAAATCCCTTTTCAGCAATCTCATCCATCCGTTCCGTACGAATCTGCACTTCCACCCATCGGTTATTAGGTCCGAGAACGGTGGTCTGCAATGATTCATAACCATTGGATTTAGGCACAGAAATCCAATCTCGCAATCGCTGCGGGTTAGGCGTGTACCTGTCGGCCACGATCGAATATGCCCTCCAGCAATCGGCCTTCTCTTCCGGCCCCCTGCTATCCAGTATAAAACGAACCGCAAATATGTCATAGATTTCCTCGAACTCTACCTGTTTCTTCCGCATCTTGTTCAAGATCGAGGCTATCGTCTTGGTACGCCATTTCACCTTGAATTTAATTCCCCGGTTATTGAATTCTTCCACAATAGGGGCAATAAACTCGTTGATATATTTTTCACGGGCCTCCCGTGTTCCCTCCAGCTTTAAAGAAATCTCCTTGTACACCTCAGGCTCTCCATAACGTAAAGCAAGGTCCTCCATCTCCGATTTGATATTATACAAACCTAAACGATGGGCAAAAGGAATGTAGATATAACTGGTTTCCCGCGCTAACTCCCGTTGTTGTTCCGGAAGTAAAGTCTCAGCATGCCGTAAATCATACAATTTTTCCGCCAGAAAAATCAACTGCACCCGTACATCTTCAGCAAAACTCAGTAGTAATTTCCGGAAATTTTCGGAATCAACCACCCGGTGAGTAGTATAGATATGACTTATATCCCGTAAACCGGCTAATATCTGGGCCACTTTCTCTCCAAATACCGTTTTTATCTGTTCCAATCTCAACGTTCCGGACTCTATTGCCCGATGCAACATCAAACAAATAATAGAAGTCCTCCCTAACCCTATCTCGGACGTGATAATTAATCCGGTATCCAACAAACGATGAATATCTTTCTCTGTAACCGCTTGTGAATTTGCCTCGCTGCTCATTGCCGTATCGAAAGCTTTTCGCACGAGACGAATATCCTCGGTTGAAATCAAGTTCTTACATGACTTTAATAAAGATCTATATTTTTGTTGTACAGTAATGTTTGTCGTAGTTTCTGCCATAACAGGTTAATTTAGTAAATTCCAACTCCTATTAATCATATCAAAAAAAATGCCGTACTCCCCGATTTTCATTCTATTCAAGATATAATAACAACTAATTATGCAGGACAACGACAATACCCTGCCAAAGGTTACCCGCGAGCCCCTAAAATTGATTTATTTCAAGCTACACAGGATAAAACCGTATCGTTACAGTCATTTTTTATGCTATCACCGTGAAAGAATCTGAATTATTTGACTACCGATTTCACGATAATCTCGAAATTCCGACCATAGTTAATCAAGTATAATCCCCGATTTTCCAAACCTCCAAATCCACTCACGGGATGGAACCGGAAACGGGTAAATGCTCCGCTTATATCCTTTTCCCGTAACACGTTCAAAGTATTCCCACGTTCCATGTCGACCAAGGGGATAAAGCACATAACAATGTCAAACGCCCGGTTCACCACATTACTCGGCTCCGAATAAAAATAATCCCGGTGTTTCGCGGAAAATTCTTTGGCCACATCACCTTGATAATCCACGTAACTATTCGCCATCATCTTCACGTTCAACTTAAATAACACTTCCTCGTCGATAGAAGTAAATTTCAACCAATCGGGGAAACCAATTACCGTGATCCGGAACTGATCTGCCAGTGCTGACAACACGGGCAACGTCCGACTGGCCGCCGCTTCATTTATAGTTGGAAACAAGATCATATTTTCCACTCCCAGCCTCATGACCTTGCGTAATGAATCCAAATGCATTTGAGGCCGCCATTGACAATTCGTCATATCTTCCATCCCGTTCGCCTGTAAGCGAATTCGTACCAAATCCGTTAAACGACTCTCATCCCCAGTGCGGACTCCCCCATCCGGAATGATATTTATCAGATGAGCCTGCGTACCATTTGCAACAATCCAGTCCGCCATCTCTTCTACCAGAGAAACCGTAGACGTATTCAACTGCACGAAATTCGGGAAACGGACTAAATCTCCTCCCCGTGAAGAAAGCGGGAAAATCATCGGAATCGTCCGGTTTCCTAGCTGTTCGGCAACCGCCTTATACGTGTTCGCATACACGGGACCGATAATCAAATCCGGAGATAACAAATTCAATTCCCCTACCAAACGTTGCACGGTATTGGGATCACGTTCCGTGTCATAAACATACAAATCGATCGTGTATCCCAGCCGTTTCAAACTATCCACGGCCATCAATACCCCCTGATAAAATTGCAGGAAAGGTTCCGTACGAGAAGATAAACGCCAACGCTCATTCCGTATATTCACTCCCAGCGTGTCCACCGGAATTTCCTCCTCGGATAAGGGCAACTTGTTTTCCTTCACGTACAAAGGCAACATAAGAGCAACTTTCAAGTGGCGTTGCTCATGAGCAACTTCGGGAATAACAAACACAGTATCACCCACAACCTGCTGCACCATTCCTTCCAATGAATCGCGGGCAGGCGGGAATGTATTCGAATGACTTTCCTTGTATTTTTCCATCTCTTCACACCGGGCTTGTTGAACCTCTTTCGCCTGACGTTTTTCCCAGCGTAATTCAGCCTCCAACACGTTTCGGTCAATCTGCCTCAATGCCAATTTCACAACAGCACCTTCTGCGATCGGTCGGCTCACGTCGTACTCCGGATTATCTTTCAGAATTCGTTTCATCTTGATATTAAACTTCCGGGAAAGAGAATATAGCGTCTCTTTCGGTTTCATCCGGTGATAATAAAACTTATCATCAATAGATTTAAAAGGTTCGACCACTGGAATTCTCAACACATCCCCGATCGAAAGGGCGTTGTCACTCTTATCATTTAATGCTTTCACTTCATCCACGGAGACACCGTAAACCTTACATATGGAAAAAAGCGTTTCCTTGGCTTTCACCGTATGGAGATAATAGGACTTTCCCTGATACACGATTTTCTCTGTCGATTTCTCTATCTTGATTTCCTGCGCCCCGACATAACCCGTCAAACCCAGCAACAAGAATACTAAAATGAATCTTACCATCTTTATCACTTCTTATTTTCAAAGCAAAAATAGTAAAATAGTAGTGATAATTGAAAAATCTCTGCTATTTTTGCAAAGTTAAGGTATTTCAATACCAGTACTGCCTGTGTTCAGTAGTGATGAACCCGGCAAGTTTTATAAATTTACAAACGTTATACACTCTATGGGTTTCTTTAAAAAAGGACATATCATCGTGTTATTGATCAACATAGCCGTAGCCTGCATCGTGTTGTTCCTGATCGGGTATATCGTGTTGAATCGATTGGAGAAATACACGAATCATGGTTATTATATTACTGTTCCCGAACTCCGGGGACTCACTCCCGACGAGGCGGAACCTTTCGCCAAAGAAAAGAATTTGCAAATCCTTGTCATCGATTCTATCTATGACAACAATGCCAAACCAGGAACTATCGTGGAACAATTCCCGTCACCAAATGCTCACGTGACAAACAACCGGGCCATTCAACTGACCATCAACGCCAATGCCCCGGAAAAAATCATTTTCCCGAACCTTCGCAACATGGCTTTCCGTCAATCCTTGCAACGCTTGAAGAACTTGGGACTCAACGTTGGAAGAATCGAATACATTCCTTCCAACTTCAAAAACCTAGTACTTGATTTCAAATACGAGGGAAACATCATCGAACCCAATAGTTTGATACAAAAAGGAGAAACGGTGGATATTGTACTCGGAAACGGGAACACGTCCAACGACCAAGTAGCCATCCCATCATTAGTGGGAAAAACACTGGCAGAGGCAAAAGCCATACTATTGCAGGCATTCTTAAACGTGGGTGAAATACTGCCCGACAACACGATCAAAACCGAGGCGGACCAATTCATGGCAATTATATACCAGCAAGAGCCTGAATTCGAAGAAAATATGACGATGAAAATGGGGGGAGACATCACGCTCTACCTCACGAAAGATAAAGAAAAAATAATGGCACTGGACTCCCTGTCCATTGAGGAGCTACAACCATGATAGAAGAAGAAGTAGAAGATTTAGAAGAACTGGGCGAGGACGAACCGGAACAAGAGCAAGAAATGTACGAACATTTCCGTCTGGAAGTTGATCCCGGCCAAAATTTACTGCGTATCGATCGGTTTCTGGTCGATCGGTTACCTAACGTATCCCGCACAAAAATACAGGAAGCTGCAGAAGCCCAATGTGTACAGGTCAATAATAAACCGGTAAAATCCAATTACCGGGTAAAACCCAAAGACATTGTCACCTTGATGCTCCCCCACCCAAAACGGGAAATACGGGTCATACCGGAAGATATTCCTTTAAATATCGTGTACGAGGACGACTATCTGCTGGTCATTAACAAAGAACCGGGTATGGTGGTACATCCTTCCTACGGGCATTATACGGGGACTCTCGTAAACGCTTTGGCATGGCACTTGAAAGGGAATCCGTTATTCAAAGAGAACGATCCCCGCCCTGGACTGGTTCACCGGATAGACAAGGACACCTCCGGCCTGTTGGTCATTGCCAAAACGGAAGAAGCCAAAACCAAATTGTCTTCCCAATTTTTCCATAAAACCTCTAGTCGGAAATACGTGGCCGTATGTTGGGGAAACTTGGAAAATGATAACGGAACGATTATCGGTAACATCGGAAGGAGTATCTCTAACCGAAAAATCATGGGTGTATTCCCGGAAGGTAGCGACTACGGCAAACACGCCGTGACTCACTATCACGTGCTGGAACGTTTGGGTTACGTGAATGTCGTGGAATGCGTGCTGGAAACCGGACGTACCCACCAAATCCGGGCTCATTTCAAATCAATCAGACATCCGCTATTCAATGATCCGGAATACGGTGGTAATGAAATCCTGAAAGGCACCACATTCACGAAGTACAAACAATTCGTACAAAATTGTTTCGCTCTCTGTCCCCGACAAGCATTACATGCCAAAACCCTTGGTTTTGAACACCCGGGAACGGGCAAATGGATGGACTTCAATTCCGAAATACCACAGGACATTCAACAGCTCATTGAAAAATGGCGGGGCTACGTGGCAAACCGGGAACTGGAAGATATTGAATAACCTAGACAAATACGTATTTCAAAATACACAATATCGAGAGTATATACATCGTGAGATTTAACTCTCGATATTTACCTGCAAACAACTTAAGCAACACATAAGTCAACAACCCCAACACAATACCCTCGGCAATCGAGTAAGTCAACGGCATCATAATAATGGTCACAAAAGCAGGAAAAGCCTCAGTCATATCATCAAAACGTATTTTCTTCACCGCATCAAACATAAAACTCCCCACGATCACCAATACCCCTGCTGTAGCGATACCCGGAACCAACAAAAAGAACGGGGCAAAGAACAAAGCGACAATGAACAACCCACTAACAACAGCAGCTGTCAAACCGGAACGCCCACCTTCGGCTATACCAGCAGTACTTTCAGCGTAAGTCGTTGTGGTTGACGTTCCGAGTAAAGCCCCGACCGTTGTTCCCACGGCATCTGCCATCATCGCAGGTTTCAACTTCGGGATACTCCCGTCAGGTTTCACCATCCCTACTTTATTTGCCGTACCGACCAATGTTCCTAAAGTATCAAAAATATCCATGAACACGAGCGAGAAAATCGCAATCAACATATTCGGGGACAACAAAGAATGAAAATCTAGCTTGAAAAAGACCGGCTCCAGAGAATGAGGCATCGATACTAAAGAAAAGCCTTCCGGTATCCGGGTAATCCCCAAAGGAATACTTAATAACGTGACCGCCACAATCGCATAGAAAAGAGCCCCTTTCACTTTCCGTACAACCAACACACCTCCGATAACAATTCCTCCTACCGCCAACAACGTCGATGGAGTAAACTCGCCTAAAGAAACAAATGTTGCAGGATTAGCCACGATCAACCCGGCCTTTTGTAATCCCAAAAAAGCAATAAACAAACCAATTCCAACAGATATGGCGTGTCTCAACGTTTCGGGAATAGCATTCACTATTAACTCCCGTATATTAAACACGGTCAACAGGATAAACACTAGCCCCTCGATAAAAACAGCAGCTAAGGCACTCTCCCAGGAATATCCCATGCCCTGCACTAACGTAAAGGCAAAAAAAGCGTTCAACCCCATACCCGGAGCCAAGGCAAAAGGTAATTTCGCCAAAATAGCCATTACCAACGTGGCAAACGATGCTGCCAAAGCTGTAGCCGTGAACACGGCTCCCCGGTCCATCGATGCCGCCGAAAGAATATCCGGATTCACGGCAAGAATATACGACATCGTTAAAAAAGTAGTGACCCCAGCCATGATTTCTGTCTTTACCTTCATCACGCTGGGATCAAATCCAAAAAGTTTCTTTAATATCATCTTTATAAAAGATAAAACCAAATCCTCGTTACACGTTAAAACGGAAGTTCATCATGTCCCCGTCCTGCACCACGTATTCCTTTCCTTCCACGGACATTTTCCCGGCTTCCTTACATTTTGCCTCGGATCCCAAAGCAATAAAATCCTCGTATTTGATCACTTCTGCACGAATAAACCCTTTCTCGAAATCCGTGTGAATAATCCCGGCAGTCTGCGGGGCTTTCATCCCGTTCTTAAAAGTCCACGCCCTCACTTCCTTCGGGCCTGCCGTGAAATAAGTACGCAAATTCAATAACTTATAAGCCGTACGAATCAATTTATTCACCCCGGCTTCCTCCAGTCCTAGATCCTGCAAGAACAACTGTTTCTCCTCGTACGTGTCCAACTCGGCAATATCCGCCTCGATAGCGGCACCGATCACCAATACTTCTGCCCCCTCGTCCTTCACGGCTTCCCGCACGGCATCCACGTATTTATTTCCCGTCACAACAGACGCCTCATCCACGTTACAAACGTACAAAATAGGTTTATTCGTCAGCAACATCAACTCTTTCGCGGCCTCCTGCTGTAAATCGTTTAATTGCACGGAACGAGCGGATTTTCCCTGCACCAACGCATCTTTATATAAATGCAACACCTCGACCAGACGTTTCGCCTTTGCATCCCCTCCGGTCTGAGCTTTCTTCTCCTCTTTTGCCAAACGGCTTTCCACCGTTTCCAAGTCTTTCAACTGCAACTCTGTATCAATCGTCTCCTTGTCCCGGATCGGATCGACATTACCATCCACGTGTACGATATTATTATCATCAAAACAACGTAACACGTGAATAATAGCATCCGTTTCCCGGATATTGGCCAGGAATTTATTTCCCAAACCTTCCCCCTTGCTCGCCCCTTTTACCAACCCGGCAATATCCACAATCTCGACCACTGCCGGAACTACGTTCTGGGGATGTACCAATTCCACCAATTTATTCAGGCGTTCATCCGGCACGGTAATCACTCCCACGTTCGGTTCTATCGTACAGAACGGAAAATTCGCCGACTGCGCTTTTGCATTACTCAAACAATTAAACAAGGTAGACTTTCCAACATTCGGCAGTCCGACAATACCACATTGTAAACCCATAATATATTTTATTTTTATAATTACCTATGATTCCTTCCCTTCCGGGCGTGCAAAGATAATCAATTTTGAAAGATAATTCAATATTAAAATGTGAGGCTTTATTTGTATCTTCGTCCGGGGAAGCTTCAAATTTCTCCGCCATGACGCTAAAGGTGCAGAACACATTATGGCTTTTGCTTTCGAGAAAGAAATTATATCCTCCTACCTGCCTTCCCGAAAGGGTTGTGACGCTTTATTGGATATAAAAGCTTTAGAAGATTCTGTCGTTATCCAAGCATCTCTGGAAACCTTACGTCCTTTTCTTCAAATATCGGTCGACGGTGAAATTTATGTACGTGCATTCGTCGAATCGTTGGCCTTCGACTTTCTCAAAAAAATAATTTCCCTGCATTGTGATACCCCCGAGGAACGTTATCTCCAATTACAAAAAAGAGTTCCCGATATTCTGAACAGGGTTAATCTCAAAGAAATTGCTTCTTACCTCAGAATCACTCCCGAGACATTAAGCCGGATCAGAACCCGTATTCTCAACGAATCC
>OODJ01002366.1_pt1 | contig 12805 bp, 10 predicted proteins | sample 1671611 | NCBI WGS metagenome assembly OODJ01 (sample SAMN06348174, study PRJEB24527) | human gut metagenome | biome: human gut; feature: ankylosing spondylitis patient; material: feces | host: Homo sapiens | place: China | collected 2015-10 | reverse complement strand
ATCATTCGGGTCCTTCGGCAGAAGCAGGATCTTAAGTTCATGTTCCAGTTCCTCTACATTCTTCTTCGCATCAGATAACTCTTCCTTGAGCATCTCACGCATATCTTCGTCCTTCTCCTCCTCAAGCATGGAAAGACTATCCTGAATCGTCTCTTTATTCTTCTTATACTCGCGGTAAGCATCTACGATTGGCTGCAGGTCACTCTGTTCCTTCATCAGCTTCTGAAAATGCTCCTGATTATCTGTAACACCAGGCTCTCCAAGCTCATTAAGCACCTCTTCAAAACGAATGAGCAGATCGTCTAATTTATCAAACATATTTATCCTCCTGTAATTTCTTTCGCCCCAGAACCACCCGGTCCAACCCGGCCAGATCCTGCCTTATCTCAATATCTTCAAATTTATATTTCCGCAAAAGAGCTGCCACATCTTCTCCCTGGCTGCATCCGATTTCATATAAAAGCCAGCCACCCGGAACAAGATGATCCTGTGCCTGTTTCGTGATAGCCCTGTAAAAATAAAGTCCATCTTCCATACCATCCAGCGCCATACGCGGATCATGCAATTTTACTTCATCCATAAGATCTTCAATTTCCGCCGTAGGAATATATGGCGGATTTGATATAATCATATCATAAGCTCTGCTATAATTTCTATTACTATTTTCGCATTCTGTCATTTTTACAGTATCTTTTACAGCAGTCCTTTTCATATACTCTGTTCCGTACACAATGTTCTGCATTTCAGAAAACAGATTACTCTGTACGAATTCCGCATGCTCTGCCACTTCCAGTGTCCGTGCATTCCGCACAGCCACTTTCAGTGCCTCATCTGACAGATCCACGCCTGTTCCGTGTGCATCAGCTCTCTCCTTCAGAATACTGATAAGAATACAGCCGGATCCTGTACACATATCAAGAATATATGGATTTTTCACAGCTTTCATGCATTCAAGAGCGGACTCCACAAGTGTTTCCGTATCCTGTCTGGGTATCAGTACATTCTTATCCACATAAAATTCATGCCCCATAAAAAAAGCCTGATGCGTCAGATGCTGCAGCGGTATGTGTCCCGCACGTCTGCTGATCAGTTCCAGATATCTTTCAGCAGCACTTTCTGTGACACTTTCTTCTCCGTATGCAAAATAATACGCCCGGCTTTTTCCTGTGACATATTCCAGGAGAAGCCAGGCATCCAGCCCGGCTTCCTTAATCCCCGCCTGTGCAAGGATCATCTGTCCTTTTTTTAATAATCCTGTCAGAGTTTCTCCGTTCATTGTTCTGCTTCAACTCCAAATTCTTCCTTCAGATATGCTTTCCAGTCAAAAACCGCCTCTACAGCCCTGATCGCAACCTCTGCCATATCTGCTGTCGGTTCCTTAGTTGTAAGTTTCTGCATTGCCAGACCCGGTTTACTGAAAAAGTCAGCAAGTTTGCTGTCTGATCTTCCAGCCCACTGAATAATCTCAAAAGATATTCCTGCTACAACCGGCACCATAAGAAGTCTTCCAAACAGTCTCACCCAGTAAAATGGAACCAATACAAAAATAAAATGCAGAAAAATGCTGACCAGCATAACCAGAAACAGAAAACTGGTTCCACATCTCTTATGCAGTCTGGAGCTTGCAAGAACATTATCCACCGTAAGCGGCAGTCCATGTTCCACACAGTTAATGCACTTATGCTCTGCTCCATGATACATAAATGTTCTCTGAATATCCTTCATTCTGGAAATCAGAAGCATATATCCCATAAACAATGCAAGCTTTACAAATGCCTCAACTATTGTAACTGCAAATTCCGAAGCGCCAACCCTTCTGCAAAGACTTGCAAGGGCGTATGGCAGCAACATAAAGGCGGCAACTGATACCACGATTGAGACAGCAACTGTCACATATAACAGCCATTTGAACTGCTTATCTTCTTTTGCCTTTTTTGCAGCAAGCTCCTCTTCTGAAAGAGCAGCATTCTTCTGCTTATCCTCTTCGTCCTCCTCGTCCCCTGCGATCTCCGCTGAATACATCAGACATTTTGTGCCGACCACCAGAGAATCCACGAAGCTTACCACACCTCGAATCAGTGGATATTTGAGAAATTTTGCATTTCCGAATACACATTTGTAATCTTCTACTTTTAATTCAATCTCATTGTCCGGTCTGCGGACAGCAATGGAATATTTGTCTTTATGACGCATCATAATACCTTCCATTACAGCCTGACCACCGATATTTGATGATCTCATTCTTCTCTCCCGAAAGAAATTTAAGAAGGCTTTTCTTATTTCAGAGAAACTTTCGCGCTACCAGACTTCTAAATGAAGCGTAACTCTTTTACAACTTCTCCAGAAAACAAGAAAGGTTGAGATTTCCCAACCTCAACCTTCTCAATTTCTACTATATTCTGATTATTTGTTCAGGCCGTATTTCTTATTAAACTTATCGATACGTCCACGAGCCTGAGCTGCTTTCTGCTGACCTGTATAGAATGGATGACATTTAGAGCAGATTTCTACGTGGATGTCCTGTTTTGTAGATCCTGTTACGAATGTGTTTCCACAGTTGCAGGTTACAGTTGCCTGATAATAATTAGGATGGATTCCTTCTCTCATGATTTTCACCTCTCTGTAAAGATTCTATTTTCTATTCGTATTCATTTGACGAATTTACTATTAAACAGCTTTATGAGTATAACATATCGTCCCATGGAATGCAAGTTATTTTAAAATTTATTTTAAAATTTATTTAATATTTTTGTTACTGAGAACGGAGCGAACAGTAACTGTTTTTTTACAACGTTTCAGATAAACTTCTGTTTTTTTACAGTCTGCACAAATTCAGCATTATTTGCAGTACGTGCAAACATGTTCAGGATCTGTTCTACCGCATCTTCTGACTTCATTCCATTGAGGGCTTTTCGCATAATGTAAACCGCTTCCTGTTCTTCTTTACTCAGCAGCAGATCCTCTCTTCTTGTACCGGATTTCTGGATATCAATTGCAGGGAATACCCGCTTTTCCTGCAGTTTTCGGTCAAGCACCAGTTCCATATTACCGGTTCCCTTAAATTCTTCATAAATTACATCATCCATTTTACTTCCCGTATCCACAAGCGCTGTAGCAAGAATAGTAAGGCTTCCGCCCTCTCTCATATTTCTGGCCGCACCAAAGAAACGTTTCGGCATATGAAGAGCCGCCGGATCCAGACCACCGGAAAGAGTTCGTCCGCTGGGCGGTATAATCAGGTTGTATGCCCTTGCCAGTCTTGTAATAGAATCAAGAAGAATTGTAACGTCTTTTTTATGTTCCACCAGACGACGTGCACGTTCTATTACCATTTCAGACACACGTTTATGATGTTCCGGAAGCTCATCAAATGTAGAATAAATGACTTCCACATTATCGCCACAGATGGCCTCCCTGATATCTGTAACCTCCTCAGGACGCTCATCGATCAGAAGAATGATCAGATGCATGTCCGGATTGTTTCTCAGAATAGACTTTGCCACATCTTTCAGCAAAGTTGTCTTACCGGCTTTCGGAGGAGATACGATCATTCCTCTCTGTCCTTTACCGATAGGGCTGATCAGATCTACGATCCTCATGGCAACTGTGCCGCCCGGTCTTTCCATTATCAGTCTCTCATTTGGAAAAATCGGTGTCATATCTTCAAAATTATATCGTCTCTGCCCTTCACTGGGATGGAATCCGTTGATAGAGGTCACATATAGCAGGGCACTGAATTTCTCTCCCTGTGTTTTGATACGGATATTCCCCTTAATAATATCACCTGTTTTCAGGTTAAATCTGCGTATCTGAGAAGGTGATACATAAATATCATTTTCCCCCGGAAGATAATTTTCACATCGGATAAACCCATATCCATCGGGAAGTACCTCAAGGATTCCGTCTGCTCTCTCTCCACTGTCAAGCTGTACTGCCTCTGCCGGGGCATGATACTGTGTACGTTCCAGTGTTTTGTTATACTGGGGGATTCTCTCTCCGTTACCTTCCACTTCACTCTGCTGCGGTTTCTCCCGGACTGTTTCCTGTTTTTTTGTCTCACCTTCCAGTTCATCTTCGTGAAGCATTCTCTCGATCAATTCCGGTTTTCTCAATGCTGAAACCCCTTTTAATCCTCTGGCTTTTGCCAAATCCTTTAAAGTTGCCAGTGATAATGATTCATACTTTTCTCTCATAAAATAATCCTCTGCTTTTTGTTTTGATTGTTAATATTGATAATTATTTTTATTTTTGTTTTTCTGATTTCCTATGTATCTGAGTAATTTATTCTTTATTAACTTTTCCTGTAACAGTTAGTGGGATAATCTGTCTGAAGTGACACGAATATCAGATCTGCAGCAATGCATATCGCAGGAAAATTATACTCCTGCTCCTGTGTCGACAAGTTAATTCCTGTAGTAATCCTGTCTGCACACCGGTATCTTTATATTTATCTTAGCACATCTTCTTCATAATTGACAATACCATATTATTCCAAATCTTTATTATTGGCAAGCTGTTTTATACGTCATAAAACTGATATTATCGACATAAAAGCAGAAATCCGGAGACATAAAATATGTCCCCGGATTTCCGGTAAATCAGATATTAATAACACTTATTTAAGAAGACAATTAATGTACCAGATTTCCCACTAATCCATAAGAAACAATATACATAATGACAGTTGCCATAATAATGCCACAAAAAATTGCCAGAGAGGACTTCTTAATATCAATTTCCAGAAGAGATGCAATCAGAGATCCTGTCCATGCCCCTGTTCCCGGAAGCGGGATTCCCACAAACAACATCAGCCCCCAGAACTCATATTTCTTTACCTGATCACTTTTTCTCATTGCCCTGTCTTCCAATTTCATAACAAGTCCCCGAAAGAGTTTCGTCTTTTTTAAAACCTTGAAAATCTGTCTGATAAACAACAGAATAAACGGAATAGGAATAATATTTCCAACAATACACAGTGGAATTGCCTTTGCAGCCGATATCTTAAGTAAGGATGCTGCAAGCAATCCTCCCCTGAGTTCCAAAAGCGGAATCATTGAAATAATAAAAACTGCCCCTTCCGGTGAAATATATTGTGACAGATTCTGCGAGAACCAATGTACCAGTGCTTCCATAAAACCTCCTAACTTTTACTTCAGATAATCCTTCAAAAAATCAATAAATTTCTGCATTTCTTCCTTTGTTCCAACTGTGATACGAAGGAAATTGTCAATTCTGTCCTCCTGGAAGTAACGAACATAAATATGCTGCCCTCTCAATGCCTCAAAAAGTTCTTTCGCAGGGCAGGTTTTATGCGTAGCAAAAATAAAGTTAGACATAGAATCCTGAAAAGAGAATCCCAGTGCCTTCAATTCTTTCTTTGTCCATTCTCTTGTCTCTATGATTTTATTACATGTCTCATCAAAATATGCTTTATCTTCAACTGCCGCCACACCTGCAGCAATCGCTGTACGGTCCATAGTATAAGAATTAAAAGAATACTTCACATCATTCAGGAATCTGATCAGTTTCTCATTTCCACACGCAAAACCAATTCTCATCCCAGCCATAGAACGCGACTTGGAAAATGTCTGTACGACCAGAAGGTTGTCATATTTTTCAATCAATGGAAGCGCCGACTGACCACCAAAATCCACATAAGCCTCGTCCACGATCACAATCACATCAGGATTATGGCGGATAATATCCTCCACTTCCTCCAGCGGCATCTCCACACCTGTCGGCGCATTCGGATTCGGGAATACAATTCCTCCGTTTTCTCTGAAATAATCTTCCTTCCTTATATGAAAGTTCTCATCCAGTGCCGGTCTCTCATATGGAATGCGAAACAGGTCTGCCCATACATCATAAAAAGAATATGTGATATCCGGAAAAAGAACCGGCTTCTGTGAATTAAAGAATGTAAGGAAACTCATGGCAAGCACATCATCGGAACCTACTCCCACAAAAACCTGTTCATCCTTCAGCCCGTAATTCTTTGCAATGGCATGTACCAGTTCTCCTGCTGTAGGATCCGGATAAAGTCTCATAGTATCTGTATCCATCTCCCTCAACGCCTTCTCCACTCCAGGTGCCGGCGGATACGGATTCTCGTTGGTATTCAGCTTGATCATATCCGGCTGATTGGGCTGCTCGCCTGGTGTATATGGTATTACTTTACGTATATTTTCTTCCCATCTGCTCATTTATCTGATCCCTTTCATGTTTTTTATTGTTTTTCACTTTCGTCAGTATAACATTAATCTCTATTTTCGTAAATCAACTTTTTGCATTTTACTGATTGACAAACCCACTTTGCAAGTTTATAATAGGCGGCAGAAAAGATAAGAAGAATCAAAACGTTGAAGAGAAGAGTACGCTGAGGAACGTTACAGAGAGAAATGTATACCGGTGCAAGCATTTCATCGCGAACCAGCCGAAGACCACCTCTGAGTGACTTTAATACAGTCCGGTGATTCCGTTACCATCGAATGAAGCGGTTCTGATCAGATGATTTATCCATCAGTAATGTATCAGAACAACCGGGGTGGAACCGCGAGTAATGTTATCTCGTCCCCTACAGTATTTAACCGTACTGTAGGGGATTTTTTTATTCTTTCTTTTACCCCTTCGCAGTACAAAAACCTGTTACTGTTCACTCCGTTCTCAGCAGCACGCTCCGCGGGATATCAACAGTGAACAGCAACTATAGCAAATCCATACTAACGTAAAGGAGATAATCATCATGATCGTAACATTAAAAGACGGCTCAAAAAAAGAATACGCTGAAGCAAAATCCGTAATCGACATTGCTTACGACATCAGCGAGGGACTTGCACGTGCTGCCTGTGCAGGAGAAGTAAACGGAGAAGTTGTAGACCTGAGAACAGTTATTGACAGTGACTGCGAATTAAACATCCTGACAGCAAAAGATGAAAAAGGACTTGCAGTTCTCCGCCATACAGCATCCCACGTACTTGCCCAGGCAGTACAGACCTTATTCCCGGATGCAAAGGTTGCTATCGGACCTTCTATTGATACAGGATTCTACTATGATTTCGACTGCCCTCCATTCTCCCGTGATGACCTGGATGCAATCGAAAAAGAAATGAAAAAGATCATCAAAAAAGGCGCTAAGATTGAACGCTTCACAAAATCAAGAGAAGATGCCATCGCATACTTCCAGGAGAAAAATGAACCATACAAGGTAGAACTTATCGAAGATCTTCCGGAAGGCTCCGAAATCTCTTTCTATTCCCAGGGAGACTGGACAGACCTCTGCGCAGGTCCTCACCTTATGAGTGTAAAGGGTGTAAAAGCATTCAAGCTTCTCTCCTCTTCCAGCGCTTACTGGAGAGGCAGCGAAAAGAACGCAATGCTCACACGTATCTACGGAACAGCTTATGCTTCCAAGGATGAGTTAAAAGAACATCTGGAACAGATGGAAGAAGCAAAAAGACGTGACCACAACAAACTTGGCCGTGAGATGAAGATCTTCACAACTGTAGACGTGATCGGTCAGGGACTTCCACTTATCATGCCAAACGGTGTGATCATGATGCAGGAGCTTCAGCGCTGGATTGAAGACGAAGAGACAAAACGTGGCTATGTAAGAACAAAAACTCCGTTAATGGCAAAGAGCGACCTCTACAAGATTTCCGGACACTGGGATCATTACAAAGAGGGCATGTTCGTTCTCGGCGACGAAGAAACAGACAAAGAAGTATTTGCGCTTCGTCCTATGACATGCCCATTCCAGTACTATGTATACAAAGCAGAACAGCACAGCTATCGTGATCTGCCTCTTCGTTACGGTGAAACATCCACTCTGTTCCGTAATGAGGATTCCGGGGAAATGCATGGTCTGACACGTGTACGTCAGTTCACGATCTCCGAAGGTCATCTGATCGTAAGACCTGACCAGATGGTAAAAGAATTTAAAGACTGTATCGCACTTGCACAGTACTGTCTGCAGGTTCTTGGTGTAGAGGAGGACGTAACCTATCACCTTTCCAAATGGGATCCGAACAACAAAGAGAAATACATCGGTGATGCAGAAGTGTGGAATCAGACAGAAGCTCATATCCGCCAGATGCTTGAAGAACTGAACATTCCATTTACAGAGGATGTTGGAGAAGCTGCATTCTACGGACCTAAGGTTGATATCAATGCCAAAAATGTATACGGAAAAGAAGATACAATGATCACGATCCAGTGGGATGCTCTTCTTGCTGAACAGTTTGATATGTACTACATCGATGAAAATGGTGAGAAACAGCGTCCATACATCATCCACCGTACATCCATGGGATGCTATGAGAGAACACTGGCATGGCTGATTGAGAAATATGCAGGTATGTTCCCGACATGGCTCTGCCCGGAACAGGTTCGTGTGATTCCAATTTCCGAGAAATTCCACGACTATGCTGCCAAAGTTGAAGCTCAGTTAAAAGAAAACGGAATCCGCTGCTCCGTTGACCAGCGTTCCGAAAAGATGGGCTACAAGATCCGTGAAGCCCAGCAAGTTGACCGCGTGCCCTACATGCTGGTGCTGGGCGCTAAGGAGGCCGAGGCTGGCAACATCAGTGTGCGTGATCGCAAGGGCGAAACCACCACGCAGGAGCTGGATGCCTTCATCAACAATATCGTGACCGAGATCAAGGAGCGCCGCTACAACTAAGCGTTCCGCGGTTCCACCGAGCTTTACAGCTCCCGATTGCTTCCAGTCGGGAGCTGTTTTGGTATCAGGCCCGCAGATCGTTCATCATCAAGGTTATTTACCATTCTAAGGAGGTGCAGCATTGAAACGTAAGTTTTTGACTCTGATCGCCGCCGTGGCTGCCGCCATGGCGCTGGCTCTTTCGGCGGGTGCCGAAGCCGCCACGCCGGAAACTGCCGGCAGCCTGACCCCGCTGATGCCCATGTTTGATACCGCTGACACCGGCATTGCCGAATACCCCGGCGATATCGTCCAGGAAGACGCCGCAACGTATGACGCTTCTTATAACACCAATGAAGATGTTGCCGCCAACGAGCGGGATGTTTACAACTACCTGACCGGCACCATGGGCATGAACAGCGCCGCCGCCAGCGGCGTGATGGCCAACATGTACCGCGAATCCCGTTTTTATGTGGACATTACCAATGACTACGGCACCGCATACGGCCTGTGCCAGTGGTACGGCGACCGCTGGACCAATTTGCAGAACTACTGCAACAACAACGGCCTGGACTGGCATACCCTGTACGGCCAGATGCGCTTTTTGGAATATGAGCTGAACAGCCTTTCCAGCCTGCGCTCTTACATGTATGGTATCAGCAATGATGCCAACGGTGCTTATCATGCTGGGTACGAATGGTGCCGCGTGTATGAACTGGGCGGCAACACCTCTGATACCACCCGCTGCGATTCCCGCGGAACGCTGGCGCGCGATACCTTCTGGCCCAAGTACCAGAACGGCAGCACCGGCGGCTATACCGGCTGGCGCAGTGAGAACGGCCGCGATTACTGGTACGAGAACGGCGTAAAGCAGGGCACCACCGGCCGCGGCAAAGAAATCTATGATGCCTCCAGCGATGCCTGGTACTGGCTGGATGCCGTGGACGGCGGCGCAAAAGCCGTGAACAAAGATGTCTACCAGGAATCGGACGGCGGCAAGTGGGTGCGCTATGATGAAAACGGCCACATGGTCAAAGGCGAAAACTGCCAGAACGGCAACTGGTATTACTTTGAGCCTGTCACCGGTGCCATGATCCACGGCCCGTGGACCCTGCCGGATGGCCGCAAGGTCTACTATGACCTGACCACCGGCATTATGCAGTACGGCAATGTGTCCATCAATGGCTCGCTGTATTACTTTGACCCGGTTTACGGCACAATGAAAAGCGGTGCTTTGACCAACTTCTGGGTCACAGACGGCAACGGCAAGAGCTTCTGGTATGAAAGCTGGGTGCGCCAGGGCTGGCAGCCGGGCAGCAGCAATTACCGCGGCAAGGAGATTTACGACCCCGCCAGCGGTGCCTGGTACTGGCTGGACAACGTACAGCAGGGTGCCAAGGCCACCAGCAAGGAAGTATACCAGGATTCCAACGGAGGCAAATGGGTGCGGTACGATGCCAACGGCCACATGATCAAGGGCTGGTACACCCAGGACGGTAAAACCTGGTATTACGACCTGACCACCGGCGCCATGTACAAAGGCTGGCACACCATTGAGGGTTCCACCTACCATTTTGATGAAACCACCGGCGTGAAGGGGTAAATCAAATACAAATATAAATAGTAAAACCGACCGCAGGGGCGAGCAGCATCGCCTTTGCGGTCGGTTTGGTTTTGGGGTGAAATGCACCCGCAGGGTGTGCGGCGGGTGATTGAATGAAATATTGGGCAAGGCCCGGCGTGCGGGACGATGCATCGCGCCCTACAGAGCGTTTATGGGTTGGTCGTGCACAACAAAATGCTCTGTAGGGAACGGTCTCGACCGTTCCGCAACTTTGCCGCATAGGCCATAATATTGCTTGGTACAAGCCGTATCCAAGAACGTCAAAATCGTTTTCGAATACGCCCTCCACTTACTTTACAAAACTACCCTCCAGCGCCAGGTACTGGTCAAACAGCATGCGGCTGACACGGTTGCCGTAAATCACGCTGGGGTGGTCGTTTACTTCCAGCTTGTTGGCAAAGTCGGTGCACATCATTACCAGAACATAATCCCCGTAAGGCGTGTGGATCAGGCCGCCGTCATTGCGGCAGGCATCCATGGAACCGCTTTTGCTGGCTACATAGATCAGATCCGGATCCGCGTGGGATTCTTCGGGGTCGGTGTAATACGGGGGGATGCTGCCCGCCAGCATGGTGTTGTAGTGCTGCTGGCGGAACACATTGCGCATGGCATCGCTGGCCTGGGGGCTGACCAGCTCGCCCTTTGCCAACAGGGCAAAAAAGCGGCCCATATCCCGCGGGGTAATGGTACCCAGCTTTTCGCTCCAGTTATCGCTGCGCAGGCTGCGGTGCAGCTTGGTGTGGGTGCAGCCAATGCTGCGGATAAACGCATTGATGGTATCCAACCCCAGATAGTCGATCAGCATGTTGGTGGCAATGTTGTCGCTGACAACGATCATCAGGGTGGCAACATCGCGGGCGCGCAGCCTGGCACCTTCGCCTAAGGACCGGATCAGGCCGGAGCCGTCCACAAAATGCCGGGCTTCATAGGTCAGTTCGGCATCCAGGCTGGCTTTGCCGGCTTCCGCCTGGGCGTACAGACAGCCCAGAATATAAATCTTGATCGTGGATGCCGATTCAAATTCATCATCAGCCCCACGCTCCACCACATGGCCATGCAGGTCATCTGCGTATACGCACATTTTGGCGTCCAGCCCGCACAGCTCTGCATCAATGCGGCGTTCCAAAGTCAATTCAGGATGCGGCATAATGGTTCTCCTTTTATTTTGGTAGCGTTACAGGTTCTCGCTGAAAAAGCGCACGGCGTTGCCGTAAAAAATCTTTTCCACCACACGCTCGGGGATCCCCTCTTTTTTCAGCCCCTCGGCCAGCTTGGGCATGTCCTGCGCACCGGCAATTTCCAGGTCGCCGTCAATGCCGTCAAAATCGCTGCCCAAGGCCAGGCAGTCCTCACCGGCCTTATCCATAATATAGCGGGCGTGGCGGGCCATATCGGTGATGCGGCTTCTAACCTGGCTGCGGTCGGGGTTTGTATCCAGGAAGGAAGCGCAGTAGTTCAGGCCAATCAGGCAGCCCTTTTCGCCCATGGCGGTCAGCATCTCGTCCGTCAGGTTGCGCACATGGGGGCAGCAGGCGCGCGCGTTGGAATGGCTGGCAACAAAAGGCCGCTTTGCCACCCGCAGAATATCCCAGATACCGGCGTCCGATAGGTGAGAAACATCCACCAGCATATGCAGGCGCTGCATCTCCTCCACAAATTCTAAGCCTTTTTCGGTCAGGCCTCCGGTGGTGTTGGCCGGGCGGGGCCACATGTCATCGGTGCCGGGTACAATGTTGGGCTCGGCCAAGCCGTTCTTGAAGTTCCAGGTCAGGGTCATCATCCGCACGCCAAGGCGGTACAGATCCCGCAACGCACCCAGGCTGTCCAGGCAGGCACCACCTTCTTCAACGGTCAGCATCATGCCGCGCTTGCCGGAGGTGAGTAGCGTCTGGATGTCCGCCGCAGTGCGCACCTGCATCAGGTCATCGGGATACTGTTCCAGCAGGCGGTAGAAAATGTCGATTTCTTCCAGGCAGGCCAGCAGGGGGCTTTTTTCCCGTTCCGGTTCCAGGTGAACAAAGCAAGCCATACACTGCAGCAGATAGTCGCCCTGTTTCATGCGTTCCAGATCCATCATTAAATCATTGTGCAAAAAGCTCTTGGGCTTGCCTGCCTGCTGGGCATAGCGCAGCTCGGCCAGGGTATCACAGTGCATATCCCATACTTTCATAAAATCCCCTCCATGGTATACATTTTGTATTTATCTATAAATTATAACAGACTGAGCGGATCCTGCGGCTTTCCTTTCCCGGTGAAATCTGGTACAATCAAAACGGAAATAATCGTATGATTGCGAGGCGTTTTTATGGCATCCATCCTGCTGCCAGTTCCCCAGATCCTGCAAAACCCGGAGCTGCCCAACGGCTGCGAAATTACCAGCTGCTGCGAAGTGCTGCACTACCTGGGCTTTGCCCCGGATAAGTGCGAACTGGCCGACTACTATCTGCCGCGCAGCGCCCAGTGGTACGGCGCAGACCCCGACGAGGTTTATATGGGCAATCCTCACTTGGACGATGGCAGCCCCG
>OODJ01002363.1_pt1 | contig 12816 bp, 9 predicted proteins | sample 1671611 | NCBI WGS metagenome assembly OODJ01 (sample SAMN06348174, study PRJEB24527) | human gut metagenome | biome: human gut; feature: ankylosing spondylitis patient; material: feces | host: Homo sapiens | place: China | collected 2015-10 | reverse complement strand
TAACGATATTCGGGCTGGGGGAGAACACTGCCTCATGGTGCTTGGTGATCTCGCCCTCACTCTGTACAAAGTGCTCTGCATCCAGCGGAAGCAGCTGCAAAATTTTCGGTTCAAAGGCAATGGACGAAACCATATCGGTATAGATAATATACACATCGTCCAGCTTTCCCTCGTCAAACGCTTTCAGCATTTGCTCCGCAATGCGGCGGGAACGATAGAGCGTAGGGTTCTGGGTGGTATAGATAAACTCTGTATCCACGTCCAGTTCTCCGGCACGGGCACGCCGCTGGAAGTACATTCTTCCCACCTGTCCCATGACGTACAGGTGACTTTGCTTGTGTGCCGCCATTTTCTGCTCTGTCAGCTTGATGATATTGTGGTTATAGGAGCCGCACATGCCTTTGTCCGCAGTGATGACAATATAGCCCACCTTCCGGTCTTCGGGCTTGATCTCCTCCCGTTGATCGAAATACCGCATATCGATGTCCTCCGGTGCACGGGAAAGGATACTCCGCATAGCATACAGCAGCTTATTGAAATAGGGCTGTGTTGCCGCCAGATCCTTTTTCGCCTTTTTCAGCTTGGAGGAGGAGATCAGATACATGGCATTGGTGATTTTCATAATGTCGTTGATGCTCTTGATCCGGTCACGGATCTCACGCATGTTGCCCATTTTAGTTCACCTGCTTCTTATAGGTACGCACCAGTTCCAGCAGCTTTTCTCTGGATTCGTCGGAAAGCTTGCCGGTTTCTTTCATTTCGGTAACGATCGCCGCACCGTTTGCCTCCACATAGTTCATCAGTCCCTCGCGGAACGAACGCAGATCGCTCAATGCCACATCGTCCAGCAGACCGTTGGAGGCTGCGGACAGGATCACGACCTCTTTCCACATTGCCAGAGGGTGATACAGCGGCTGCTTGAGCAGTTCCATCAGCACATGACCGTGATCCAGCATTGCCTGCGTAGCAGGATCCAGATCGGAACTGAACTGTGTAAAGACTTCCATTTCGCGGAACTGTGCCAGATCCACACGCATCTGACCGGAGGCTTTCTTCATCGCCTTGGTCTGTGCGGCACCGCCGACACGGGATACAGACAGACCGACGTTGACTGCCGGACGCATACCGGCGTTGAACAGTTCGCTCTCGAGGAAGATCTGTCCGTCTGTAATGGAGATGACGTTGGTCGGGATATAGGCAGAGATGTCGCCTGCCTGTGTTTCGATGATCGGCAGTGCGGTGATCGAACCGCCGCCGTGTGCATCGTCCAGACGGCAGGAACGTTCCAGCAGACGGGAGTGCAGATAGAATACGTCACCCGGATAAGCTTCACGCCCAGGCGGACGGTGGAGCAGCAGGGACATTGCACGGTATGCCACCGCGTGCTTGGAAAGGTCATCGTATACAATGAGCACGTCCTTACCCTGACTCATGAAATACTCTGCGATCGCCGTGCCAGCATAGGGTGCGATATACTGTACCGGAGCCGGTTCGCTGGCAGATGCAGACATGACAATGGTATAATCCATTGCATCATTCTTTTTCAGGGTAGAAACGATCTTTGCAACTGTCGAGGACTTCTGTCCGATTGCGACATAAATACAAATGACATTCTGTCCTTTTTGGTTAATGATCGTATCCACAGCAATCGATGTCTTACCGGTCTGACGGTCGCCGATGATCAATTCACGCTGACCGCGTCCGATGGGGAACATCGAGTCAATGGAAAGGATACCGGTCTGTAACGGTACATTGACCGATTTCCGGTACGCCACGCCGGGTGCTTCGTGTTCGATCGGGAAATAATCCTCTGCTGTCAGGGGATCGCCGCCGTCGATCGGGTTTCCCAGTGCACCGACAACTCTGCCGATCATTTTCTGCGTTACGCCGATACCGGCACGCTTTCCGGTACGGACAACAGAAGTACCCTCTGTAATGCCATAGTCACTGCCCAGCAGAACGACACCGATGGTCTTGGTTTCCAAGTTCTGTACGATGCCTCGTACACCGGTTTCAAATTCTACCAGTTCGCCGTACATGGCATGCTGCATGCCGAATACCGTTGCGATACCGTCGCCCACGCGAACGACTGTACCGGTTTCCTGCACGCCGGACTTCCGGTCGAAGTCCTCTATCTCGCTTTTTAAAACGGATATAATCTCACTTGCATTCATGGTACTCATGTCTTACCCTCACCTCCGTATCAGGCTCTTTCGCATATTGCGGACGGCAGAACGCACGCTGCGGTCATACTCGTCATCGCCGATATGCAGGATAAAGCCTCCCAGCAGTTCCGGATTCTGGTGCAGTTCCAACTGTACCTCCGGTTCGCCGGTTTTTGCACAGATCATTTTTTTCATCGCTGTCAGCTGTGCGTCTGTCAGCGGCGTTACATATTCCAGCACGGCATGAGCACAATGTCTTTGCCGGCGTTCCAATGCTTGATATTCTGAAAAAATCTCCAGTATGCTGTCGATCTGACCGTTTTGGCAGACAACCTTCAGGAAGGTCCGCAGGGATTCCGGAAAGATCCGGTCGATCACTGCAAACTTTTCCGCCTCCGAAATCGTCGGGTTGCTTAGGGAATCCGTCAACAGGGGGCAGTTCTGAAAGGTTTGCTGTGCATCTGCCACGGCATCTGACGCATTTGGCAGCGTCAGCAGCACGGTTGCATAAGATGTCACTGCACCATTCATTCTCCTGCTCCTTCCTCAGACAAGAACGCGTTCACCAGCTCGCGGTTGGTCTGGTCGTCCACTTTCTGCTCCATCAGCTTGGAAGCAGCAGCCAGTGCCAGATCGGCGATCTCGCCCTGTACGCCGTCCAGTGTCTGCCGGCGTTCCCGTTCGATTTCCTTCTGTGCTTCTTTGAGGAGCGTGTCTGCCTGCTGTTGAGCCTTGGCAGTGATCTCGCTGCCCTGTGCGTGTGCATTCTGCTCTGCGGTCGCAATGATCTGTTTTGCTTCCTGCTTGGCACCGCTCAGGGTTTCCTCATATGCATTCTTCAGCTTTTCCGCATCAGCGGCATGCTGCTTGGCTTCGTCCATATCCGCCTGCACCATCTGTGCCCGCTTTTCCAGCATGGCATTTACTCTGCCGAAAAGGAATTTTTTCAGAAAGAAAAACAGCACGAGGATATTGATGACGGAAAACAAAATGGTCCAAAAATCAAAATCTAACATATCCACTCTCACAGCTTTTTCCAAGAAAAGCCGTGCTCCTTTCTCTCAGATTCAGAAGGTGGTCCTTTTACTTCATAATGACCATCAGCAGTGCAACAACGAAACCATAAATAGCGGTTGCTTCTGCCAGTGCACAGCCCAGCAGCAGTGCCTTGTTGATTGCTCCGGCAGCCTCCGGCTGTCTGGCAATGGCTTCTGTTGCCTTGGACGTTGCGATACCGATGCCAAGTCCTGCACCGATACCTGTCAATACTGCGATACCTGCTCCTACCATAGGGAACGCTCCTTTCTGTAGCTGCCGAGTGGGATTGCAGCAAGCTATGCCTGCTGTAACTTCGGCACACTCTCCTCCTCGACTTCCATGCCTTCTGCCATGAACAGCGATGTCAGGAATACAAAGACATACGCCTGAATCAGTCCGTCGAACACATCGAAGTACATGCTGAACACCATCGGGATAATCAGACCACAGACATGTTCGATCAGCTGCATGACAACGAAAGCACCCAGTACGTTACCGAACAGTCGCATACACAGCGACAGCGGACGAATGGCGATCTCCATCACATTCAGCGGTGTCAGCAGAGCCATCGGCTTTGTGAAGGACTTCAAAAAGCCCTTGATGCCGCCCTGAGCCCGAAATGTTGACGCTTCAATGAGGATAATGCTCATCAGTGCCAGTGCCACGGTGACGTTGATGTCCTTTGTGGGAGGCTTCATGCCGAACCCGAACATGCCGATCATATTGGCGATTCCCAGATAGATCAGCACGGTACTCAGATAGGGCACATAGCGTCTGCCGGCTTTGCCCATGTTGCCCTCAAAGAAGTTTGTGAGCCATGTGACCGCCATTTCCAGAAACGCCTGCCGCTTTCCCGGTACGATCTTGAGATTCCGTGTCAGTATCAGTACCAGCACCATAATGATCGCCATAAGGAACCATGTCATGACGACCGATTCACTGATGTGGATCGGTCCCACCAGCGGTACGTCAAACGGACTCTCCCAGAGGATCCGGGTTTGCAGCTGTTCCTGCAGTTCTTCACCCATTGTATCCACCACCTTTTCTGCATCGTTTTTCCGGAGAGAGAAACAGTGGTTTTCCGCGGAATTCCGCAGGATCCCCTGCTTTTTCCAATTCTCCTGAAAAGCGAAAATCAACAGCGTGTTTATTGCTGTTTCCTTTATTATAGGACGATTTTCGAAAAAAGTCAATCGACTTTCATGACGATTTCTACTAGTTTCTTTTCTTGTTTTGTTGCACATTTCACAAAGGAACAACACTTTCCGGAATAATGATAAGTATCTGCCGGATTCGGGTGCTGTTTTTTAAGTAAAATCCCGCTTTTTTGTTAGATATTGCGTTAGTTTTCCCCTTCTCCGGTATTTTTCACAAATTTCACATTGTGAAAAATGCCATTCTTGAACATACTCGTGTAAAATGCCCGTGCAGACTGTATTTTCACAAAAGAAAAAGCACTGTGCCCGCAGTATGCAGGACACAGTGCTCTTTTTATGATGAGAAAATCATCGGATAAACTTTTAACAGCCTTTCACCGATCAGATTTCTGCCTGATACGGCAGGGTGTTGATCTGCTGGATCACGAACATAAACAGTACCAGACCGTCAGCGGAATCGATCTCGCCGTTGCCGTTGACATCACCGTTCAGACGCTGGGACTGGTTTGCTTCAACTGCACCAGCTGCCATCTTGTTCAGCAGAACAGCATCTGTGATGTCGATTCTGCCGTCCATGTTCACATCACCGAACAGCGTTTTCGGCATCGGGCCCTCATACTGGGTGGTCGTGGTTGTGGTGGTAGTGGTGGTTGTCGTTGTAGTAGTGGTAGTTGTTGTGGTGGTAGTAGTTTCTTCGGTGGTGGTTGTCGTTGTAGTGGTTTCTGTGGTAGTCAGCATCGTCATGATTGTAGTCGTGGTTTCTGCTGTGGTGGTAGTCGGTTCCGGAGTGGTTGTAGTTGCTTCGGTAGTGGTGGTTGCTTCTGTTGTAGTTGTGGTTGCTTCGGTGGTGGTGATAGTTGTTTCCGCAGTCGTTGTTGTGGTCGGCTCCGGTGTTGTGGTAGTGGTTGTAGTGGTAGTCGGTTCAGTAGTTGCTTCAGTGGTGGTTGTTTCGATCGCTGTGGTAGTGGTTGTGGTGGTAGTCGGTTCAGTAGTTGCTTCGGTAGTTGTGGTGGTTGTAGTGGTAGTAATTTTTTCAGTTGTGGTGGTAGTCTGTTCTGTGGTAGTCACTGCCGGACCTTCGTGACCAGTGCCGGAAATGGTGAATACTACGCGAATATCCTTTGCAATGGTGGTATCGCTTGCAAGATCCTTGATCTTGGTGGACCAGTCATCGTGGAGGTACAGACGGGTAACGCCCGGACCCTCACCTTCATAATAGTGGGTGTTGATTGCTTTTTCACTAACGGTGTAATCTTCGATCTTTACGCCGTCAACCCAGACTTCGTCCAGAGAAACCTTCAGACCCTTGAAGGTATCGGTGGTGAAGTTTTCGGTTTCGCCGTCCGGTGTGATCAAAACTGCCAGGAACTGAACCGTATCGGTACCGCCGCCGGTAACGTCCCAGTCTACGCTGTATGTGCCGTCGCCGGTGATCGGTGTCACTGCGGCACCTTCATCGTCGCCCTCTGCCCAGTTGTTTGCTGCACCGATCATACCAATGAAGTATGCCTTACCGATCGGGTCGCCCTGCGGCTGTGCAGTTGTGGTAGCTTCTGTAGTAGTAGTCTTCGGTGCTTCGGTAGTAGTCTGTGTTGTTGCTGTTGTCTGATCCGGATCGCCGTCTACATAGAAGAAGTTGTCAAAGATCAGAGTGACATCAACATAAGACCATTCTACCTTGCCGCCCTTCGGGTCGGTCCAGTCATACCAGTGACCGATCTTCAGGTAGTCCATATCCAGCGGACCTTCGAATTCGTTTCCGTCCTCGTCAGTTGCCTTGGTGGTTGCCGGAATGTCTACTGTCGTTACACTTTCTCCGACTGTGAATGAATACGGCTGGTATGCCCAGTGCGAAGAACCGTCATTGCTGTCTACAATGTTGTACTGTACTGCACCGCCGGTACCATAAGAAGCCTTGTTGCCCTTAATTGTATAGTTGATGACAACAGAAGTCAAGTTTACGCCGTAATCCTTGTAGGGCTTCAGGTCGATCAGCAGATCGCTGCCGTCTGCAACGTCGCTTGCCTGGAATGTCAGACGGTCGGTCTTCTGCTTGCCGGGGTCTACATTTCCGCCGGAAGCAATGTTGGAGAAGATGTTCTTCAGGTCTTCGTCAAACCATTTCATATTCTTACGGCTGAACAGGCAGATTGTACCGGAGTCAGAGTCGTCCCATGCAACGGGGCAGATACCGTCCATATTGTATGCTGTAGAAGCAATTGCCTGATAGAATGCCTTGATGGATTCTTCGTCCTTGTTATACGGTGTGGTGTTTACGCCGTACTTGTCGGCATTGCATGCACCGTATTCACCGATGACAACGCCATAGCCATTGTCAGTAAACTTGGTCTTGAGGTCATTGAAATCCTTTTCCACCTTGCTCAGGTCTGCGGCAGTGCCCCATGTTTCCCGATGTCCCCAGGTGGAAGTGGTGTCTGCAACGCAGAACGTCGGCGGTTCATAATAGTGCACGGAAACCGCCAGCATATTGGAGTCGTCCTTCGGCATGGAGAAGCTGCTGGACAGTGCCTTTGCGGTGTTGTTGCTGTCTGCGGTGCAGATCAGCAGACGGTCTTTGTTGTTGCCGCCGGTTGCACGGACGGTGTCTACAAACGCCTGATTATAGGTCATGGCATCGCTGGTAGAGAAGCTGACCTCGTTCATACCCTCGAATACCAGATGTTCGTCATAGCCTTCAAAGTAGGTCGCGATCTGCTTCCACAGCTTTTCAAATGTTGCGATCTTGGAAGTATCCTTTTCCCAGTCCTCATCGTGGTGAGTGTTGATGATCGCATACATACCGTTATCCACGCAGTAGTCTACGACTTCCTTGACTCTTGCCAGATACTGATCTGCAACCGTACCATCAAACGAATCCATCTTTGCGGTGCCGGAAGCACCGGTCATATCCCACCAGGTGACAGGGATCCGGACGGTGTTGAAGCCAGCCTTCTTGACTTCCTTGATCATGTTTTCGGTCGCAACCACGTTGCCCCAGGCAGTTTCAATATCTGCCGGAGAGGGGTTGCTGGTCCATGTGTTGGTCGAATCCAGAGCGTTGCCCAGATTCCAGCCCAGACCCATGTCCTCCACCATCTGTACCGCAGTCTTGTCTGCCGCAGATGCAACAGAGGTTCCCACAGACAGTGCAGTGGTCATGGACAGCCCGATTGCCGCAGCCGTCATGGTGCTGAGCAGTTTCTTCATAAACTTCATGTGATCGAACTCCTTATCTTTTTTGTGTAACCTGCACAGAACAGTCCTCTGCCGTCTGAAGCAGTGCTCACCTTATCCACCTTATTCTATCACCTTTTGTGCAAGCTGTCAAGAGATTTTCCCCATTCACCCCCTCCCTTTTCCAAGAAACCGGCAAGATGCACAAATCTCATTTTAGGGAATTGTACAGAATGTTGATACAAAAGCACCCCGAAAACCGGTGCATTTGGCTTTCGGGGTGCTTATCAGATTGATTTTCTATGGCAATACCGCACAAATCGTGCAAAGCCGTCAGGCGGCTTGATGCAGTGCTGCCATTAGTCGTGTGCGTTGCCCAGGAATGCCGCACCGATAATGCCGGCATCATTGCCCAGCTTCGCGATCACGATCTCGGTATTCTTTGCGGAGTTGCGGGTGTAGACTTCCTTCTTGACGATTTCCTTCATGGGAACCAGCAGCGGATCGCCCTCGTTGCACACGCCGCCGCCAATGCACAGAATGTCCGGCTGGAAAATGTTAATGGTGTTGGTGATACCAGCTGCCAGATACTTGATGTAATCGTCAACCACCTGCTTTGCGGTAGCATCGCCGGCACGCATGTAGTTGAACGCAGTCCGTGCGGAAATACGTTCCTCGTCCTTCATGGCACTTTCCGGATTGGCCGCCAGTGCCTCCTTGGTCATGCGAACCAGACCGGTTGCAGAGGAGTATACCTCGAAGCAGCCCTTTCTGCCGCAGGTGCACTGCGGACCGTCTACGGAAATGACAGTGTGACCCACTTCTGCACCGCCGAAGTTGGAGCCGCTGTAGATCTTGCCGTCAATGACGATGCCGGCACCTACGCCGGTACCCAGTGTGATGCAGACTGCATTCTTGGCACCCTTTGCAGCACCGGCAACATATTCGCCGTATGCAGCAGCGTTGGCATCGTTTTCAATAAAGGTGGGCTTGCCCAGTGCAGTTTCCAGATACTTCACCATGGGAGTGTTGTTGAAGCCCAGATTGTTGGAATATTCGATCACGCCGGTGGCACTGTTGGCAACGCCCGGTGTGCCTACGCCGATCCACTCGATGTCCGCCATAGTCAGGCCAGCCTTTTCCGCAGCTTCCTGCGAAACCTTTGCCATATCCGCAGCGATTTCTTCTTCCGGACGGGGCAGGTTGGTCTTGACGCTTGCCTTTGCCAGAATCTCATAGCTTTCGTTGACTACGCCGGCAACAATATTTGTGCCGCCCAGATCAATACCAATGTAATACTTCATATATGTTTCCTCCTCAATATGCAAATCCATCATGTGGAATTGTCAACTCAATTTTTCGTCCACGCGGGTAACCACGTACTGTATGCTTTCGCCGGTCACGGTATAGGCTCCCAGTCCGGCAGGCAGCAGCACACTGCTGCCCTTTTTCACCGGATAGCTGCCGGATTCTGTTTGCAGAGTGGCTTCTCCCGACAGGAACAGCAGGTGGTGGAACGATTCTGTCCCTACGGTAAATGCAACCGTGCCGTGCACAGTCACCACGTCCGAAGCGAAATACTTGCACGCTTCCAGCTTCCGCACCGTGCCGCCGGCAACCGCCTCCGCAGGATACTGCACCGTGGGGGCAATGGGACGGAGATTGGTCACGTCCAGAGCCTTTGCAATGTGCAGCGGACGCAACTTGCCGTCTGCTCCCCGTCTGCCGTAGTCGTAGACACGGTAGGTAGTGTTGGAGTTCTGCTGGATCTCCGCCAGCAGGATCCCCGCACCAATGGCGTGCAGCGTACCGGAGGGGATAAAGTACAGTTCCCCCGGCTTGACCTCCACCCGATTGAGAATTTCTGTCAAGGTCTGGTCGTGGATCCGCTGTTCGAATTCCGCCTTGGTCACTTCCTGTTTCAGTCCGTAGTACAGGGCCGCGTGGGGAGCCGCATCTACGATGTACCACATTTCCGTCTTGCCGGCTTCTCCCTCCACCCGCATGGCGTAGTCGTCATCGGGGTGCACCTGAATGGACAGGTCCTGTTTGGCATCGATCAGCTTAATCAGCACCGGCACAGTGGTGCAGTCCGCACAGTTGGTGCCGAGGAATGCGGTGCCGTTCTTGTCCAGATATTCCCGCAGGTTCAGCCCTGCATCACTGCCGGAAGTGAGTATGCTGCTGCCGTCCTTGTGGCAGGCGAGTTCCCAGCTTTCAGCGATCTTGTCAGCATCGCTTTCCTTGCCGAATTCCTCCCGCAGGCGATTGCCGCCCCAGAGATAGTCCTTGCAGATTCCCTGCAAAAAAATTGGTTCTGTCATAATAGTTCCTTTCTAAAATGCCTGTAAGCCGAACTGCTGCCGGAACTCGTCCATGTTTCCGGCGTAGACGTTCAGGTCAATGTGAGTCTGATAGCCGTCATAGCCCTCCAGTTCGCCGGAATCGGTATACTGCCAGAATGTCCAGTCGAAATAGGGCTTATAATAGTAGTTGCTGATCCAGATCGGATAGTCCTCTGCAAACGATTTCACATATGCCCGATAGGTGTTGGGGGCGGCGTAGAGAATGGGCTTTACCCCGTAATGGGCTTCCAGCAGGTCCAGCATTTCCTGTAAGTTCTGCCTTGCGGTGCCGGTGTCCGGCATGCTGCCGCCCAGCGACTCGTACAATTCTACATCGATCACCGGCGGCAGGGTGTTTTCCGTCACCGGCACTGTGCGGATAAAGTTTTCCGCCTGCTCCTTTCCCGTGTTCTCAAACCGGAAAAAGTGATATGCTCCCACGTAGATCTTCGCCGCCTGTGCTGTCTGCCAGTTCTGTGCAAACTGGCTGTCGTTGTGGTCAACGCCCTCGGTCGCCTTGATAAAGCAGAAGTCCACGCCCTGCGATGCCAGCACGTCCCAGTCGATATTGCCCTGATAGTAGGACAGATCAACTCCACGCACCGGATAATCCTGTTTGCTGGGAACATCTGCCGCCTGTCTGCCGGTGCTGGTCAGATAGATATGCAGCAGCCTTGTGCCGCCAATGCCGGCAAACACCAGCCCCGCCAGTAACAGCAAGGTCATGAGCCAGCGAAAAATGTATTTTCCATAATGTCTTTTTTTCACGAAGCAATATCACCCATTACGATTCCCCGTCCGTCTGTGCAGAAGTACACTCTGCCGTAGACATTGCTGTCACCGGTGATGTACTTGGGGTTCAGGTTTCCGAACTTATGCTGCTCGTCGTTGATTCTTATCCAGCTTTTGCCCTTGTCCTCCGAGCGATAGATGCCGTAGCCGTTTTCGCCGTCGTCACCCTCGGCATAGATCACCGGATAGCTGTCCTCTTCTTTGCCCTTACCGAAGCCGATGCTGTCCACGGTGGGCAGAGTCTTTACGGTCTGGAAGCTTGCGCCGCCGTCCTCCGTGTACATGATCATGGTGCTGCTGGAGATCCAGACGTTGCCCTCCTGCCCGAACACCGCCACCGGTTCGGCAGAATCTGCCACCATCTGTCCCGTGGATTCGAAAGTCACGCCGCCGTCCCTGGACACATAGAACAGCCCGTCACAGGTGGCATAGAACACCTTCGGGTTCACCCGATCGGCGGCAATTTTGGCGTTAAAGCCCAGTCCTTCCACATAGTACCACGTCTTTCCGAGGTCAGTGGTCACATAGGGCTTTCCGGAAATGCTGTTGGGCACCCAGATCGTGGAGCTGCCGTCCGCGGACATCGCCACCTGTCCGCCGGTGGCGGGGTCGGGCTTGTGCTTTACGGTTTCCCATGTAGCACCGCCGTCCTGCGTGAAATTGATCGTGGTGGTCTTTTCCTCGCTGAGGTATACCGCCGTGTTGGGGTTCTGGAATGCCACATCTAAATCTGTGGGCTTGCCGTTTTTCATGAAGTGGGCATCATCGGGGCACTGGGTCACGTCCTTGTGGGCAAAGCCGGTCAGATCTCCCATAATGGAATACAGCTGGGGCGAATCGTCCTTGCTGGGCGGTGCCAGCATTTTGAACACTGCCGTTTCTTCCAGCCCGTAGGCATCAAAGGCAATGGTCACCGGCTCTGTGTCGATCTTCGTCATGTTCTGGGTGGAATAGATCGTTGCACCGGTGCCGTACATCACCTCGTCAGAATTGAACGGGTTAATGTTGACATCTGCCACCCACCAGCCGGTTTTCGCCTGATTTTCACCTCTGCCCCAGTCCAGCCATTCCGCCTGTGCGGTGTCCATCTGGTAGTGGTTTTCCTTGGTGTTCAGGTTGAACAGTCCGCTCCAGCTGTCGCCGCCGTCGGTGGTATAGTACAGATTGTCGCCGTTGTCCGACCACCAGCCCAGCGTGGAAACCACCACCGTATCCGGATTCCGGACATCTACGGAAATGCCGCCGAAGCCGCCCTGTCTGCCGTCGTTCAGATCAGGCGTAATATCCGTGAAGCTGTCCGACTGGGTATCGTACACATAGACTGCCCCAGCCGTGGGGGACAGATTCGGACCGCAATTGTCAGAGTACGCCAGATACAGCTTTCCGCTGTTGGAGAATGCAGCATGCAGCGGGTACATGCCTGCTGCATTGGCAGCCAGTGCTGTCCAGCTGTCGCCGCCGTCTGTGCTTTTATAAATGCAGGTGCCGTCTGTCATTGCCACGCCGACGTACATGTCGCCGGAAGTCGGATCAAAAGTCACCCACAGAATGCCGATACTGTTGCTCTCCTGTTTATAGTCGCCCTTTTCCGGAAAAGAGGTGACTTCTTCCCAGTTCTTGCCGTAGTCGGTGGTTTTCCACAGACCGCTGTCACGGCTGCCGAACCAGACTTCCTTGTTGTTATTGGGGTTGACGCACATGCGTTCGCCGCAGCCCCGTCCGGACTGGTTGCCGCCGCAGCTGAACGGAGCATCAAAGCGTGTCCACGTTTCGCCGTAATCGTCCGAGGCAAACAGTGCCGCATCATCGCTCATATACGTGCCGCCGGCAAAATAAACGCGGTTCGGCTCCACCGGATCGGTCGCCATACTCTCGATCCCGATATAGCCCCATTCGTCCGCCCCCAGAAAGTCCGTCAGCGGTTCCCAGTCAGTATCCTTTTTCCGGCGGTACAGTCCGCCGATGTCTGTGCGGGCATAGACCAACCCTTCTTCCTTGGGGTTATACTCCATGCCGGTGACATATCCGCCGCCGCCAATGGCAACATTGCTCCATGTGTAGTCTGCCTTGGCAGTTTTGGAGCCGTCCGCGGCACAGCCGGTGCCGATGCCGCAGAGGATAACTCCGCTCAGCAAAACGGCTGTG
>OODJ01002357.1_pt1 | contig 12843 bp, 10 predicted proteins | sample 1671611 | NCBI WGS metagenome assembly OODJ01 (sample SAMN06348174, study PRJEB24527) | human gut metagenome | biome: human gut; feature: ankylosing spondylitis patient; material: feces | host: Homo sapiens | place: China | collected 2015-10 | reverse complement strand
GATTTGAATCTATGCCCAATTAACAACCGTCAGGGAATTGTAATTGATGGTGAAGGTTCAAAGGTTATTTGCAAAGACTAATTTGAAAATTTCCAGTTTGTCGCACTCATTATTTTTCTTTCTTGTATAAACGGGATACCGGAGCATCCGCGGACGCTCCGGTATCCCGTTTTTATCTATAATTCTTCCCTTTTTATCTGCGTCCGCGCGCCGGGCGGCGATGGAGGGCACAGTAATAGCCGAAGGCGGTACCGCACAAGCCGCCCACGATGTGCATAAAGTTTGCCACGTTATCGTGCACAAAGATGATATCATACACCTGCTGGCCGAAGTACAGCGCCGCCACCAGCAGCATGGTGACCGGGATGCCGCCGGAGAAGCCCGCCAGCGAGGAGAGCATGATAAGCATGAACACGATGCCGGACGCACCCAGCAGCCCTGTGTTGGGGAACAGGATGCATTGCAGCACGCCGGTGACCAGCGCAGTGAACAAAATGCCCTTGAGCAGCGGGATGCTGCCGTATTTTTCCTCCATGGGCGGGCCCACCACCAACAGCAGCAGCATATTATTGAGAAAATGCTCCCAGTTTGCATGACCCAGCACATGACCGAACAGCCGGATGTAGCCCAGCGGGTCCCGCCACGAGGAGCGGTACACGCAGAACAGGTTCATGGTGCTCCAGCCGTCCGTCCAGCCGTCTGCCAGCAGCACCAGCATGGACAGCAGAAAAAAGGTAAGGATCACCGGCGAGTTATACTGGAGTTCCAGTTTCAGCTTGATCTTTTTCGTAAACAGTCATTCCCTTCACAGTATTATCGGCTTTATCCTCTGGTTTGCACCCAGTATGCGCCCATGCTCTGCCCGGGCTGGTTTGTTACCTCGTCGTTGAGGTACGCCGCAAGGCCGCAGGCTTCCGGCTGCCAGCGGAGCGCGGCTTCCACCGTGGGGTACTCCACCTCGGCGTACCAGAACGCTGTGGGCAAGCCCTCGTCCACATGGTTCACCTCCAGCACCGCGCCGTCCGGCAGACGGTAGCTCCGGCGTACCTTTTTGATCAGGGGCTTGCCAATGATCTTCTCTTCCAGCTGCACAAACAGGTCTTTATCGATGCTGCGCTCGATTTCCTCCCGTGCCAAGCCCCCTGCGGACTTGAAGCAGAGGATATAGTCGGTGCTGCCGCCGGTCAGCGCCTCCTCCCGGATGCGCACCGTGGGCTGCACGCTGATATAGCCCTGCCGCATGGTGAACTCTTCCTCAAGGGGCAGCCCCTCCGGCCAGCCGGTCACCATCCATTTGCGTTCGATCTCCATAGCGTTTTCTTCCTTCCGCAAAATTTTGTATTTATTCTACCATATTTTTATGTTATGATAAAGAGTAGAACAAGCATCATTTTGCGCATTCTTAGTTGAAGGAGCATTTTATGAAAAGCGAACGCACTTATCCTGTATATAAAGTCAACAAGCACGCCGAGGGTCTTTTGGTGGGCGGGCACCCCTGGGTGTACGAGAACGACATTCTGGAAGCCCCCGGCACCGCGCCGGAAAACGGCACGCTGGTGGATGTGGTCAGCCCCAAGGGCGCCTATCTCGGCACCGGTTTTCTCTCGCTGAAAAGCAAGATCCGGGTGCGGCTCATTTCCCGCAATGCCAACGATACCTTTGATACTGCCTTCTGGCGCCGCCGAGTGGAGTACGCATGGGCTTACCGCAAAACGGTGCTGGAGCCTGCCGACCTTTCCGCCTGCCGCTTCATTTTTGGCGAGGCAGACCAGTTCCCCGGGCTGACGGTGGACCGGTTCAACAATGTTCTGGTCACCCAGACCCTGAGCGTAGGCATGGAAAAGCTGAAGCCGGTGCTCTTCCCGCTTTTGGCTGAGGTACTGCGGGCGGACGGACAGACCATTGACGGCATCTACGAGCGCAACGATGAAGCCCTGCGCGCCAAGGAAGGGCTGGAACAGAACAAGGGCTGGTTTGCCCTGCCCGGCGAGAGCCACCCGAACACCACCCAGACCGAGATCTGCGAAAACGGCGTCTACTACCATGTAGACTTTGAAAACGGGCAAAAGACCGGCTTTTTCCTTGACCAGAAATATAACCGCCGGGCGGTGGCACGCCTTGCCGCCGGGCACACCGTGCTGGACTGCTTTACCCACACCGGCAGCTTTGCCTTGAACGCGGCCAAGGGCGGGGCAGCCCGGGTGACTGCTGCCGACATCAGCGCCGAAGCCATTGCCATGGCAAAGCGCAACGCCGAGCGCAACGGCCTCGGCAACATGGATTTCCTCTGCGAGGACACCTTTGCCCTACTGCCCCGGCTGGAAAAGGAGGGCAGCCCCTACGACTTCATCATTCTGGATCCCCCTGCCTTTACCAAGGCGCGCCGCACGGTGGAGAATGCCATGCGCGGCTATAAGGAGATCAACTACCGCGCCATGAAGCTGCTGCCCCGGGGCGGGTATCTGGCCACTGCCAGCTGCTCCCACTTTGCCACCGAGGAGTTGTTCATCAAGATGCTGCGCGCCGCCGCCAAGGACGCCCACCGGCAGCTGCGGCAGATCGAGGTAAAGCAGCAGGCACCGGATCATCCCATTCTGTGGGGCGTGCCGGAGACGAATTACCTCAAGTTTTTCCTGTTTCAGGTCATCTGATGCTTTTACAATAAGAACAATTGCCGCGCGCTGCGCACATTCCGGCTGGAAAAGGCTGTCCTGAAAGGGGCTTTTCTCCCGTAAAAGTCATACCAATCGCGGTTGTTCCAAAAATCCGAGATCGTGTTTGTGCAGAATCGTCAGTTTTGTCAATTGCCTTTTTTGCCCGTAAAGACTATAATCTTAGCCATAGACAGCAACGGCGCTGTGGGTCACCTCCTGACTCGCAGCGCCGTTTTTGTTAAGATGTAAGCACGCTTTGGGTTTCTGCATTGCGGCAGACCCAAGGCGAAAGAAAAAAGTAAGATCAAGTAAGGAGTAGGATTTATGGCAGCAAATGTTATGGAGATCTACGGCAGCAAGGTCTTTAATGAGCACGTTATGAAGGAGCGTCTGCCCAGCGCTACCTACAAGAGCCTGAAGAACACCCTGCACAAGGGTGCTCCGCTGGACATCGAGGTGGCAAACGTCGTTGCCAGCGTGATGAAGCGCTGGGCTATGGAGCTGGGTGCCACCCATTACACCCACTGGTTCCAGCCCCTGACCGGCATCACCAGCGAGAAGCACGATGGCTTCGTCAGCCCTGTGGGCGACGGTACCGCCATCATGGAGTTCTCCGGTAAGGAGCTGGTACGCGGCGAGCCCGATGCTTCCTCCTTCCCCTCCGGCGGTCTGCGCGCTACCTGTGAGGCACGCGGCTACACCGCATGGGACCCCACCAGCTATGCCTTTGTGAAGGATGACGTGCTGTGCATCCCCACCGCATTCGTCAGCTACACCGGCGAGGCTCTGGATAAAAAGACTCCCCTGCTGCGTTCCATGAACGCACTGTCCGGTCAGGCCGTCCGTATCCTGAAGCTGTTCGGCAAGGATGTGGACTATGTCTCCACCACCGTTGGCCCCGAGCAGGAGTACTTCCTGGTCAAGAAGGAGGACTACGAGGCACGTCAGGATCTGATCCTTACCGGCCGCACCCTGTTCGGTGCTCCCTCTGCCAAGGGTCAGGAGCTGGAGGAGCACTACTTCGGTGTCATCCGTCCCGAGGTTTCTGCGTTCATGAAGGAGCTGGACGAGGAGCTGTGGAAGCTGGGCGTGCCCGCCAAGACCAAGCACAACGAGGTTGCTCCCTGCCAGCATGAGCTTGCTCCCATCTTCGATACCACCAACGTAGCCATCGACCACAACCTACTGACCATGGAGATGATGCGCAAGATCGCCCCCAAGTACGGTCTGGTCTGCCTGCAGCACGAAAAGCCCTTTGAAGGCGTGAACGGCAGCGGCAAGCACAACAACTGGTCCATGAGCACCACCCACGAGAACCTGCTGGATCCCGGCGACACTCCCATGGAGAACCTGCAGTTCCTGATCTTTCTGGCCGCTGTTATCAAGGCTGTGGATGAGTACGCCGATCTGCTGCGCACCTCTGTGGCCACCCCGGGCAACGATCACCGTCTGGGCGCTAACGAAGCACCTCCGGCCATCATCTCCATCTTCGTGGGCGAGGAGCTGGAAGCTGTCATCGATGCAATTGCATCCGATTCTCCCTATGCCGGCCCCGTCAAGATGAAGATGGATCTGGGCGTGGACGTTCTGCCCAAGTTCAGCAAGGACACCACCGACCGCAACCGTACCTCTCCCTTCGCTTTCACCGGCAACAAGTTCGAGTTCCGTATGCCCGGCTCTGCCGAGAACCTGAGCGACTGCAACACCATCCTGAACACTGCTGTCGCCAAGGAACTGAAGGGCTACGCCGACGAACTGGAGGGCGCTGAGGACTTTACCAGTGCAGCCATCGCTCTGATCAAGCGCACCATCCGCGACCATCGCCGCGTCATCTTCAACGGCAACGGCTATACCGCCGAGTGGGAGGCCGAGGCAGCAAAGCGCGGCCTACCCAACAAGAAGAATACCCCTGCTGCTCTGCCCGCACTGGTCGAGCCCAAGAACATCCAGCTGATGGAAGAGTTCGGCGTGCTGACCAAGGTGGAGATGGAGAGCCGCTACGAGGTCGAGATGGAGCACTACTCCAAGATCATCAATATCGAGGCTCTGACCATGCTGGAGATGGCTCGCAAGCAGCTGCTGCCCGCCATCAACGCCTACATGAGCGAGGTTGCCAATACCGCCGCTTCCAAGCTGGCTGTCAGCGAGCACATCAGCGTACGCAGCGAGACCAAGACTTTGGAAAAGCTTTCTTCTGACGCCGATGCCATGAGCGATGCCATCGACACCCTGCAGGATGCCGTGAATGCCGCAAAGGCACTGCCTACCGAGAGCGAGAAGGCCGTTGCCTTCCACGATAACGTTCTCCCGGTGATGGATGCCCTGCGTGCCGCTGCCGACGATGCCGAGACTATCTGCGGCGAGGATTACTGGCCTCTGCCCAGCTACAGCAAGATGCTTTACTACGTCTGATAATCTCCTGACAGCGTAAAAAAATAAGCATCCGCCGGCTGCCGGATCAATTAGCCATTCTCCTTTTCCTATTTCTTACACCAGCCCAAAGACCTGCTCCCTTTTTGAGGGCAGGCCTTTGGGCGTTTTATTTGAAATGCAGTTTTTGTAAGGGGGTTATTTATGAGCTATTCCACCCAACAGGATATTCTGGATTTCGTGGAGGACAACAACGTCAAATTTGTGCGCTTTGCCTTCTGTGATATTTTTGGCACCCAGAAGAACATTGCCGTGCTGGCTAGCAATCTGTCCAAGGCGCTGGAAGAGGGCGTGTGCTTTGACGGCAGTTCCATTGCGGGCTTTATGCACGTTGAGGAAAGCGACCTTGTACTGCGGCCGGATCTTTCCACCGTGACCATCCTGCCGTGGCGTCCCACCGAGGGCCGAGTGATGCAGTTCTTCTGCGATGTGGAAAAGCCGGACGGCGCAGCCTTTAGCGGCAACTGCCGTGGCTTTTTGCGGGATGTGAACCGCAAATTCAAAAAGCTGGGGCTTACCTGCAATGTGGGTACCGAGTGCGAGTTTTATCTGTTTGAAAAGGACGACCGTGGCCACCCTACCTGCATTCCCATTGACTTCGGCGGATATTTTGACGTTGCGCCGCTGGATGCGGGTGAAAATCTGCGCCGGGATATCTGCCTGACCATGGAGCAGATGGGTATGGCACCCCAGCACAGCCACCACGAAAGCGGCAACGGCCAGAACGAGATCGACTGCCGCTACGCTGGGCCGCTGAAAACCGCCGACAACGTGATGACCTTTAAGCAGATCGTCCGTGCCATTGCCATGCGCAATGGTCTGCACGCCAGCTTTCTGCCCAAGCCCCTGCCTCAGCAGGCCGGCAGCGGGCTGCACATCAACCTCTCGCTTTACATGGACGGCAAAAACCTGTTTGAGGGCGATATTGCCCCGGACAGCGTAGCCGGCAGCTTTATGGCCGGTGTGCTGGCACACAGCCGGGAACTGACCGCGTTCACCAATCCCCTGCCCAACAGCTACCAGCGCTTTGGCTGTGACGAAGCGCCCCGCTATGTGAGCTGGAGCCGTCAGAACCGCAGCCAGCTGGTGCGCATTCCCATGGTCAAGGGCGACAACTGCCGCATGGAGCTGCGCAGCCCGGACCCCGCCTGCAACCCGTATCTGGCCATTGGCCTGATCCTTGCCGCCGGACTGGACGGCATTGAGCAGCGCATGGTCTTGCAGCCGCCGGTGAACCGCAACCTGTTCGATGCCGCCGAGGCCAAGGGACTGGGGCTTGAGACCCTGCCCGCCACCCTTGAGGAGGCGGTGCAGGTGGCCGAGGAGAGCGAGTTCCTGCGCCGGGTGCTGCCAGAGGGGCTTTCTAAACGCTATTTCTCGGAGGAGCTCAAGCGCTGCGCCGCACTGCGGAGTGCGCCTGACCGGGCCGAGCACGAGCGCGTCTACTATTTTAACGCCATCTGATCCCTGCCAGCGCAGGAGAAAGGAGTGCGGAAAATGGGACGCGCACTGATCGTAAGCGCCGGTGCCAACTCCAACGAGTATATTGCCGCGCGGCTGTCCGAGATGGGTTACAGCCGCCCGGTGATCATTCCCAGTGGAGCCGAGGCACGGCGCAGAATGTCGGAATCTGATTTTGAGTTGATCGTGGTCAACGCTCCCCTGCCCGATGAGTTCGGGCACGAATTGTGCATCACCGCTGTGGAGCAGACCGATGCCGGTGTGGTCTTTCTGGTAAAGGCCGCACAGGCTGAGCAATTGCTTGCCCCCCTGAACGAGCAGGGGGTTCTGCTGCTGAGCAAGCCCTTCACCACCCCATTGTTTTTGCAGGCCATGCACATGGCGGCTGCCAGCAACCACCGCTTGCAGCGTCTGCGGCAGGAGAACGCCCGCCTGCAGGACAAGATCGGGCAGCTGCGGCTGGTCAGCCGGGCAAAGTGCTGTCTGGTAGAGCACGCCCACATGACCGAGGCCGAAGCGCACCGCTACCTTGAAAAACAGGCTATGGACACCCGCCGCGACCGCGCCGAGGTGGCGCAGGAGGTGCTGGAGGAGTACGCTGACAGAAGCGAATGAGACATAGGGCTTCGCCACGCACCCGCAGGGAAAGAGGTGCGCCGGGAGCGGGCCTTTTATGGGAGAGTTTTATTCTACAACAAAGGAAGGTATATTTTTATGGCAAAATTTATTTTTGTGACCGGCGGCGTGGTCTCCGGTCTGGGCAAGGGCATTACCGCTGCATCTCTGGGCCGGCTTTTGAAGTGCCGCGGCCTGAAGGTGGCCAGCCAGAAGCTGGACCCCTATGTGAACGTGGACCCGGGCACCATGAGCCCGCTGCAGCACGGCGAGGTGTTCGTGACCGATGACGGCACCGAGACCGATCTGGATCTGGGACACTACGAGCGCTTTATTGACGAAAATCTGAACAAGTACTCCAACCTGACCACCGGCAAGGTGTACTGGAACGTGCTGAACAAGGAGCGTCAGGGCGCTTATCTGGGACAGACGGTGCAGATCATCCCCCACATCACCAACGAGATCAAGAGCTACATCTATAACCTGGCCTCCTCTACCGAAGCCGATGTGGTCATTACCGAGATCGGCGGCACCACCGGCGATATCGAGAGCCAGCCCTTCCTTGAAGCCATCCGTCAGGTTGGTCTGGAGCAGGGACGGGAGAACTGCTGCTACATCCATGTGGTGCTGGTGCCCTACATCTCCGGCTCGGACGAATACAAGTCCAAGCCCGCGCAGCACTCGGTCAAGGAGCTGCAGGGCATGGGCGTAAGCCCCGACATCATCATTCTGCGCGCAGACGGCAGCGTGGGCAGCGACATCCGCCGCAAGATCAGCACCTTCTGCAACGTCAAGCCGGAGTGTGTCATCGAGAACCTGACCATGCCGAGCCTCTACCAGTGCCCGCTGATGCTGCACACCAACGGTCTGGACGATGTGGTGGTACAGCAGCTGCACTTGGATGTTCCCCCCGCCGACCTGACCGAGTGGAAGCAGGTGGTCTCCCGCATTGCCACCCGCAGCAAGACCTGCACCATTGCACTGGTGGGCAAGTATGTCAAGCTGCACGACGCATATCTCTCGGTGATGGAAAGCCTGTATCATGCCGGGTTTGAGAATGACAGTCAGGTGGAGATCCGCTGGGTAGAAAGCGAGGATCTGACCGATCAGGCCGCCTGCAAGGAGGCCTTTGCGGATGTGGACGGCATCATCGTGCCCGGCGGCTTTGGCGACCGCGGCATTGAGGGTATGATTCAGGCAGCCCAGTACGCCCGCGAGAACCATGTGCCCTGCTTTGGCATCTGCCTTGGTATGCAGATCATGGTCATTGAATTTGCCCGCAACGTGCTGGGCTACAAGGACGCCAATTCCAGCGAGTTCACCCCGGACGGCGCCCACAATGTCATCTCCCTGATGCCGGACCAGCAGGGCAATATCCCCAAGGGCGGCACCATGCGTCTGGGCAAGTACCCCTGCACGGTGAAGCCCGGCACCAAGATGGCCGAGTGCTACGGCGAGAACGAGATCTGGGAGCGTCACCGCCACCGCTATGAGTTCAACAACGACTTCCGGCAGGAGATGCAGGACGCCGGGCTGGTCATTTCCGGCACTAGCCCGGACGGCCATCTGGTGGAGACTGTGGAGCTGCCCGGCCGCGACTTCCATCTGGGTGCACAGTTCCACCCGGAGTTCAAGAGCCGCCCCAACCGCGCACATCCCCTGTTCAAGGGCTTTATCGCCGCTGCGCTGCGCTACCGCGCTGCCGCCCAGCGGGATATGCTGCATCTGTAATAGCATAATATAACGGCAAGGCTGCAGCACAAAATACCGTGCTGCGGCCTTGTTTTATGTAAGACGATTTTAAATGCTTTCCGCGCCGTCCTGTCTGGCGTGATTTGCCTGCTTATTCTCGTACATCCGCTGGTCGGCGATATAGCGCACCTGCTGCACGTCCACGCTTTCGGCGGGGTACAGGGCGTAGCCGCAGCTGGCACCCACGCTCACGGTATTGCCGTCGATCTCGTAGGGCACAGCGACCATCTCACAGATCAGGTTCATCTTGCTGGCGCAGGCCTCCGACTCCATCGGGCCGAGCAGCAGCAGGGCGAACTCGTCGCCGCCCAGACGGAAGGCGTAGTCCCGGCTGCGGATGCAGCCCTGCAGCCGCTGGGAAACGCCCTTCAGCAGCTTATCGCCCACATCATGGCCGTAGGTATCGTTGACCGGCTTGAAGCGGTCCAAGTCCATATAAAATAGCGCAAAAGGCTGGCTGTGCTGCTCCAGCACCGTCAGTACCCGGTCGAAGTAGCGCTTGTTCAGCAGACCGGTCAGGCCATCGGTGTTGGCAAGGCTTTGCAGCAGGTGCTGCTTGCCCATATCCTGCACGATCATCATCACACGGGTCAGGCGATTTTCCTTCCACGCCATGGGAACGACCGTCATCATGAAAAATGCGCTTTTATCGCGGGCGGCATATTCCAGCTTGAGGGAGTCGTTGTCCGTTTTGATGAGCCTGCGCAGGTTTTCCGGGGCCAGCATCTGGGGGATCTTGGCGTTTTCGCTATCGGTCAGAACTACATACTTGCGCGATATTTGCTCCAGCATCTGCTGGTAAGAGCCCTCCGGTTGGTACAGCGGCTCTCCGCGCCGCTCGTGGTACTGGTAGCGGTCGCGGTCCAGATCGCACACTGCAAAACGCTCCACAACGCGTGCCATGCCCGCAAACATCATATCGCTTTTTTCCCGGCGGCGCTCCAGCTCCCGACGGCGGTTGCGCTCCGCGTCACGCTGGATCTTTACCACGCCTGCCATGATCAGAAGCCCCAGCAGTGCGATGACTAAAATAGTAGCGTTTTGCACCCTGCGCATCCCGGAATCCACCACCCCGGTGGGTACGATGCCGATGATGCTCCAATCCAGAATGCCCAGCGGCTGATAGATCAGGTAATATTTCTGCCCGTTCATGGTGAACAGCACACAGCCCTCGCCGCCCTGCGGCAGGGTCTGCACCATGGTGTCAAAGTAAGGCTGATCCACGCTGGCGTTCTGCTGTAAGTAATCAAACAGGTTGGTCATCTGCTCGGTGATCTCGGTCTTTGTCTCGGTGGAAAGCACCACATCACCGTTTGAACGCACGATATAGCAATCGCTCTGTCCCTCATAGACCATGCTGCCCAGCAGCTTTTCCAGCACGGCGTTATCGTAGCTGACCGCCAGCGCCGTATAGGTGGTGTCACCCAGCTGCAAGGGCTGTTCCATAGGCATGGCAAACATGATCTTGCGGATGCCCTGACTGGAGATATAGCTGGAGATCACCGGAGCATTTGCAGTATACAGCTCCTCAAAAGTTGCCCTCATATGCTCTGCTGTGCCCTGCCGCCCGGCGGTGGTCCAGAACTCGCACTGCTCGTTGAACAGGTAAAAATCCGTGTATTGCCAGGTAGCCTTTTGGGCGATATACTCCTGCCACTGCCCCTCCTGCTCTCCCAGCTCCGCAAGGGTGCCTAGGTAGCTGTCCCAGTCGGTCAGGATGTTCCAGTTGCGCTGCGCAAACATGGTAAAGGTCTTGGCAGACTGCCCATAGGTGGAAAGCAGATTTGCCGTGCTTTCCTGATAGATCTGCTTCTGGGTATAGGCGCTGTAAATAAGGATGCCGACCAGCAGCGCCAGCAGCATCCCTGCTATGAGCAGTATATTTTTTCGTTTCTTCTTCATAAGGTCAATTTCCCCCCGACTGCCCCGCAGCCAGCCCCCTTCACAATACGTTCTTCCAAAGGCTTTATGTCAAAGCGCTGTGCACAGTTTTTTGCAAAAAGTGTACAACCGCTGCGTGTCAGTTCCCGCATAAACCGACACTATCCCTAATAACATTATACCATTCCGCAAAAAAGCCTGTCAACACATCCCCGGGGCGATTCGTGTCGTTTCAAGGGCGATTCACGCAGATTTGCTCTGCTTTTGCCGCTTAAAAAGACAAAAAGACCCGCAGGCCGCGCCTGAAGCTTCAGGGCCGCTGCGGGTCTTTTTGCTGGTGCAGAAGAAGGGACTTGAACCCTCACTCACTAGGAACTGGTGCCTAAAACCAGCGTGTCTGCCATTCCACCACTTCTGCTCATAGAAAAAAGGCAAGTCAAAAACCGACTTGCCTTCTGGTGCGAGGGAGGGGACTCGAACCCCCAAGGATAAACCACACGCACCTCAAACGTGCGCGTCTGCCAGTTCCGCCACCCTCGCATACCTGTTATACAGTTCTCCGGTTTTTGAGGTAGAAAACCGTTGGTGCGGACTGCTTGGATATAGTAACATATTTCCGGCCATTCGTCAAGTGGTTTCTTTGTTTCTCATAAGTTTTTTTAAGTTTCATATCTATATTAGCAGCGCAGCGCGCACGCAAGAGCAGCCCTGCGGGCAATTGCACAGGTCATTTGTACGCGGAAAGTGTGCCTGCGGCGCTGCGCCCAGAGCAAAGGAGGGGTTTGTATATGAAACTTTTTGTGCGGCGCACCGGCGGGCGCATCGGGCTATGGGGCGGGCTGCTGGCGGCTGCGCTGGCAGCGTTTGCGGCGGGGTGGCTGGTGCCGGCACGCGCGCCGGTGGGCTGCAATCTGAACGAGCTGACCACCGCGCCGGACTTTTCGCCCTTTTCCCCTGCCGCGCCGGCGGTGGCTGCATCCGATGCCGGTACGCCCGCTGCCCCTTCCCTGCCGGAAAAATGGGTCTGCCTGACCTTTGATGACGGCCCCAGCAAGACCACCCCGGAGGTGCTGGCGGCGCTGGATGCCGCCGGAGTGCACGGCACCTTTTTTGTGGTGGCCACCGGCTACAATGAGAAATATCTGCCCCTGCTCACACAGGCTGCTGCCGCCGGGCATCAGATCGCGCTGCACTCTGCCTCCCACGAATACAGCGATATCTACCGCAGCAGCGCCGCCTACTGGAAGGACATCGCCCTGCTGAAACAGCGCATTGCGCCCTATGTGGACGCTGAGAGCATCCGGTACCTGCGCTTTCCCGGCGGCAGCACCAACACCGTAAGCCGCCGCTACGGTGGCAAGGGGCTGATGCCGCAGCTGAAAACCGAGGTAGAGCAGCGCGGCTGGCAGTGGGTGGACTGGAACGTCTGCGCCGAGGACGCCGTGGGCGGGCACCCCAGTGCGGATACCATCTACCGCAATGTGGTGCGGGAGACCGGCGAGCAGACCCATTGCGTGGTGCTGATGCACGATTCTGCCACCACCCACACCACCGCCGAGGCGCTGCCGGATATCATCCGGTGGTATGCGGACAACGGCTACACCTTTTTGACCGTAGCCGAGGCGCTGCCGCTGGGGTAATGCGCCTTACAGCCACCTTTCAAGGCAGCGTCCCAGCAGTACCCCGGCAGAGGCCAGCACCGCCAGCCAGAGCCAGCCTGCGCCGCCGGTCACCACCCACCCCGCCGCCAGAATGGCAACAAAGGTGCACACCGGCGGCACAGCGATGCGCAGGATATGCAGCAGCTTTTCCCGCCGGGTGGGCAGTCCGGCGTCCAGCTGCTCGGGGTGCACAGCATCGCAACAAATCTCGTCCCGGTACTTGCCCGGGTTGCGGTAGGCCTTATACGCGATGTCGTCCAGCAAAAACTCCGGGTACATTCCCTCTTTGGTCAGGGTAAACTGCATTTCCTTTTCCTCTGCATAGGCCTGCAAAGCCGCCGTAAACTCCTGCGGGGTGTTGATGCTGCCCTGCGGAATAAAGAAAAAGT
>OODJ01002355.1_pt1 | contig 12849 bp, 9 predicted proteins | sample 1671611 | NCBI WGS metagenome assembly OODJ01 (sample SAMN06348174, study PRJEB24527) | human gut metagenome | biome: human gut; feature: ankylosing spondylitis patient; material: feces | host: Homo sapiens | place: China | collected 2015-10 | reverse complement strand
AAAAACCGCCACCCTGCTCGGGTGGCGTTTTTCGGCGCCGGGGGCATTTACTGAATCCATTCCACGTTCGCGGCGTCGCGGAAAAGGATGTTCAGCGGCCGGACGAGTCCGTCGGCATCGGCGGCAAAGAGGAAGCCCACCTTGTCGAGCGGTACGGAGATAAAGGTCGTCGAGGGGTAGCCGCCGATCATGTCGATTTTGTCGAGCAGCGCCCAGACGAAGATTTCGAACGGCATCTGGCCCGGCAGCAGCGTCAGCCCCTCGAACCGGTCGGGGTAACCGGCCGACGAGCTGTCGGCGGGATGGGGCTTGAAGAAGATGTCGTAATCGCTGCCGTACTGCTGTATGATCCGTTCCACATAGGCCGCCTGCTGCTGTTCGCTCGCGGCGGAACTGTGGCTCGTGCCGATGATGATGAGGTTTTTCTTCGGCGACAGGTCGAACAGCCCCGCGAAGCGGGCGTAGTCGAATTTGGCCATGCGGTAGAACTGTTGTTTCGAAGCCTCGGGAAGGGCTGTCAGCAGTTCGTAGGGCTGGACGCTCTCCATCTTCATTGCAGCCAGCCGGTCGGCGATGAACGGGCAGGAGGACTCCATCAGGCTGCTGTTTTGCAGCATCAGCCGGTAATCGGGGCGCGTCGAGAGGTAGTAGGGCCAGGTGTAGGAGGCGAACTCCTCCGGCGCGCGGGTCTCGGGATAACGGCCGCCGTGGTTCCAGTCGAGGGCTTCGACTTCGGCGGCGTAGTCGTTCCAGTTCTGCTCGGCCGTGGCGGCATCGCCGAAGTAGTTGTGGAAATTGTTGTAGGTCGCCGTGCCGTCGGAGAGCATCGTCACCTTCACGCGTGCCGAGTCGATGCCCTGCGCCACGAACCAGTCGTAGCCCAGGCGGCACCGCAGGTCGTCGACCCATAGCCCGAAGACCGCCGTGGGGTCCTCGGCGTTGATCTCCAGGATGCGGCGTTTCATCGCTTCGCTCATGGCCCGTAATTCCTCGTTGGTGGCATAGCCCGTGGGGTCGGCGACGGGGTACACGAAGGCCCGGTCGGGAAATTCGGCGGCGTCGAAGGTGCTTGCGCGTTCGTAGGAGACGTAGCTCGGTTTGTCGTGCGAAAGCAGGTGCAGGCCCGAATAGAGGGTCGGCATGGTTCCGACCGAAATGTAGAAATAGTAGTCCGGGGCGTCGAATCCCGTGCCGCCCGCGCTTTGCGAGACGGTGAAAGCCGAGGTCTTTCCGTCGCAGGTGAAAAGAAGCGACGCACTGCGGGCAGGACCCGGATTCTCGGCAAAGGTCACGTCGATCTCGGAGTACCCTGCCGGTCCTTCTTCTGCGGAGAGGGTCAGCCAGTCGGGTTTTTCGTCCTGACCGTAGTTTTCCGGCGCCAGCGTCACGCTCCAGGGCGCCGGAGCATTGACGGTGATCTTGCCGCTGCGGGCGAGGTGGTCGAGCGACAGAAAATCGGTTCCGCCGTTGATGCTGACCGACGGAGTTCCGTCGTCCGCACAGGACCAGGTTCCGGCCGCGAGGCCCAGGGTCAGAAGAAGACGAAATAATCGTTTCATGCGAGGTGTTTTTTAGTTGAGTCGTTCGTATCGTTAAATGCGGAAATGTGCGGTTTACTGCACGGCATGCAAAATTCAGGCCGCCCGATTGTCCGGACGGCCGTGAGGGAAACAGGGCGTTTTCAGGCGTTCCGCTTTTTCTTGATGCGTTCGAAATGTTCGCGCAGGCGTTCGCTGAACTCCTCGCGGCGGTGTTTCAGATTGGCCCGCCACCCCAGCCAGCGGGTGTAGCGCAGGCGTTTTTCGGGATAGATGTCGCGGATCGTCACCAGGATGCCCGTCTCCTCCACACCGCCGAAATCGGGGTTCGACACCGTGTCGAAAACCCGCATCGTGGGCGAAAGGTTCATGTAGGCGTTGATCAGCGGCGGGATGTTCTCGTTGAACTTGCGGATCTGCTGGATCAGGATGCGGTAGTTCTCCATGTAGGTCGCGCCGCAGAACAGTTCCTCGTAATAAGGGTCGTCCAGGTCGAGCCGTATGGGATGGATGCCCTCCACCAGCTGGTCGCGGTCGGGGAAATAGCGGCGCAGGAACCAGATCAGCGCGTTGCGGGCCACGGCCTTGTAGGTCGTGTACATGGTGACTTTGCCGAAAAGGTATTTGGCCTTGGGGTTCAATACGATCAGCGCGCCCAGTCCGTCCCAGAGGTTGTCCAGCGCATAGATGCTCTTGGCGTTGCCGCGGGCCTGGTAGGCGGGCTGCACGAACGAACGCCCCAGTTCGATGGTCCGGGGCAGGAACTTCCGGCGGAAACGCTCGCTGAAACGGAAATAGTGTTCGGTCGAGAGATGGCGGGGATTGGGCGTGGTGCAGACGATGAAGCGATAGCCGCCGACGATCTCCTGCGCCGAGGGGTCCCAGACGATCAGCTGGTAGTAGCCGTCGCCCGCGAGGTCTTCCTCGTCGATGTCCACCTCCTGCCCCGTGCCGCCGCCAGCGCCGCGGAAGGCCGCTTCGCGCAGGCGGCCCACCTCGCGCATGAGCGAGGGGCATTCGGCGGCCGAAAAGATGTAGATTTCATTGCCTGCCCGGTGGGTGTTGCGCATCTTGCGGGCGGGCGTCAGTTCTGCGAGCAGCAGTTCCCGGGCGACCGGTTCGATGATGGGTACTGTATTCTCTTTCTGTTGCATGACAGGGCAAAAATACCAAAATTAGCGGTTTTGATTCGGGCCGGCGAGCGTTTTTTTCAAAAAATACGCTTTTTTACGTACTTCCAGCGCCTGTTCGTGCAGCGACCCGAAACGCTGGAGTTCGGCCACGGGAATCGGGTCGCCGACGACGATGCGGAAATGGCGGCACTTCTGCGAAAACATTTCGTCGGGCAGCCACAGCATCTCGATGTTAAACTTGACGCCCAGCGCCTTGCGGATCCGGTAGACGCGGTAGAAGAACTTCGACAGACGCCCTTCGACGAAGACCGGAACGATCTGCCGCTGCGAGGCGTAGGCCTTTTTCAGGAAGCTGATTTTCCACTCGGGGTCGGTCACCTCGCCGCCGTTGGGGCGCGAGCAGAGACCCGCGGGAAAGGTCAGGACCGGCAGATCGCCGAAGAACTCCTCGTCGAACTTCCGGGCGTAGGAGGCGCTCTGCGCGCCGTGCTTGTTCACCGGAATCCACAGCGGGCGCAGCGGTTCGAGGTACATCAGCAGGTCGTTGACCACCACCCGCGCGTCGCCGAAACGGTCGATCAGCTTGTCGGCGAGCATCATGCCGTCCATGCCCCCGAACGGATGGTTCGAGGCGAAGAGGTAACGGCCTCCGGGGGCGAGCTTGTCGAGTCCTTCGATCGAATAGGTGACCTGCCATTCGCGGAAACAGGCGCGGATGAACTCCTGCGGAGGCAGCGACCAGTAGTGTTCGAGGATATGGTTGATTTCCGACTCGTGGATCGTGCGGCGCAGCCAGTTCACGACCGGACGGGGAATCCAGCGAGCCAGCCGCAGGGCTTTCTGCCTGAGTACGGCGCCGATGTCGATTTTGGGCATGGAATGTTCGGAAAATTATATCCACAAATATAGGCATTCTTTTTTGAAAAATCCCTAACTTTACACCCAAATAGACCTTTGCAAATAACTATTATGTCGCAATACCATACTCCCGTACTGCTGGAAGAGTCTGTGGGACTGCTCGCTGTCGAACCTGCGGGCACTTACGCCGACCTCACTTTCGGCGGAGGCGGCCATTCGCGCCGCATCCTCTCCGCCCTGGGGCCGGAAGGCCGTCTGTACGGTTTCGACCAGGACCGCGACACGCTGGAGAACCGTCCCGACGATGCGCGTTTTCACTACGTGGAGAGCAATTTCCGCTTCCTGCGGGGGGCGCTGCGGCTGCGCGGCGTGACGGAGGTCGACGGCATTCTGGCCGACCTGGGGGTTTCGTCGCACCATTTCGACGCCGTGGAGCGCGGATTCTCGTTCCGCGGAGAGGCTCCGCTCGACATGCGCATGAACCAGAGGGGGCGGCTCACGGCGGCCGACGTGGTGAACGACTACACCGCGGAGGACCTGACCCGCATTCTGGGCGACTGGGGCGAGGTAGAAACACCGTGGAAGGTTGCCAACTGTCTGGTCAAGGCCCGTGCGGCGGCGCCCGTGACGACCACGGCGCAGCTGGTCGGAGCCGTGAAGCCCTGCACGCCCAAAAAGGACGAGGCGAAATTCCTGACCAAACTTTTCCAGGCCCTGCGCATCGAGGTCAACGGCGAGATGGAGGCGTTGAAAATGGCGCTGGAGCAGAGCCTGCGGGTGCTGAAGCCCGGCGGCCGGCTGGTCGTTATCTCCTACCATTCGCTCGAAGACAGGCTGGTGAAGAATTTCATGCGCAGCGGCAACTTCTCGGGGCAGGTCGAAAAGGACTTTTTCGGTCGTTCGCAGGCCCCGTTCGACCTCGTGACGCGCAAGGCCGTGACCCCTTCGGCCGAAGAACTCGACCGCAATCCCCGTTCCCGTTCGGCGAAACTCCGGGCGGCGGTCAAAACAATTCATAATTCATAATTCACAATTCATAATTATTGGGAGATTATGTACCGAGACCACGAATTCGACCCGGTGACCCCCGAGGAGCAGGCCCGCCGCGAGCAGGAGGAGGAGTTCGCGCGCCGTGTGCGCCGCGAGGTGCGGCGCATGGAGCGGGGCGAAGCCGAAGAGGACATCCGCGCCGACGAGGAGCGCGAGGCCGAAGAGCGGGCCGAAGCCGAGGAACGCGAACGCCGCGAGCGACGCCGCAGGTCCAGCACCTTCTGGCAGCTGTTCTCGGGTACGATCCTCGTGCGCGAGGGCGTCTCGAAATACTATCCCTATATGCTGACCATCGCCGGGATGTTCTTTTTGAGCATCATGGTGATGTTCTGGTCGCTGCACCTCGACATGCGTTACACGCGTCTCGAGCGCGACGTGCAGAAACTCCGCGAACGCTCGATCCGCCTCCAGGAGCAGCGTTACCAGCGCACGACCCATTCGGCCATCGTCGAACAGCTCCGGGCGCGGGGCATCGAGCTTTACGACCCGCAGGCGCCGGGCGAGATCATCGAAAACTAAACGGCGATGAAGCAGGAACGTTCGAAGGTCAAAAGCGATATTCTGCTGCGGGTGAGGCTTCTGTACGTGCTCTTCATCCTCGCCGGGGCCATCGTGCTCGCACGGCTCGTCTGGGTGCAGCTGTTCAGTGCGGAGGTGGCCTACAATGCCGACCGCCTCGCCAGCCGCATCTTCACCGAGGAGGTCATCCCGGCGCAGCGAGGGAGCATCCTTTCGCGCGACGGCGAACCCCTCGCCACCTCGATCTTCCGCTATCAGGCCGCCTTCGACTTCGCGTCGCCGGGGCTGGATTCGCTCAAGACCTTCCGCGAACAGGCCGACTCGCTCGCGAAACTGCTGGCTGCCTTCTTCCGGGACAAGCCCGCCTCGGCCTATGCCAAACGTTTCCGCGAGGAGCACGCCCGCCGTTACCGGCTGGTCAATCCGCGCGACACCTCCTACCTGCGTTCCGAGGGGTGGATTTCGCGCATGATGGACCGCATGCGGGGCGAGGAATATGTCAAACGCCGCATCTACGACACGATCCGCGACCATACGCCCGTGAATATCTTTCCCCGCGAGGTGGATTTCGCCGAGTGGGAGACCCTGCGGCGTTATCCGCTGCTGAACTGGAACATGGGCATGGTCTACCGGCTGATCGAGCGCGACGAACGCATCTATCCCCAGGGCGAACTGGCGCGCCGTACGATCGGACTGACGGGCGACAAGGGCAACTACGGCATCGAGGAGGCCTACCGCGAGGAGCTGGCGGGCCGCGACGGCAAAGCCCTGCGCCAGCGTATCGCGCGCGGCTTTTACGGCCGGGTGGCGGGCGGGGACCACGAGGACCCGGTGGACGGCTTCGACATCGTCACGACGCTCGACCTCGACCTGCAGGATGTGGCCGACAAGGCGTTGAGGCGACAGCTGGAAGCCCAGAATGCTTTGTGGGGCACGACGATCGTGATGGAGGTCCATACGGGCGAAATCCTGGCGATGGTCAACCTCGGCCGCAATGCCGACGGGAGTTTCGCCGAGCGGGAGAACTATGCCCTGGGCCGCAGCATGGAGCCGGGTTCGACGTTCAAGCTGGCGACGATGCTCACGCTGCTCGACGACGCCCGGATGCCCGTCTCGACGGTTTACGACACCCACAACGGCGATCCGGTGACGGTAGGCCCGGCCAGGAACATCCGCGATTCGCACCGCGGCGACCGTGAAATCGACTTCCGGCGCGCCGTGGCTTCGTCGTCGAACGTCTACTTCGCCAAGGCGATCTGGGACCGTTACGGAAGTACGGGCAGAAAGCAGGAATACAGCGATTTTCTCCATAAGGAGCTGCATCTGGGCCAGACCGTGGGGCTGGAGCGGCTCGGCGAGCGGAAGCCCTCCGTCACCACGGACTGGAAGGTTCCCGACCCGGGCGTGATGCTGGTGAAGATGTCCTACGGTTATCGTGTGCGGCTGGCCCCGATCCAGATGATCACCTTCTACAACGCCATTGCCAACGGCGGGAAGATGATTTCGCCCGTGCTGGTGCGTGAACTGCGCCGCGGCGATCGGGTCGAGGAGCGTTTCGAAAGCCGTACCATCGCCTCGTCGATCGCCTCGCGGGCGGCGTTGCGCGAGGTGCCGCAGTGTTTGCAGGCGGTCTGCACCGAGGGTACGGCCAGCGCTTTTTTCCGCGACACGACGCGCCTGCGGGTGGCGGCCAAGACCGGTACGGCGCAGATCACCGATGCCCGCAGCCGCGAGGGACGTTACTACCTGGGTTCGATGGTGGCCTACTTCCCGGCCGACGCGCCCCGCTACACGGTGCTCACGACCATCGAAACCCGCGCCCAGGCCGGGAAAGCCTACTACGGGGGACCGCTGGCGGGTCCCGTCGTGAAGCGCATGGTCGACTACATCTTCAACCGCGGCCGCGACTGGTACGGTCGTGTCGACGACGGAGGTCCGCGCCGCTATCCCGACCGGATGAAGGGCGGCGACATCGCGCAGGTCCGCCGCGTGGCCGACCGCCTGTCGCCCCGCGCCTCGTTCGAAAGCCGCACGGGCTGGGGGCGCGTCGCGGTGGACAGCCTCTCGAACGTCGTCATCACGAGCCTGCCCGGCGACCGGGGCGTGATGCCCGACGTGCGCGGCATGGGGTTGAAAGACGCGCTGTTCGTGCTCGAAAGCCGCGGACTGAAGGTCCGCTTCTCGGGACGGGGAGCCGTAACGCAGCAAAGTATCACCGCCGGAGCGCGCATAGGACCGGGCACGGCGGTCGTCATAACGTTGAAATAGGATGAAAAAATTAACCGATATTCTGAAAAATACCCCCGTCCGGGAGGTGTGCGGCGATACTGCCGCCGCCATTGGCGGGCTGGTCTACGATTCGCGCGCCGTGAAACCGGGCGACTGCTTCTTCGCCGTTCCGGGCACGCAGAGCGACGGACACGACTATATCCCCATAGCGGTTGAAAAAGGCGCGGCGGCAATCGTCTGCGAACGGATGCCGGCGGATGCGGCGGAGGGCGTCGCTTATGTTCTCGTCGGGGACTCGGCGGGGGCCATGGCCGATATGGCCGCGGCGTTCTACGACTACCCGAGCCGCGAGCTGAAACTCGTGGGCATCACCGGGACCAACGGCAAGACCACGACCGCGACGCTGCTCTACGATCTGGTGCGGGCCATGGGCTACAAGGCCGGGCTGATCTCGACGGTGGTCTACAAGATCGACGGCCGCGAGGTCGAAGCCACCCATACCACGCCCGATTCGATCCGCCTGAACGCTATGATGCGTGAGATGGCCGACGCCGGGTGCGCATACTGTTTCATGGAGTGTTCGTCGCACGCCATCGTGCAGGAACGCACGCGGGGCCTCGATTTCGCGGGCGGCATCTTTTCGAACATCACGCACGACCACCTCGACTACCACAAGACCTTCGCCGAGTACATCCGGGCCAAGAAGCTCTTTTTCGACGGGCTGCCCAAGGGGGCTTTCGCTCTGACGAACGCCGACGACCGGAACGGACGCGTGATGGTGCAGAACACCGCGGCGGCGGTGAGCGCCTATTCGCTGCGCGCGATGGCCGATTTCCGCTGCAAGATCGTCGAGATGCACCTCGACGGCATGCTCCTGCGCATCGACGCCTACAACCTGCTGGCGGTCTACGGCGCGGCGGCGCTGCTGGGACTCAACCGGGGCGAGGTGCTGCGCGTGTTGAGCATGCTGCACGCCGTGAGCGGCCGCTTCGAGAAGATCCGCGCGGCGAACGGCACGACGGCTATCGTCGACTACGCGCATACGCCCGATGCGCTGGAGAACGTGATTCAGACCATCGAGGAGATCCGCACCCCCGGCCAGCAGCTGATCGTGGTGTGCGGCTGCGGCGGCGACCGCGACCGGACCAAGCGTCCCGAGATGGCGGCCATTGCCGTGAAGTATGCCACGACGGCGGTTTTCACCTCCGACAATCCGCGCCACGAGGAGCCCGAGGCGATCATGGCCGACGTCATGCCCGGCCTCTCCGGTGCCGCCGAAGTGTTTGCCGATCCGGAGCGCCGCCGGGCCATTGAAAAGGGCCTTGAGCTCCTGCACCCCGGCGACGCCCTCCTCATCGCGGGCAAGGGGCACGAGAACACGCAGCAGATCGGCGATGTCAAACATCCGTTCAGCGATCAGCAAACCGTCCGGGAGATTCTGGGATGCGCCTGAGTTTTGAAGAGATTGTCCGCGCCGTGGACGGTTCCGCCGTGGCGGGAGCCGCGCCTTGCGGCATCGTGGAAGGCGTGGGCACGGATAGCCGTGCGGTAAAGCCCGGCTCTCTGTTCGTCTGCATCCCCGGCGAAACGTTCGACGGGCACGATTTTGCGGTCAAGGCCGCCGAAGCCGGGGCCGCCGCGCTGCTGGTATCCCGGAATCCGTTCGATGCCGTGCCGCCCGTCCCGCTCATCCTCGTTGAGGATACGGTCAAGGCGCTTGGGAAGCTGGCACATTGCTGGCGCGAGCGCCTCGGAGAGACCCGGGTGATCGGGCTCACCGGCACGGCGGGCAAAACCACGGTCAAGGAACTGCTCGCGCAGGTCCTGAGCCGCCGCGGGCTTACCGCCAAGACGCACATGAACCTGAACAACCAGATCGGCCTGCCTCTGTCCATGTTGGCGGCGACCGGCGAGGAAGCGTTTTGGGTCATGGAGGCGGGCATCAGCCACCCCAATGATATGGACGAGCTGGGGGCCATTCTTGAGCCGGATCTTGCCTTGATCCTCAACGTGGGGCCGGGCCATGCCGCCGGCCTTGGCGATCGGGGGACGGCGCATTACAAGTCGAAACTTCTCGCGCACCTCGCACCCGGCGGAACGGCGATCATCAGCGCCGATTATCCCGATCTCGCGCGCGAAGCCCGTGCCGTACGGCAGGAATTGGTCTTCTTTTCCACCTCGGGACGCCAAGTGGATTACCGTGCGGCCTATGTCGTACCGGCGGGCGAGGACAAAGGGCTGTTCCGGCTGTGGCTGGACGGCGTTTCCATCGATGTGGAGGCTCCGTTCCGTGGGGCGTTCGGTGCGGAAAACGTCATTGCCGTAGCCGCCGTGGCGCACCGTCTGGGGCTGAACGCCGAGGAAATCGCCGCCGGGTTCGCCGGGGCCGCGTTGCCGAAACAGCGCTTTGCCTGTTCGAGGGCCGGGGATTGGCTGGTCATTGACGACAGCTACAACGCCAACCCGTTGTCTTTCTCCCGGATGTTGGAGGCCGCCGCTGAAATGGCCGGGGATCACGCGGACAGGCCCCTTGTGTGCGTGCTCGGCGAAATGGGCGAACTCGGTTCGCTTTCCGAGGATGAGCACCGCAATCTGGGCCGCCTTGTGGCGGATATCAAGCCCCGCCTTGTCTGCTGGAAGGGCGGGCACCTGGAAGAATTTGAAGACGGGTTGCACGCCGGACGTTACGGAGGCGCATTCTGCCCGGTGACGTCCGCCGAGGATATGTTCAAGGGCCTTGCCGCCTGTGATCTCGGCAGCGGTGGGGGCGTGATCCTGTTCAAGGGATCACGTTCGAACAAATTGGAAACGTTGGTCAGCGCCTTTACGGAGGCACAGGCGGGAGAACCCCATGCTGTATAACCTGCTGTATCCGTTGAGCGTTGACTATTCCATCCTCAACATTTTCAAATACATCACCTTCCGCTCCGCATGGGCGCTTGTGACGGCGCTCGCGGTGAGTATCCTCGTCGGGCCTTATTTCATCCGCTGGCTGCAGGCCATCAAGTGCCGTCAGGAAATCCTCAAGGAAGTGAAGGCGCACCAGTGCAAGGCCGGGACCCCCACGATGGGCGGCCTGCTCATTGTGTTCGCGGTGAGCGTAAGCGTGCTGTTGTGGGCGGACCTGACCAACGCCTATGTATGGATGACCATGCTGGTGTTCATCGGGTTTTCGGCGGTGGGGTTCATCGACGACTTCATGAAGGTATCCCACCATCAGAACAAAGGTCTCAGCCCGCGCGCGAAATTTGCCGGTCAGATGCTGGTGGCCGGGATCGCCATGCTCCTGCTGGTGTCGGAACCGGCCTATTCCACACGGCTGGCGTTCCCGTTCTTCAAGACCCTGAACCCGGATCTCGGGTACTGGTACATCCCGTTCGCCATGCTGGTCATGGTGGGGACTTCCAACGCGGTGAATCTGACGGACGGGCTCGACGGGCTGGCTATCGGTCCGATGGTCGTCGCCGGGCTGGTGTTCTCGGTGTATATTTACATCACGGGGCATGTGCGGTTCGCGCAGTACCTGCAACTTGAATACATTTCCGGGGTGGGCGAGGTCGCGGTCTTCTGCAGCGCACTGGCTGGCGCGGGGCTTGGGTTCCTCTGGTTCAACGCCTATCCCGCCCAGATGTTCATGGGCGACGTGGGGTCGCTCGGGCTCGGCGGCGTGCTGGCCTTTCTCGCGGTGCTTTGCAAGCAGGAACTGCTCCTGCTCATCGTGGGCGGCCTGTTCGTGGCGGAAACCCTCTCCGTGATTCTGCAGGTAAGCTATTTCAAGGCCTCGGGCGGGAAGCGCATTTTTCGCATGGCACCGCTGCATCATCACTATGAAATGAAAGGCATTCCGGAATCGAAAATCATCATCCGGTTCTGGATCATTTCCGTGATGCTTGGGCTTATCGCGTTGTCGGCATTGAAGTTGAGATGACATCGGGAAGACATTCCCTTTACGGCTTTGAAGAAAGGCCGCCTGCTTCGGCTTCCTTTCCCCTCCAAAGCGTTTGGCGATGAGGCAGGGGAAAATTGTTCCCGAATCAATTGAAGAGAGAACTTCCCGGCGCGTTTGGAACCATTTGAACCGATTTCGTAGAAAACGGTTCACGGCGGTTTCGAGGGGGCCGGAGGAGATCATCCCCCCGGCGGGATCAAGGGGCGTGCCCCTTGCCGCCGGAGGCATCATTCTGGAGTCATGATGAAAGCTGCAAACGAAATGTCCACGAAGCCTGCACCGGCGGTGAAACCGGGCGACCTCGCGGTTGTTGTGGGAGCCGGGGTTTCCGGCGTGTCCGCCGCCAAACTGCTGCATAAGCTTGGTGCGCGGGTGCGGCTGCTGGATCGCTCTTTGGATCGCATCCCGGCTGATTTCGCGGAATGGGCGGAGTCTGCGGGAGTGGAAATCGTATGCGGCGAACATTCCCCGAGCCAGTTCCGGGACGCGAAGCTGGTCGTGCCGAGTCCCGGTGTGGCCGCTGCGGTCATCAGCAAATTTCTGCCCGACGACAATCCGCCGGAAATCATGGCCGAAACCGAACTGGCATGGCGCCAGCTCTCCGGCGAGCCGGTGCTCGGCGTGACCGGGACCAGCGGCAAGACCACGACAACCAGCTTGTGCGCGGCCATGTTGAAGGAACAAGGGCTTGCGGTGTTTACGGGCGGCAATATCGGCACGCCGCTGTCCGAATATATCCTGTCCGGCGAGAAGGCGGATGTAGTGGTGCTGGAATTGTCCAGTTTCCAGTTGCAGACCTGTTCGACGCTGCACCCGCGCGTGGGCATCCTGCTGAACATCAGCGAAAACCATCTCGACTTCCATAAGGACATGGACGAGTACATCAGCGCCAAGATGCGCCTGTTCGACAACCAGACGGAGGCGGATCTCGCTGTGCTGCAGGACGGCATGGATGAGCTTGCCGGGAAGTACGGAATCAAGGCGCGGAAAATCCATTATACGGAATCGGAACGTTTCCCGGATATGCAGCTCATGGGCCCGCACAACCGCTGCAATGCCGAAGCGGCATGGCTGGCCTGCCGCGAATTCGGCGTGACCGAGGAAGCCGCAGCCCGTGCCGTTGCCGCGTTCCAGCCCTTGGAGCATCGGCTGGAAAAAGTCGCCGAGATCAACGGCGTACTGTACGTCAACGATTCCAAGTGTACGACCGTGGAAGCCTTGCGGGTGGCGCTGTCGTCATTCGATCGGCCTGTGGTGCTGCTCGCCGGGGGCAAGTTCAAGGGTGGGGATCTGCCGGGCCTGTGCCCGCTTCTGAAGGAACATGCCCGGTGCGTCGCTCTGTTCGGGGCAAGCCGTGAATGGTTCGAACCCGCGTGGCGGGATACGTTGCCCGTGACGTGGGATCGCACCCTGGAGCAGGCGCTGTGCCGAGTGGCGGGCAAGGACGGACAACCCGCGCTGGCTCATGAAGGCGATGTGGTGCTGCTGGCTCCGGCGTGTTCCAGCTATGACCAATATCCCAACTATCTGCGGCGCGGCGAAGATTTCAAGCGCGTCGTCCATGAGGTGCTCG
>OODJ01002352.1_pt1 | contig 12877 bp, 16 predicted proteins | sample 1671611 | NCBI WGS metagenome assembly OODJ01 (sample SAMN06348174, study PRJEB24527) | human gut metagenome | biome: human gut; feature: ankylosing spondylitis patient; material: feces | host: Homo sapiens | place: China | collected 2015-10 | reverse complement strand
CGCGCTCTGTCAGCGCAGAGACGCCCTCCGTGCCGTTCACCACGCCAATGCAGCGGTGACCTTCGCAGATCATCTGGCAGACGATCTCATAGGCCGCCTGCTCGTTGTTGCCCATAACAGCATCCCGGACACAGTTGTCTGCGCTTCGGTCAAGGAACACGATCGGATAGTCTTTTGGCAGACTGTCCAGATAGCTGTGGTCGCCCGGCGCCGGAAACATAAGCATGCCGTCGATCTGCTGGTAGTTGAAAATATCCACCTGCTCCTTTTCCCGCTCCAGATTCTCGTGCGAACAGCCCAGCACGAGCTGATAACCGTTTTTGACGAGGACCTGCTCGACTGCGTCGAGAATATCCACGGAGAAGAACGAGGCGATGGATGGCACAAGCAGCCCGATCCGTTTAGAGCGGTTGCTTCTGAGACTGCTGGCGTTGATGCTGGGAATATACCCGAGCTGCTTCGCCGCTTCCCGTACCCGCTCCGCCGTTTCCGGGGCAACAAAGCGGGTCGCGTTGAACACATGTGACACTGTAGCGGTGGATACACCGGCGGCGGCAGCCACATCCCTGATTGTTACTGCCATTGCTGCCCTCCATTTTCTGTTTGTGCGAGATAAACGTTTACGTAATCGTTTATCTCGATAATACATCATCAAAAAAATCTTGTCAACACGAAATACCCTCCAAAAAAACGACGGGCTTTTCGGTCATTTCGCTGATTTTTATTTTTTCTGCGAGAGGAACAACGCGTTCTCTCCTTAATTATACTACGCGCGGATGCACGCCATAAATTTCTATTGACATTTTCACCGTTTCGTGCTTTATCTGAAATAAACGCACTTACAAGGAGGCACCTATTTATGGATACCGTCCGCATCGGACTGCTCGGGGCAGGGATGATCTCGCAGAAGCATCTCAATATGTATGCGCAGATCCCGGAGGCGCAGGTCGTCGCCGTGTGCAGCCGCACACAGCAGTCCGCCGAGCGCTGCGCGCAGCAGTTCGGCATTCCGAATGTCTATACCGATTATACCGCCATGCTGCAGCGGGATGATATCGACGCGATCGATATCTGCCTGCACGGCAATCTGCACGCGTCAGCAGCCATTCAGGCGCTGCAGGCCGGCAAGCATGTCTATTGCGAAAAGCCGCTGGCCGGAAGCTATTATGACGGCAAGGCCATGCTGGACGCCGCCGCAGCCAGCGGGAAAACGCTCCACATCCAGCTCGGTTTTCTCTACCGTCCCTACGCGCGCGCAGCCAAACGATTGGTCGACGGCGGCGCGCTCGGCGAGATCTACCATGCGCGCACCGTTGGCTTCCGACGCCGCAACCGGCCGTTTGTCGACGGCTATGGCAGCAAGGATTTTGTAAACAGCAAAACTGCGGGTGGCGGCGCACTGTATGATTTCGGCATCTACCACATTTCCCTGATGCTCTATCTCATGGGCATGCCTGCGCCGCGGCGCATGTCCGGTCAGCTCTATCAGAAGATCGCCATGGACGAAGCCAGGCGGCTGGAAAGCGGGTTCGATGTGGAGGAGCTCGGCGTCGGTCTGGTCCGTTTTGACCGGCAGGTCACGATGGATCTGTTTGAATCCTGGGCCGTCCATCTTGATCAAATGGACCCGGGCATTCTGCTCGGCAGCAAGGGCGGGCTGAAGCTGGAACCGTTCAGCTTCCACACGACCATCTGCGACACCGAGCTGGACTGCACCGGCGATCTGGAAAAGATGAATTTCCGCTGGCTGAACACGCAGCCGCTGGAATATGCCTATGCCTCGTCCGAAGCGCACTGGATTGCGGCGCTGCTTGGCCGTGTCCCGATGCTCCCGACGGCGCAGCTCGCCCTTGACACACTTCTCATTCAGGACGGCATTCGCCTGTCCTCGCAGCTTGGCCGGGAGGTCACAGCCGAAGAAACGATCGCCGCGTCCGTTTCGACTGCGGCAGCTATCTAAGTCATGGAGGTTCCCTATGAAACGCAGTGAGATCAATAACGCGCTCAAAGAGCTCGAAGCCATGTGCGCGCGGGAGCATTGCTACCTGCCGCCGTTCTGCAACTTTACACCAGAAGAATGGAAGTCAAAAGGACATGAATATGACGAAGTCCGTGACTGTATGCTTGGCTGGGATATTACCGATTACGGTCTTGGCGACTTTGACAAGGTCGGTATGTCGCTTATCACCATCCGCAACGGCAACCGCGCCATGCAGGACAAGTATCCGAAGGTCTATGCGGAAAAGCTGCTCTACATGAAGGAAGGGCAGTATTCCCCGAATCATTTCCATTGGTATAAAACGGAGGATATTATCAATCGCGGCGGCGGCAACATCCTGATCCGCGTCTACAACAGTCTGCCCGACGAGTCCATCGACCGCGAATCCGACGTGACCGTCCACTGCGACGGCAGAACCTACACCGTTCCTGCCGGAACGCAGGTGCGCCTGACGCCGGGTGAGAGCATTCATATCCAGCAGTATATGTATCACGATTTTGAGGTCGAACCCGGCACGGGCGCTGTCCTGCTGGGCGAGGTCAGCCAGTGCAACGATGACAACACCGATAATCGCTTCAATCCGCCGGTCGGACGGTTCCCAAAGATTGAAGAAGACGAAGCCCCCTATCGTCTGCTCTGCAACGAATATCCAACAGCTGAGAACTGACCCAGATTGTGACCCAAGTGTGCGCGAAAGCGTGTGGACACAATGCGCAAAGCGCTGCAAAATCCCGCACTTTTCGTTGACTGAACGGACGGATTAGAGGCGAAAACGCTTAATATCACGAACCGATAGCAGCTGGCAGTCATGAGGTCAGCGGTTCGATCCCGCTTATCTCCACCAAAAAGGCTTGTTTTCAAATGAAAACAAGCCTTTTTGATGTTTTTGACATATCGCCGTTATTTTGCGCCCCCAGCGGTTGTACCCACTTCAGCCATACCCCCGCAAAAATTGAATAAAAAGTTCGTAAAGAGCTGCTAAATTGGACATTTATGCGAAAACGTGAATGTCCATTTTTTATTGCCAAAATTCTGCATATCGATGTGATTTTCATGCAAACACAAGTCAATTTCTCCTACTTTTACGGTGAAGAATCCGAGCAGTTCAGCTACTTCCGGATTCCGAGATTGTTGGTGCGCAGCAAGAAATTCAAGACGCTCTCCACCGACGCGAAGCTGCTTTACGGCCTGATACACCCTAAGGTTTTGTTTCGCTTTTCTTCCATCATCCGCAGCCGTTTTTTGGTGCTGTCCGGCTGCTCCAGAAGCAGGCGCATATAGGTTTCTGCTTCTTCGGTGGTAAAGCCAATGTCGTGCAGCGTCAGAATGATACTGAGCCGCTCCAGATCTTCGTCATCGTATTGCCATACACCCATCACTTTTTTGACTGCGTCGCACAGTCCCCAGCTCTCATACTCCTGCAAGATGGAAACCGGGATATTGTAGTGCTCGCTTGCTTCCTGCTGCGTCATCCGATCAATTCCCGAACATAAAAAGTACAGGCACCCTCTCTGGATGCCTGTATTGTATAACGCTTTTTCTGCTATGTCGAATACCCATTTTGAGAAAACATAAATGCTTAAATCGCATTTTTGAGAAAGTCGAGAAATTGATCCGCCGCCGGTGAGCAGGTCTGATCCTTCTTCCACGCCAACACCGTTCCGGTTTCCAGCTTTGGAGAAAGCGGCACAAATTCCAGCGCATCAGAGAGATTTCCAAAATCATAGCACAGCGCCGCGCCTACACCGTTTTTTACCATGTTTGCCGCATTCAAAATCAGGTTAAATGTGGCTGCAACTTCGATTTTGTCGTATGTATCGCCGAACCACCCCGCAAGCTCGTTGCGGACGCTTTCGCGGCTGCTAAGAAGAAGCGGAACACCCAACAAATCGTTCGGCGTGACCGTGCTTTTCTGGGCCAGCGGATGCTCCTTTGGCAGCAGTACGCCCCAACGGTCCTTTTGCGGCGTTCGCAGAAAAGCATATCGGCCAATGTCCACCGGCTCGGTCAGAAGCCCCATGTCCAGCAGCCCCTTTTCAATGCGCTCCTTCACATCGTCGGCGTTGGCGCTGTAAATACGGAACTGCACTTGACGGTGCAGCCTGCGGAACGCACGAATGTGTTCCGAGAGAAAGGTCATGCCCACGGATTCGCCACAGCCGATAGCGATCTCGCCCGTCAGTTCCGCATCGAGATGCTGCAGCTCCCGTTCGGCCTTGTCCGCCAACTCCACGATCTCCTGCGCCCGACGGCGCAGCAGCATCCCGTCATCCGTCAGGACAACACGGTACTGACTGCGGCGAAAGAGCTTGACGCCGAGTTCCTCCTCCAGCTGCATGAGCTGGCGGGAAAGGGTCGGCTGCGTCACATGCAGGAGCGCCGCCGCTTTTGTGATATTTTCCTCCCGCGCCACCGCGAGAAAATAGCGTAAGACGCGCAGTTCCATACGATCACCTCGGGAAAATCATAGCGCAAGGCAGGCATTTTTGCAAGGCAAATATGCTCGATCTGTTTTTAGCGGTCTCATCGGAAGATTTCGTTATCGCGCCGTGCCTTTCTTCGGCACAAAAAAACCGCGCATATCGGCATGCTCCAGCTCCAGCAGCTTCACCTTTTTGTCAATGCCCCCGGCGTAGCCCGTGAGACTCCCGTTCGTGCCGACGACCCGGTGACAGGGAATGATGATGGATATCTCATTGTGCCCCACCGCACCGCCGATGGCCTGCGCGGACATTCGGGGAAGCTTCTGTTTTTCTGCGAGTTTGCACGCGATCTCGCCGTAGGTTGTGGTCTTTCCGTAGGGAACCTGTAGCAGGAGCTCCCACACCAACTGCCGGAACGCAGAGCCAACGGGGTGCAGCGGCGGCAGAAAGTCCGGCTCCTTTCCGGTAAAATAAATGTCCAGCCAGCGCTTCGCCTCAAGCAGAACCGGCAGCTCCCGTTCCTCCCGCTCCGAAGACAGTCCGCGCGCAAAATATTTCTGCCCATCGAACCACAAGCCGGTCAGTCCGATCTCGTCCGCCGCCAGCAGGATACCGCCAAGCGGCGAATCGTAATGCTGTATAAATGTCACGCTATCATCCTCCGTTTTTCGGTTTGTAATCCTGCATTTCCGGGATCGCACCGCCGGCCACGGCCCAGAGATACAGGCTTGCCACGCTTCCATACGGGCTGAACCGTCTGCGATATCTTTCGAACCGTTCGCGGTCAATTTCCCGGTGGTGATAGACCATACGAAGCCCGCGCCGGATGGCAAGATCGTCGTAGCTGAAGATATCCGGGCGCTGCATACAAAAAAGCAGAATCATCTCTGCCGTCCAGACGCCGATTCCTTTGAGGCTGCTGAGCGCCCGGATCGCGTCTTCATCGTTCATGCACTCCACAGCGTTCAGATCAAATGTGCCTGTGTGGACCTTTTCGGCAAAATCCGTGATATATTCTGCCTTACGGAACGTCATACCAAGCGCCTGCAATGCAGGAACGCCTGCTTTCAGAATGGTTTCGGCGTTGATGCTGTCAAGCGTATCGTGTATTCGCTGCCAGATGGTTGCCTGCGCTTTCGTGGAGATCTGCTGTCCAATGATGTGGTGAACAACGGATGAGAAAAGGTCCGGATCCACGGCGCGGTCGATATGCCCGATGCGGTCCATGACGCTGCCGAGGCGCTTGTCTTTCTGCCGCAAATAGGAAAGCTCTCGTTCTCCGTATGCAAAATACACGTTTTTCCCCCTCCTGCGTCCCGTTCAAATTGTGATATTATTATGCTGCATATTCTCGTGCGAGATCACGCCGAGGCAAAAATGCGTGCATCACCCCACCGCCAGCCGCACAAAATGCCGCGCATATCCTTTCCCGGCAGCATCGATTGGATGCCAAAGGGGAAACGCAAAACTAATTATACACCCCGCCCGGTTTCTGCACAAGCATCTTGCGGAAAAACGCCGCCGTACTACGCGCCCTTCCGTTTCCCGACAAGGCGGTTGCATACGAGAAGCGCTGTGGTTGTAATCAACACACACAAAACGGCCATCGCGCAGCCGCTCGACACGCTCCCCTGCTCAAACTCGCGGTTAATATACGTTGAAACGACCAAGGTATTCGGCGGCGCGATGAGGCTCGCCGTCACAAGCTCACGGAAGGCGATGATGAAGATCATCATCGCCCGGCAAAAATGCCGCGCGAGATCATCGGAAGCGTAACGCGCCGGAACACATACGAAGGCGTACCGCCGAAGACCCGTCCCGCCTGCAAGAGGCTGTCGTTGATCTGGGTAAAGGCGGAGGTCACATACTGCACCGTGTAGGGAAGATACAGAACCACGTAGGCCAGCACCATGATCCAGATCGTGTTATAAATCGGAAGCACCTTGTAAGCCCAGTTCCAAAACAACATGAGCCCGATGACCAGCACGATGCTCGGCAGCATTTCCGGAAGCAGACTGAGTCCTTCCAGCGTCTTTTGAAAAAGCCCCTCGATTTGCGCACCATAACCACGACTGCTGTACCGATCACGGAGCAGATCGACGCAGAGGATACGGCAAGAAACAGGCTCTTCCAGATGGACGCGAGTGCCTTCGGTGTCTGCAAAAGCTCTTTGTAGTGGTCCAGCGTGAAGTTTCCGGCCGCTAACCAGTAGCCCCGGAGCCTGATGAGAGACGTGGCGATGATCGAAAAATACGGCACGCCGATCGCAACCAGCACAACGAGAAGCACCCACAGCCATGCGGCAATTTGTCCGACGGTCGACAGCTTCGTCTGTGCCGGACGACTTCTGGCCTCTTCCTTGACTTCCTCTGTTATTTTCTTATAATGGTGTTATGTTAATTAACTACCATTTGAATTTGCGAAATGATTCAAAGAGCAAGCGATACTTGCGCAAAAGCAAGCAGTTCTTGGTTTACAAAAATTGCGATATTTCATACAATCAGACAGGAGAGAAACAATATGACACTTGCTGAAAAACTGACACAGGCGCGAAAAGCGGCCGGACTGACGCAGGCAGACAGCGCCGAAAAGCTGAATGTATCCCGTCAGGCCGTCTCCCTCTGGGAGAGCGGACAGTCGCGGCCTTCCACGGATAAACTGTCTGCGCTGGCAAAAATCTATACCGTGTCGCTGGATTGGCTGTGCAGCGGCACAGATGAGCCTGTCCCTGACAAGCTGACAGCATATACATGTCCGGAATCGGAACCAGCAGAACAGGCAAAACAGCGGAAGAAAAGCATAGCAAAATGGGCCGCTATTGTGCTGGCGCTGTTCGCTTTGATCGCAGCTATTTTCATATGGACGCACACTGGAAGCCAAGACAATTGCATTCCGATCGACGATATTCAAAGGAGGGTGGTGGAGCCGAACGCAGCGACAGAATTTGATTTAGAGTGGTGATTGGAGGTGAAGAAACGATTTGAAAGCAAAAAAATTCTTTTCTCTGCTGCTGGTCCTCGTGATCTGCTTAAATAGTGTCAGTATGACCGCTATGGCCGCAGAGTCAGAGCCGCACACGAAAGCGAATGTTGCCCGCGCAACGGGACGGTTCAGCATGGATGTCCCCGGTGGAGCGCTCGTAAAAGCGAGCAGTAGTTTCCCGCTGGAAGCAGGAGAGACCGTGACAATCAAGGCAACATATACACCGTTTTCTGCAAGCGTAGATTTTGGCCTGATCGCACCGGACGGATATTTCTATTATCTCAATGCCGACGACGGAAGCTTTGATGAGACAATCAAAGTTGACGAACGTGGAAACTATACTTTTGCGGTGCAGAATAATTCGTCCAAGGCAGTCAGCGTGTCCGGATATGTGAATTATTAAGAGAAAGGGATATTTATGAAACGAATTGTGAGTCTGTGCTTGACGTTGGTAATGGTGTTCTCGCTTCCTACAATGGCATTTGCAACATCTTCCCTTTCCAGGAACATCAATGATGATGCAGTTGTCTTCCTGGATATTCTTACTAGTTTCCAGAGCTATGATCCACATTCCATGTGCGCTTCTTATAAGGAGAATCAATATGTGCACAAAAATAAAGGCGCTTTTGTAACAATCGAGAAGAGTGTTCTCATGTATGACATGGAATTATGGCCGCAAGCAGACTACGCAGGCACATCCGTTAGCAGGATTGCCTATAAAGTTACGCTGTGGGAGAATGGCGAGGCTTGATGGAAAAAGTTAACACGTCGTTGAAAATATCCATTATCGCATCACTATTGATCATTGGAATAACAAATTTTTTGGGTACGAACGAATGGTTAACCCTTGGCCAATTAGTTAGAATTTGCAGTTTACTGGCAGGGACCGTTGTCGGTGCGTCAATCTATGCAATTCGCACTATTAAAAAAGCTGATAGAGAAAGTTGAGAAAATGAGCGGCACTTTTGCGCAGAGCAAGAGTGGCGCTTATCTTGATATTTTGTTGCCAATTGTATATTTGCGGAACAAGCTTTGATATAACCGACACATTTCGCTTGCTAGCGCGTTTCAAAATCCTCCAGATGCACCACGCGCAGCGCCTCGCGCACTCTGTCCGGAAGGTCCTTCGTATCTTTTCTCGCGCGCAGGCCGAACGCAACGTTTTCAAACACCGTCATATGCGGCCAGAGCGCAAAATCCTGAAACACAAAGCCAAGGCCTCGCCTTTCCGACGGCAGATTGATTCGCTTCTCCCGGGAAAATACGCACGTGCGTCAAAATAAATCTCACCCGCGTCCGGCGTTTCCAGGCCCGCGATCATGCGCAGAAGCGTCGTCTTGCCGCAGCCGGAGGGGCCAAGGAGCGTCGTAAAGCCGCCGCTTTTGATTGTGAGAGATGTCGGCCTTATGACCCGCTTTTTTTCAAAACTCTTTGTGATGTTCTCCAATCGTATTTCCATGCTGTTCCTCTTTTCTGTACGTCGGCCAGTATACCAGAACTGTGTAAAGCCAGGGCGCAGCAGAACGTAAAATCATTGTAAAAAAGGCCACCGCCCAAATCGGCGGGGGTCATAAGAAAGTAATATTGCTTTTTGCAGGAACGGCATGGCTTTGGTCATGCCGTTTCCTGTTTCAACAGTTCTTCCACGGGGACAAAGCCCACAAGGTCGTAGGAGATGCGGACGCCCTGTCTGCGCTTTCCGCTGCTCTTGTCGGGGGCTTCGATGTAGATACCCTTGACAAGCTCTCGCAGGGCGTAGGGTGTCATTTCCTGCAAGTCCTCGTATTTGTGTACCCGCTGAATGAACTTCTCTAAATCTTCAATCTGTCGTTCCTGTACTTCAATTACCTGCCGTAAGTGGTGAATATCCACCTTGAGTTGCGCCTGTTCGTCCTCATAGGTCTTGCTCATAAGGGAAAAGCGTTCATCGGTGATGCGCCCGGAAACATTGTCCTCATAGATGCGGATAAACAGTCGGTCAAGCTCTGCAAGGCGGCGCTCTGCCTGTGCAAGCTGCGTCTTGTAGCCACGGATGGCTTCCTCGCTGCTCATTCGTAACCGCTGCTCCATAACCGCCCTAAAATGCTTCTCGTAGCGTGTCACATAGAAGATAACCGCTTTCATGTGCATCCAGACCAATTCCTCCAACACAACCGCCCGGATAAAGTGTGCCGAGCAGCTTCCCGTGTTGCTGCGGTAGTTGGCACATACGAAATGGTCTTGCCGCTTCTCAAAGTAGTTGGTGGTACAATACCGCATTTTCGCTCCGCAGTCGGCGCAATAGACCATGCCGGAAAACAAGCTGCTCTTGCCCGTTTTCGTTCTGCGGTGACGCTGCTTACGGATCTGCTGCACCTTGTCAAAGACTTCCTGCTCGATGATTGCCGGGTGGGTGTTGTAGAAAACCGCCTGTTTCTCAATGGGCGTTTCCCTCTGCTTCTTGTCCCAGATAGAGTTGGTGTAGGTCTTGAAGTTGACCGTACAGCCTGTGTACTCCCGCCGTTCCAGAATATGAACAACCGTGTTGGTGTTCCAATGGTAGGGGTCGGCAGTTTCGGGGCTTGGGGATTTGATGCCCTCCCTGCGTTTGTAGGAAGTGGGGTTAAGCACCTTTTCCGCTTGGAGCAGCTTTGCAATCTGCATCGGACCTCTGCCCTCCATGCACAGCTTGAAGATGCGCTTGACTACAAGGGCGGCGGCTTCGTCCACAATCCACTTCGTTCTGTCCTCCGGGTCTTTGCGGTAGCCAAAAGGCACATTTGTTGTCAGCGGTACGCCACGCTCGCCCTTTGCTTTCTGCACAGCCCGGATTTTGCGGCTTGTGTCTTTGGCGAAAAACTCGTTAAACCAGTTTTTGATACCCGCCACATCATTGTCGGTGCTGTTGGGGTCGATGGTGTCAAAGTGGTCGTTGATGGCAATATAGCGGACGCTGTATTTTGGAAAAGTGAAGTTGATATACAGCCCGGTCAACGAGGAATTACGCCCAAGTCGGGAAAGGTCTTTCGTCAGCACTACTACTACTTTTCCCGCTTCGATTTCAGACAGCATTTGCTGAAAGCCGGGGCGGTCATAGTTGGTGCCGCTGTACCCGTCATCTACGAAAAAGGTCGGGTTGGGAAAGCGGTGTTCTTTGGCGTAGCGGAGCAGGATGTCTTTCTGATTGGTGATGGAATTGCTATCGCCCTCGTTGGCGTCCTCCTGCGAAAGTCGGCAGTATAATGCGGTGATTTTTTCAGTTGCCCGTAACATTTCTGTTTCCTCCTTTAATGGGGCAACTGCCAGTACAGGATTGCTTGGTTCTATTGTACCAAGATTTTGTGAATTTGTCATTCCTGTTCCTCCTTCTTTTCTGTAAACTTTTCGCCCATAATGCGCTCCATTTTCTTGTCAAGCGTTTCCGTTCCGTCATAGCTGCCTGTGACGGTGTAGAGTGTGCCACCGATCTCCTTTTGCAAGGTGAATTCCGGCAGCCAGAAAGCGGAAAGATTTTTCACGCAGAGATGCCCGTCCTCGTTAAAGTAGCAGTTGTGGCGTACATGGTCGGGCGGTAGGGGCTGCGGTTTGAGATAGGGGTCAGAGCAGGAGAAATAATATTCTGTCAGCTCATCGTGGTCGGCTTCTTCCCATAGCCGGATTTCCTCTAACAGCTCCGGGTCGATTTCATGTTCAAACTCTTTGTTCTTGTTCATGGTGGTTTCCTTTCTCCGATGGCTCATCGGTCTATATTGTGATTTCTGGTTTTGCTCTGCTGCGGTGCGTCCTCTTTCAGCGCAATATCCACATAGCGGTGGATTTTTTGCAGATCGGAAACGACTTCCCGCTGTGCTTTCAGCTTGGCGCACTCCGCTTCGTTCTCGGCGGTCAGCTTAGCAAGCTCGGTCTGCCACGCTTTAGGGGTCAGTTTCATATCCGGCAAGTTCGCCCGCAGATAACGGTTAGCCGCTTCCCATATCGTGAGGTCGGCTCGATGCGTTTCTGCAAACTTTTCCTGCTTGCCTTTCCAACGGATTTGCTTGTATTCATCATGGACGGGCTTTGTCTTTTGGAAGTTCTGCGCCTGCTGTCCGTCAAGGGCGGCGTGGGCAAGATTGTCGAATACGCCGGCGAAGGCGTGGCTACCCTGACGGTGCCGGAACGCGCTACCATCACCAACATGGGCGCAGAACTCGGCGCTACGACCTCCATTTTCCCCTCTGACGAAATCACACGCGAATTTCTCCGCGCTCAGGGCCGCGAGCAGGATTGGGTAGCCCTGTTGTCCGATCCCGACGCCGTCTACGACGAAGAAATTTCCATTGATCTGTCCGCCCTCGTTCCGATGGTCGCTTGTCCGCACAGCCCCGACAACGTGAAAACGGTCGAAGCGGTCGGCCCCATCAAGGTGGATCAGGTCTGCATCGGCTCCTGCACCAATTCCTCTTATCTGGATCTGATGCATGTCGCCGCGATTCTCAAGGGCAAAACGGTTCATCCCGACGTCAGCCTTGCTATCGCCCCCGGCAGCAAGCAGGTTTACAATATGCTCGCCGCAAACGGCGCTCTCGCCGATATCATCGCGGCAGGCGCCCGTGTGCTTGAGTGCGCCTGCGGTCCCTGCATCGGCATGGGACAATCCCCCAACTCTCACGGTGTTTCCCTGCGCACCTTCAACCGTAACTTTGAAGGCCGCTCCGGTACCGCAGACGGTCAAATCTACCTGGTAAGTCCGGAGACCGCCGCCGCTTCCGCATTGACGGGCGTGCTGACCGATCCCCGCACTCTGGGCGACTCCGTCTCCGTTGCCATGCCGGAACATTTCCTGATCAACGATAACATGGTTGCCGCTCCCGTTCCCGCGGATGATATGGACTCCGTGGAAATCCTGCGCGGTCCGAATATCAAGGAGTTCCCCGTAACGCAGGCTCTGCCGGAAAGCCTTTCCGTCAAGGCACTGCTCAAGGTGGGAAACAACATCACAACCGATCATATTATGCCCGCCGGCGCGAAAATTCTGCCGTACCGTTCCAACATCCCCTATCTGTCAAATTTCTGCTTCGGGGTCTGCGACAAGGAATTCCCGCAGCGCTGCCGCGACAACGGCCCGAGCATCGTCGTGGGCGGACAGAACTACGGCCAGGGCTCGTCGCGTGAGCATGCCGCTCTGGTTCCGCTTTATCTTGGCGTCAAAGCTGTCCTCGTCAAGAGCTTTGCCCGCATTCACTGCGCAAATCTGGCGAATGCCGGCATTCTTCCGCTTGTCTTTGAAAACGAGTCGGATTACGACAGAATCGATCAGATGGATGAGATTGAGCTGCCGAATGTCCGCGCCGAAATTGAAGCCGGTTCCGCCGTCACTGTCATCGACAAGACGAAGGGTATTACATTCAGCGCGCAGCCTGTTCTTTCCCCGCGCCAGCAGAAAATGGTTCTGGCCGGCGGTTTGCTCAACTACACCCGTGAAAGCGGTTCCGAGGCCTGAAGCTGCGGCCTT
>OODJ01002348.1_pt1 | contig 12896 bp, 9 predicted proteins | sample 1671611 | NCBI WGS metagenome assembly OODJ01 (sample SAMN06348174, study PRJEB24527) | human gut metagenome | biome: human gut; feature: ankylosing spondylitis patient; material: feces | host: Homo sapiens | place: China | collected 2015-10 | reverse complement strand
CGCCGGCAAGGATCATTGCCACAATTTCTTTTGCCATAGCTTTATTCTCCCCTTTAACATTAACATTTCCGTTGTTCGGAAATGAGCGTCAACAAATGATCGTGTAGAACGGATGGGTTACTCTTTGGCTGCCTTGGGTTTGCGGCCGCGCTTTTTGGGCGCTTCCTCTGCTGCCGGTTCCGGCTCAGCCTTTGCCTTCCGGGTGGGTTTCTTCACCGGCTTTTCTGCCGGAGCTTCGGCGGCCTTGGGCTTACGGCCGGGCTTTTTTGCATCCTTTTCCGTGGGGGCCTCCGGGGCAGCCTTGGGTTTGCGGCCAGGCTTTTTCACGGCCTTTTCTGCCGGGGCTGCCTTGGTGGTCTTTTTGGCGGCGGTCTTTTTGCCGGGCTTTTTCGCCTTGTCCGCTGCAGTTTTGGCGGTGCGCTTTGTAGGCACCTCAAAGTACAGGGTGCTCATGGGGGGCAGGGTGATGGTGATGCTCTGCTCAAAACCGTGCATGGGCTTTTTGTGGGTCCGCACGGGCTTGTTGTGGACAGCACCGGAGCCGCCAAAGGCAGCGTCGTCGCTGTTCAGCACTTCCTTGTAGGTGCCGGCCACCGGTGCGCCCAGGGTGTAGCCCTCCCGGAGCACCGGGTTGAAGTTGCACACCACCAGGATCTGCTTGCCGGCAGTGTCCTTGCGCAGGAAGGCGATGACGCTCTGCTGGGAGTCGTCGGGCACGATCCACTGGAAGCCCTCCCAGCTGTAGTCCACCTGCCAGAAAGCGGGGTGGTCCTTGTAGAAAGCGTTGAGGGTCTTGGCATAGTTCTTCAGCTCAGTGTGCTTGTCGTAGCCCAGCAGCATCCAATCCAGCTGCTTGGCCTCGTTCCACTCGGCAAACTGGCCGAACTCCTGACCCATGAACAGCAGCTTCTTGCCCGGGTGCGCCATCATGTAGCCAAAGAAGGTGCGCAGGTTGGCAAACTTTGCCTCATACTCGCCGGGCATCTTGTTGATCAGGCTGCCCTTGCCGTGCACCACTTCGTCGTGGCTGATGGGCAGCACAAAGTTCTCGCTGAACGCATAGAAGAAGCTGAAGGTAACCTTGTTGTGGTTGCCTGCACGGAAGAGCGGGTCGGTCTTCATGTAGCTGAGCATGTCGTTCATCCAGCCCATGTTCCACTTGAAGTTGAAGCCCAGGCCGCCGTCCGAAGCGGGCTTTGTGACCATAGGCCATGCGGTGGACTCCTCCGCGATCATGTACTTGTGGGGGTGACGGCCCAGCACGGTGTTGTTGAGCTTGCGCAGGAAGGCCACGGCCTCCAGGTTCTCCTTGCCGCCGTCCTTGTTGGGCTCCCACTCGCCCTGCTTGCGGTTGTAATCCAGGTACAGCATCGAGGCCACGGCGTCCACCCGCAGGCCGTCGATGTGGTACTGCTCCAGCCAGTACAGGGCGCTGGAGATCAAAAAGCTCTGCACCTCGTTGCGGCCGAAGTCGAACACCATGGTGCCCCACTCCTTGTGCTCACCGCGCTTGGGATTGGGGTCCTCGTAGCAGGCCTCGCCGTCAAAGTTATACAGGCCGAACTCGTCCTTGGGGAAGTGGGCAGGCACCCAGTCCATGATCACGCCAATGCCGGCTGCATGCAGCTTATCCACAAAGGTCATGAAGTCCTTGGGGGTGCCGTAGCGGCTGGTGGGGGCAAAATAGCCGGTGACCTGATAACCCCAGCTGCCGTCGAAGGGATATTCCATCACGGGCAGCAGCTCCACATGGGTATAACCCATCTCGGTGATGTAGGGGATCAGCTGGTCGGCCAGCTCTGCGTAGTTGTAGGGCTTGTTGCCCTCCTTCATCTTCCAGCTGCCGACGTGCATCTCGTAGATGTTCATGGGGCCGTTGATCACATCGGCCTTCTTCTGGGCGGCCTGCCAGGCCTCATCGTGCCAGGCAAAGCCGGAGATATCATAGACCTTGCTGCCGTTGGACGGCCGGGTCTCGGCGTGGAACGCATAGGGGTCGGCCTTGTAGACAAGGTCGCCTGCACGCGTAGTCACGCAGTATTTGTAAACGTCGAATTCCTTCATGCCAGGAATAAACAATTCCCACACAGAATCCCCATCCACCTTGTGCATGGGGTGGCTGCCGGGCTTCCAGCTGTTGAAGTCGCCTACCACGCTGATGGCCACAGCGTGCGGTGCCCATACGCGGAACACGACGCCGGGCTCGCCTGCGCGTGTTTCCAGATGTGCGCCGAAGTAACGATAGGCCTCGCAGTTGTTGCCCTGCTTGAACAGATACACCGGCAGATCCGATGCATTGCCCTGAATCTTTTCTTCGGTCGGTTTCATAGACTGCTCCTCCCCGTACAGATCCGCATACGCGCACCTGTAGCTTTTTACTCTTTTATATTAAAGAATTCCGACCGGTTTTTCAAGGCCTTTTCTGGAAAAATACCCATAATCTTTTCTTCAATATTTCTCCCTTATATACACACCCGCCAATTTTTTACAAAATTTATCGTGAATCTTACCAATGCAATAAAAAAAGCGGAGCCTCTGCACCTCTCTCTTTTGGGAGAAACGTACAAATGCTCCGCTCTGCGGGGTCCTTTTCTGTTATGGGGTCATGCGGCGGACCGGTCAGCCCACCACATACACATTCACCTGAATGGCACCGTTGATCACGCTCTCGGCGTAGGTCTCATAGAACAGGTCCACCAGGATCTGGCCCTTCTGCACCGCGATGCCGGTGTCGGTGGCCACCGCGTAGCCGTACACGAACTTTCCGTCCGTAGAAGTGATGTACAGCTTAGTGCCGTAGGGGATCACATCCGGGTCCACGGCCACGGTGCCGTAGCCAAGGCCCAGGCCGGAAGAGCCCTTGCCGGTTTTAGAATAATAACCGGTGGCCTTGCCGGTGAGCACCTTGCTGTAGGAAGCAGGGGCATTGGTGGTGCCGTCCGGGCCGGTCAGGGGCGAGACGGGTGCGCCTGCGCCGTAGGTCTTGATGACATGGTTCGTGGGCTGCACGGTGGTGGTGGAATCCACCACGATGCTGTTCTCCAGCTCACCGTCCACATAGCGGTCGCGGGTGGTCACGGTCTGCTGGCCCTCGGCACCGTGCTGCACGGTGGTGGTGCGCCCGGTGTTGCGGAAGTACAGGCTGGTATAGACATACTCGGTATCATAGGGGATGGCCTGCGTTTCCACGCGGTCCTGATAGTCCACGCGGTGCACCACGATCTGGGTGCCTGCGGTCACCAGGCGGTCCAGGGCAGGCTCGGTGTAGTCATCGCCCTCCAGGGTGATGCCGGCGCGCTGCAAGGCATCGGCCACAGTGCCGTACACCATCTTCACCGGGTAGGTCTGGCCGTCGGCCTGGATGTTCACCGAGAATGCGCGCTCAATGTTCAGGGTGGCAAGGTTGCCGCTGAACGCCGTGTAATAGACCTGGTCGCCCTCTTCGGACTGGATGCCGGAGAGGCTCATGACCTTTGCGGGGTCGGTGGCAGAGGTGAGGATCACCTGCTTGGCCCCATTGGAGTCGGTGACGTAGGTCAGCCGCAGATTCGCAGCGGTCACACCAAGGGTAGCCACAAGGCACACGACCATGACACAAAACGCCAGCACGCGGGAAGAGACTGCAGATCTGCAGCCCGAGGATGCTTTTTTCAAGTTTACGGAAGCGATACGAGACAACTCCTCTCTTCTTGTTTTTGGTGCGGCCGCGGATGCTGCATTGCACCCCGGCCGCCGGGACTGCGGAGCACCAGGGGCTCCACAATCAAATACGATGCTTTTCCGGCTGTGGAAGCCAAGCATCGTATTGCGTCGGAATCCGTTCCAACGGGACATTGCTCCGTCCCCCGGCACAGGCCCCCATTGCCTGCGCCGTACCGTCCGCTCAGACGGCATTTCACTTCATCCAGATAAAATTTAAACGCTGCAACGTCCGTTGCTCCGTTGCGCGGTATTATCTTACCAGACCGGAGCCGATTTGTCAAATCGGGCGCCTCCACTTTGTTAGATGCTTGACATTCTTTTTTGTGCAATTTTAACAGTGTTTCCTGCAAAATATTGTTTTTTAAGTTATTTCCTCCGGATTTTTCGCCTTTTTTCGTCTACGTTCTGTTCATGAATTTTTAACATTTGCATCCGTCCCGGACGCCCCGGAACGACCCGTTTCTGGCCCTCCCGCACGGAAACAAGCGGCCAAATACCGCAGTTTTCTGCACAAAATCAGGCCCGCCGCCGGGCATTTTCTGCACCCGGAATTGCCCCCGAATTACCCCCAAAAACACCCCTCCGGCAAAATGCCGAAGCCCAGAAATCTGCGGAGAAAAAGAACACACTTCTGCTGCCGCGCGCCCCGGCGTACAATCAAATAAAAAACCGGAAAGGAAGGTCAAAACCATGAAGATCCAGATCATTCAACGAGCCTGCGGCGGCACCGAATTCCTGCCGCAGCCCAGCCGCCTGCACCTGGGCGCACAGAACGCGGAAGGCGTGGACCGGCTGCAGTTCCAGCTGCCCGAAAGCTGGGCCGACTGCGCCATTGCCCTGTACCTGCGCCGCAGCGACGGCACCCAGCTGGCCCCGGTGCCGCTGGACGGCGATGCCTGCGTGACGGTGGACCGCCGCCTCACCGGCTGTACCGGTGGGCAGTGGATGCTGGCCGCCGTGAGCGGCTCCGGCTACACCGCCTACACCCGCCCCGGCCGGTACGACACCTATGCCACCCTGCCCACCGACGGCGGCTCCGAGGACCTGCCGCCCACCCTGTACGAGCAGTTCGTGGCCCGCGTGCTGGAAAGTGCCAGCACAGCCGCCACGGCGGCCCAGAGCGCCTCGGCCAGCGCCGAACGCTGCGCTTCCAGTGCCGCACAGGCACAGACTGCTGCCCGGCAGGCCAGCACCAGCAGCACTGCGGCGGCCGGGTGTGCATCCCGGGCCGAGGCTGCTGCCGCCCGCGCCGAAGAGCTGGCCCCGGCAGACGGTCAGGTACTGAGCGTGAACGGCAAAAGCGGTGTAGTGGTCCTGCGTGCGCAGGACGTGGGTGCCCTGCCCCGGCCTGCGCAGCCGGCAGCCGGCTCCCTGCTGCGGGTTCTGAGCGTGAACCCCGACACCGGTGCCCTGCTCACCGACACTATGCCCCCGCCCGACCTGACGCCCTATGTGCGCAGCAGCACCCTGCCGGACGCAAAGACCCCCGGCCCGGTGCGCATCGACTCGCAATACGGCGTGGCTGTGCGGGAGGACGCCACCCTGACCCTTGTGCCTGCCTCCGCCGAACAGTTGGACAGCATGACCGACGGCTTTGCGCCGCTCACCCCGGTCCTGCTGCCCTACGGCGTGAAAAAAGCGCTCACCACCGCCAGCACTGCCGCCGGGTGGACCGGTGCGGAAAAGACGGCCGCCCTGCGCACGCTGGGCGCCGACCTGACCGCCTACTATACCCGGCTGGAGGCCGACGCCAAGTTCGGCACGCCGTACACCCTGCCGCCCGCTACGGCGGACCAGCTGGGCGGCGTGAAGGTGGGCGACTACCTGGACATTGCTGCGGACGGCACCCTCAGCGGCAAGACCCTCAATGATAAGATCGCTGCCGCCGTGGCGGTCAAGTCGGAGGCGCGACTGGTGTGGAACACCCATGTGACGTCTCCTAACAAATTCACAACTTGGGATGTTCAGATTCCAGGCAATGTTGATAAGATATGCATTACCAAAGGCAAGTACAACAGCTACGGTAATAACACTGAAAAAAGCATTGCACGCGGTGGCACGACAACTTATGACTGTGACATCAATTTTACAATCATATTCCAAACAAACGGCATCCTTCATGTTGTTTCTCCATACAAAACAGTGTTCCCTTTGGAACTCTGGATTGACGGCTACCACTACCCCACCCTTGCCGACCTGCTGACGCAGGTGACCGCCGTGGAGAGCAGTGTCACCGATCTTCAGGTGGCCCTGTGCGAGCTGTACGAAGAAAAGGAGGAAAATTGATGGCGAAAATTTATGCAGCCCTGATCCGCAAGGGTATCAAGACGCTGGACGAGGTGCCCGCCCGTCTGCGCAGCACCGTGGAAGCCCTGCTGGCGGAGGTGGAAGCCGATGCTTGAAGCCTGGTCCCGCACGCGGGACGGCACCCGGAAGCTGAGCGCAAACTTCACCGTGGCCGAGTTTGCCTGCAAAGATGGCTCGGACCCTGTGTTCGTGGACAGCAGCCTTGCCGCCCTGCTGCAGAAGATCCGCGACCACTTCGGCCGCCCCGTAGTCATCACCAGCGGCTACCGCACCGCCGCCCACAACAGATCCGTGGGCGGGGCCGCCTACAGCCAGCATCTGTATGGGCGTGCTGCCGACATCCGGGTGCAGGGCATCCCGGTGGAGCAGCTGGCCGCCTATGCAGAGACCTGCCTGCCCGGCACCGGCGGCATCGGCCGGTACCCGCCCCGGGCCGGACGGGCTGTGGGCTGGGTCCATGTGGACACCCGCCCCGCCAAAAGCCGCTGGACAGGTTAAGAAGGAGGTGAATCCAATGGAAAGCATCCTGTCCGCCCTGATCGCCGGTGCCGTGACCCTGATCGGGGTGCTGATCGCCAACAGCCGCAGTCAGGCCGTGACCGACACCAAACTGGAAGAACTGACCCGCGAGGTGCGCGAGCACAACAATTTCGCCCGCCGCGTGCCCATTCTGGAAGAGCAGATGAAGGTGGCCAACCACCGCATCGCCGACCTTGAGAACCACGAACGAATGAAAGAGAGGAACTGATTTATGGAACTGAGCAACAAGATCTCCGCCGCTACCCTGGCCCGCACCGCTGTGCTCCTGCTGGCCCTGACCAATCAGGTGCTGAGCGCAATGGGCAAGCCCGTGCTGCCCATCGAGAGCACCACCGTGGAGCAGCTGGTCACCGCCGGCATCACCACCGTGGCCGCATTGATCAACTGGTGGAAGAACAACAGCTTCACCGCTGCCGCCGTGGCCGCCGACAGCTACATGGCCCGGCTGAAGCAGAAGCAGTGATCGCCGACTGCCCTATATAAGGTAAGAGGGCAAGGCCCCCGGAGACGCAGGTTTCCGGGGGCCTTTTTCGTCTGCAGCAGAGCGGCAGGAGAAATTCCAGCCGGTTCTTTGCCAGAAATTCCGTCCCTCAAAAAGTGGGTTTCCGCAACAATCCGCACACTCTGCACCAGTACCGCAACCGCATCATTTCACATCCGCAACAGTTTCTCTTTTTTTTGCAACAAATTCTTGTGATTTGTGCAAAATATCCAATTCAGACTTTGGAATATTTTCACAAATCATGCGTTTCTACACATTTTTTCTTGACAACCTGCACCAGAAAATGGTATAAAGGAAGCAGGATAGTATGCCTCGAAACATGTCCATTATATGGGACAGTGGTAATGCGTAAAAGACTTGACACCATTTGAAAGGAGCCATCAATCATGACGAATAAAAAGCTGAAACTCGCTGCCATGTCCGTAGCCCTGACCGCCTGTGTCGCTGCACAGCCCATGGCTGCCCATGCTGTGGAAGGCCCCGACTCTGTCGAGGATAACGCTGCCCCGCAGGCCGAACCTGTAGCCGAGAGTTCCACGCCCGCCCCCGTCGCTGAGGAAGGGGAAAAGCAGGAGAAAGTCGGAGAGCAGGAGGAGTTTACCCCCCCGGGTGAACGAAGAGGCCAAGAGCGAAGAGCAGGCCCCTGCGTTCGGCCCCGGCACCAAGACCGATGACATCACCATTGACTATAAACCTGCTGCGAAGCCGGAAGAGCCCGGCGAGACCGATGAACCCGAGACCCCGGGCGACACCCACCTGAAGGGTGACGTGATCGACAACAGTAAGAAGAACGAAGCCACCGGCAAGGACGGCAAGATCGGCACCGCCACCAAGGAAGAGACCCCCGACAGCTCTTCCAGCACCACCGTCGTGGACCCCGACGCCGAGGTGAAGAAGGGCGACCCCGTGGTGGGCAAGGACGAGGACGGCAACACCACCATCACCACCCCCACCGAGACCACCGGCACCGAGACTACGACCACCACCGGCACCGGCAAGGCCGATTCCTCCACCACCATCACCGACACCAAGAAGGGCGAAGAGATCAACCTCGACGACGAGCTTGGCCAGGACGTGCGTCCGGACTGGAAAACCAATAAGGATGCCAAGCTGGGCGGTTACACCGTGGACAAGGTCGAGCCCGCCAAGGACGGCAACTCCAAGACCCTGACCCTGAAAAAGACCAGCGAGCCCGAAACGAAGGAAATGTCCGCCGAGGACGTTGCCAAGCTGCTGGATGTCCCCGAGGGCGGCGTGGAGAAGAAGGAAGAGCTGGACGAAGAGGGCAACCCCAAGACCACCTACACCCTGAAAAAGGAAGAGATCTCCACCGACGAGAACGGCAACACCGTCACCCGCGTCACCTACTACAAGATCACCGGCAATACGGTCGAGACCACCACTGAGACCACGCTGAAGCTCAAGGTGGAAAAGGGCACCGAAACGAAGAAGGATCAGGATCTGAGCACCGAGGCCGAGTTGCCCGATTCCATCACCGTAAAGAACGGTAAGAGCGAGCTCAAAGTTTCTAAGGATATCCTTGAGAAGGCCCTCGATAACGGCGGCACTTATACGGATACTGATAAAAACATCACCTATACGGTTACGAAAAAAGAGGAAAGTTCCACCAAGCTCAGCAACGAGCAGCTGGCAAAGCGTCTGGGCGATGGCTTCACCGCCGATGACAACGGCGTTTACTACAAGGGCGAAAAGCTGAACCTTGACCAGATGGAAGCCGTCCGCAAGACTTTGAGTTACACCGTGGCGGTCACCGAGGTCACCAAGAATGAGGGTCAGGTCGAAGGCGGTCAGGAAAGCATCAAGAGTGCCGAGGAAACTGCCAAGCTGGAAGCCATCAAGGCCGCTCTGACGGATGCCGCCCGGAACGCCGGCATTAATGTGGAGACCGATGATTTCAAGAACCAGCTGAATACGATCGATCCCACCGGCAAAGGCCAGCTCAATCTCAGCTATACCGATGCAGACGGCAATGTTCATACTGTCACCCTCCGCTATGACGGTGCAACGGTTTCTGCGCCTCAGCCGGGCAGCTCTGATCCGAGCAAGGACACCGAGACCCGTAAGGATGTTACGGACAACGTCATCACCGGCACCGCTTATGTGACCGGCTCGAATACGTGGACCGAAAGCGGTTCCCTCAACGGCACCTACGTCAAGCCCGGCAGCGGTGAACTTCCCTCTCTCGATGGTTGGACGATCGCCAGCAAAGACCCGGAGAAGGGCACCACGACCTACAAAAAAGAAGAAACCGTGACCTCGCCCGACGGCACCCGCACCAAGATCACCCGTACCTGCACGATCACGGAATCGTCCGCTTCCCTCACCGATACGGAGAAGGAAGAGATCGCCTGGAAAGAGCTGCAGAATAAGACCGGCAAGGACAAAGCTACCCTGCTTCAGGAAGGTTACAGCATTGATATCGGCAGCATGGACTTTTCCGGCATCAAGCGCGTGGAATGGACGATCGACACACTTTCTGAATCCACAAAGACGGACACCAAGGATCTTAACGACAAGCTGGTGATCCCCGGCGGCAAGAACTGGTCGATCGACGAAAAGGCCCGCACCATTACGGTGGACGGAAAGACCTACGACAATGTGACCAAAACCAATGACGGCTACACCTGCACGGTCGAGGACAAAAACGGCGTAAAGACCACCTACACCTTCACCAAACAGGCCGGTGCTCCGCTGACCCCTGATGAGATCCAAACCGCACTGGCAGGCCAATACAGTGTTTCCGCTGACAGCATCCGACTGAACGCCGACGGCAAGACCGCGACCTTCACGAAGGGTGACGAAACCATCACCGTGGATTACAGCACCCTGAGCGAGACCCTCACCGTCCGGAAGGATGTGCACACCTCCTCTAGTGTCACCGGCATCATCAAGGACGATAAGGATCTTGAGAAGGCATACGACGAGCTGTGGAAGCAGATCCAGGAGATCCAGAGCAAACTTCAGCCCGGCGAGGAACTCCGGATCGGTGAAACAAAGATCGATTCCACCACCAAAAAGGAAGATATCATCAAGTATTTCACCAAGGCCATCTCGCCCGATAACATGAGCAAGGATGAGCTGATCAAGGCTCTGCAGGAGCAGGAGCGGATCGCCAAGAACTCCACTTACGTTGCCAACAAGGGTTCTGATTACGAAGAGACCAAGAAGAACTACTACTCCGGTGAAAAGACGGGTGAATTCAAATACTTCAGCAAGGCACCGGATGGTTCCAAAATTGAGGTCTATTGGAAATCGACTTGGGGGTGGAACGGCTATTATTACTATACAGACGCTAACGGCCAGGAAGTTCGTGTTCATAGTAACACTGTGCACTCCGAAGAGCAGCGCGACGACATCGGCCACCTCGACCTCGCTTCCGGTTCCAAGCTGGATCTGCTGCCGGATGAGGACGGCAAGGTCAACCAGACCGACTGCGTGCTGGTAAGCAAGGATCTGAAGCTGGAGTGGAACTACGATGCCGGAAACCTGGTCAACGGTAAGGGCAACCAGACGGTCGGCCTGGACAGCAAGATCAGCTGGGATGACGAGGGCGGCGAGGGCAGCGGCCATTACGAGTATGACCGCGGCAATAGGAACAACAACCCCGACAAGAGCGCCTACTACAAGCTAACCGGCACTGTCGCCTATGATCCTATCAAAGATAAAGATGGCAGCATCAAGCTGTATCAGGGTCAGTGGGGCGACTATTGGAACCCCGGCATCAGCGCAGAGGATGAGGCCATTAACGCTTACCTGAAGGCAACCGGCAGCAGCAAGACCTATAGGGACTTGACCACGAAAGAGCGCAATGCCATCGTCGGCACCTACGTTGTGAAGATCGGAACCACCGGCACCAACAGCACCGGTGAGAGCGGCTATCAGGTCTATCTCAAGTCCTCTGAGCTGACCGCCTACGGCTATATGTCCCGCGATGCCAACACCTGCATCAACAGCACCTACAAGCGCCAGGACGGCACCTGGGGTTACGTCGGCGGCTATGACCTGATGATCTCCGAGCTGACCCAGGTGCGTGAGGGCAAGGTCGTCGGTCAGACCGAATCCACCATCAAGACCATCACCGCCCCGCTGAGCATCCGCAGCTCGCAGGACTTCGCCAAGCGCCTTCTGGAGCTGAACAAGCAGACCACCACCACCCATAAAACCGGTGAGGGTGCTACGGCTTACGGCGAAAATACTTCCGGCGACTTCGACGGTACCTATACGCAGAAGAAGAGCGAAACGGTCGAAGGATCCGGTACCGGCAAAGGCCACTACACCACCTTTACCGAAGTGCTGAAGAAGATCTTCTCCGGCTCCGGCAGCAAGGAGCACGACGAGGGCAAAGTTTCCTACACCCACCGCACCACGGACAAGGTGAACACCACGCCAGTGTCCAAGGAGACCGTGACCACCACCGACGCCCATGTGGGCTACAACTATACCTCCATCGAGACCCGCACGGTCACCGTGAACGGCGAAGAGACGGTCATCGTCCCGCCCGTCACCCCGCCGGAAACGCCCGTGGAGGACGAGACCCCGGACGAAGTCGTGACCCCGGAGACCCCCGAGCTGCCGCCCGTGCAGGACGCCACCCCGGACGCTCCGGTCCTGCCGTCTGACGCGGTCCTGCCCGCTGTGCAGGATGCACTGCCGCAGACCGGCGTGAACTGGATGGCCGCTCTGGGCATGGCATTCAGCGGCATGCTGCTGACCATCGCAGGCGCATTCGCCAGCCTCAAGTACAAGGAAAAGCACTGATGCTTTTCCCTTCCAACGTGATCCACGTCAAGTCGTAAACGCATAGAAAGGGCCTCCCCATTCCGGGGAGGCCCTTTCGTGTTGTGTTCGGCTTATGCTTCCGCATCCAGGTACGCGTGCTTGTGCACCAGATTCCCCACGCTCATGTACTCCTTGCGGAAGGAGTAATCCTGATAAAACGGCTTGTTGCGGCCATGCTGACCGGCCACATAGGAGCACATGTTGGCACTGCCCGCAGGCCGGAACTTCCGCTGCCTGCAAAAAAGATGTGCCGGGCCTGAAAGATGACCCTGGTCAGCATGTCCAGCTTCTGCTCAAACTCCGCCGAGCAGGTCTTTTTCAAAAAGTCGATGACCTCCGACACATCGTCCTTGACCGGCGGTTGCTTTGCCTGTTCCAGATGCTGGCGCAGCCGGATCTTGAACTCCGCGTAGCCGTCGCAGCCCGCCTTTTTGCAGAACCGGAGGATGGTGGAGGTAGACACATGGGCGGCATCCGCAAACTCCCGGATGCGCATATAGCACACCTTGTCCGCGTTCCGCACAACATACTTATAAACTTCCAGCTCCAGATCATTCAGGCTGCAGATCATCTCTTCGCTGAACATCGGCCGCCCCTCCCTCGTGGTGGCTTTTGTTCCAGTATACTGTATATTTTGCCGCGTTACAATTCCCCTGCTCAGAAAAAAGCCGCCGCACGGTGGCAGGGCCGTGCGGCGGCAGAAACATGCTTTGGGGAACCGATCAGATCAGGCTCAGGGCCTCTTCGTCGCCCACGAGGGTGAAGTCGGGGTGCATCTGCAGGATGCTGGCGGGCACTTCCGGGGTGACCGGGCCGAAGAAGGCTTTCTTCACGATCTCGGCCTTGCCGGTGCCGTTGACCACCATCAGCACCTTACGGGCCTGCATGATGGTCTTGATGCCCATGGTGTAGGCCTGCTTGGGCACCAGGTCTACGTTGCCGTCAAAGAAGCGCTTGTTGGCCTCGATGGTCTCCTGGGTCAGGTCCACACAGTGGGTCTCCAGCTCAAAGGCCTCGCCCGGCTCGTTGAAGCCGATGTGGCCGT
>OODJ01002340.1_pt1 | contig 12924 bp, 10 predicted proteins | sample 1671611 | NCBI WGS metagenome assembly OODJ01 (sample SAMN06348174, study PRJEB24527) | human gut metagenome | biome: human gut; feature: ankylosing spondylitis patient; material: feces | host: Homo sapiens | place: China | collected 2015-10 | reverse complement strand
TATCAAACAATGCTTTTGAAATGGCACAAGAAGCTTATACTAGCAAAAGTGATAACATTGATGAAACTAAAGTAGATGAAATGCAAAAAAAATTAAATGAGTTATTAAAGAGTGTAAAAGCTTTTAATAAACAACAGGCTATTTGGCTTGTATCAGAAGGAATATTGGACTTGAATTTTGTAAAGAATCCTAAAACAGATATTATGAGTATAAGATTAGGAAGATGTTTACAAAGCAAGTAAAAGGAGAAAAGATGGAAAAACAGATAAAAATTGATTATGAAAATATGCCTAATCAATCTAATAGTATTAGAGGGCAGGCTATAGAAATAAATAATAAATTATTAGCAATTTACAGAAAAATTTCCGAAATGCATATTTGTTGGTATGGGAAGAGATATAATGAATTGGTAACTAAATTTAACGAATTAGCTCCACAATTAAACTTATTTCTAGAAGCAATAGTTGGAGAAGTTCCATATATGTTTGAAGAGATAGCAAACACTGTTTCTGACGTAGATATAAAGCAGAATGTAGCTGTACCACAAAAAGAGAGTATACAAAAAATACAGGCATTACAAGTATATGATGATGTAGGAATGAGATATATATCTAAAGAAGTAGAAGAAATAAACAATGATATTATGAAAATTTTTCAAGAAATAGAAGATATAATGCAAGAAATAGATAGAACAGTTGATCAAATAAAATTGGAGTGTGATGGTTCAGAAGAATTTAGAAGACAATTTGTAAGACTATCTGATGCATTTCAGTATACAATAGGTAATGTTGAGAGTCAATTCTCTAAGCTTATGCAACAAGATAGAGAACTTATGGAAGAGACAGAAAGAAAGAATAATGTGGCTAATAGTTAGAATAATATGATAATTGAATGAACCTAAATTGTTGGATAAATATTTAACAGTTTGGGTTTATTTTATTAGTGCAAGGAATACAACTATTAGTAGAAACTATTGAAAAAATCCCTTTATTGTGGTATAAATATTATTGTAGAAATTTTAGAAAAGAGACAAATTGAAAAAATTAATTCTTTTTCAATTAATCATGTGCTTAGAAGGAAAATAAAATGAAGAATATAAAAGATTATGATTTACAAGACTTAAAAGATGAACTTGTAAGCATAGGAGAAAAAGGTTTTAGAGCAGAGCAAATATTTAAATGGATTTATCAAGAAAAAGTAAAAAGCTTTGATGAGATGACAAATCTTTCATTAGAATTAAGAGAAAAACTAAAACAAAATTATACAATTTGCAATTACAATATATTAAAAAAATTAGAATCATCTGATGGAACTAAGAAATATTTATTTGATATATTAGATGGAAATGCAATTGAATCGGTTCTTATGGAATATCACTATGGAAAATCAATTTGTGTGTCTTCACAAGTTGGATGCAAAATGGGCTGTAAGTTCTGTGCATCAACAGGAATTCCTTTTATAAGAAGCTTGACAGCAGGGGAAATAGTTGAGCAAATTTTAGCTGTTGAACAAGATACGGGAGATAAAATCTCTAATGTTGTATTTATGGGAATTGGTGAACCACTAGATAATTATGATAATGTAATAAAGGCCATAAGAATATTAAACAATCCTAAAGGATTAAATATTGGAGCAAGACACATAAGTGTATCTACAAGTGGTTTAGTACCAAGAATTTACGATTTGGCAAACGAAAATATACAATGTACATTGTCAGTTTCTTTACATGCAAGCAATGATGAAAAGCGTTCAAGCATGATGCCAGTAAACAATGCTTATAATATAGAAGAGCTTATGAAAGCATGCAGAGATTATATAGCAATTACTAATAAAAGAATATCTTTTGAATATGCACTTGCAAAAGATAATAACGATAATTTAGAAGATGCAAAAGAATTAGTAAATTTGCTAAGAGGAATGATATGCCATGTAAATTTAATACCAATAAATAAAATAGAAAATGGAAAATATACAAAGAGCTCTAATGAAAATATTATAAAATTCAGAGATTATTTAAATGACCACGGAATTGTTGCTACAATTAGAAGAGAATTAGGCTCAGATATTGATGCAGCTTGTGGACAGCTAAGAAGACAAAATTTAAAAGAACAGTAATCAATAATTATAGTACAAAAATAGGAATAATACAGAACGTAACAGAAACGATATTATATAAAAGACTGGAGGGGAATATATGCAAGTTTTTGCTAAATCAGACATAGGAAGAGAAAGAAAAACAAACGAAGATTTCTACTATGTATCTAAACCAGAAGATAAAATAAGACTGTTTATATTAGCAGATGGAATGGGCGGATATAATGCAGGAGAGGTAGCAAGTAGAATGGCTGTAGAATCTGCAAAAGATTACATACACAAGCATTTTGCAAAAAATAAAGACAGCAAAGAAAAGTTAGAAGCACTCCTAAAAGATGCTGTTGAATATGCAAATAGTGTGGTATACAAAAAAGCCCAAAGTAAAGAGAATTTAAGAGGAATGGGTACTACTTTAGATGTTTGTTTAATATATAATAGTAGGTTATATATTGGACATATTGGAGACAGTAGAGTTTATAGAATAAGAAAAGAGTTTATGCGAAAAATAACTAGAGACGACAGTTATGTTCAAACTCTAATTGAAGATGGAAAAATAACGAAAGAAGAAGCCTTCAGACATCCTAAGAAAAATATGCTTACAAAAGCTCTTGGATGCACTCCTGAAGTAGAACCAGAAATATATACAAAAACATGTATAAAAAATGATATTATTTTGATGACATCTGATGGCTTAACAAACATGGTAAAAGAAGATGAAATCTTTAAAATAATAAAAGAAGATATCGAAAACTCAGATGTAAATCTTATAAAAAAAGCAAATGAGAATGGTGGACTTGATAATATTACTGTTGTTGTAATATATAACAGTGCACAACAATAATAGTATTAATACTATAAATGAGGAGAAAGTTATATGAATATAATAGGAAAAACGATAGCCAATAGATATGAAATTATAAGCCAAACTGGTGTTGGAGGAATGGCAACAGTTTACACGGCTAGAGATAATGTATTAAATAGAAAAGTTGCAATAAAAGTACTAAAAGATGAATTTACAACTGATGAAGAATTTGTAAAAAGATTCAATTCAGAAGCACAGGCTGCTGCAAGCCTATCTCATCCAAACATAGTATCAATATATGATGTTGGAAATGAAGATGGAATCTACTATATAGTTATGGAATTAGTCAGAGGAAAAACTTTAAAACAAATAATCACAGAAGAAGGAGCACTTCCTTGGAAATGGTCTGTAAATATAGCTATGCAAATTGCATCAGCGTTGGAGACAGCTCATAAAAACAACATAGTTCATAGAGATATAAAACCACATAATATAATAATCACAGAAGATGGAGTAGCAAAAGTAACTGACTTTGGAATCGCAAAAGCTGTATCTAATTCAACAATAACGGCATTTGGAACAACAATAGGATCAGTTCACTATTTCTCGCCAGAACAGGCAAAGGGTGGATACACAGATGCAAAATCAGACATATACTCTCTTGGAGTTGTAATGTATGAAATGCTTACTGGTAGAGTACCATTCGACAGTGATACATCTGTATCAGTTGCACTAAAACACATGCAAGAACCACCTGTACCACCAATGGAAATAAACGACAATATTCCTCAAGCTGTTAATGACATAATATTAAAAGCAATGGAAAAAGAGCCAATGGCAAGATACCAAACTGCAACAGCAATGATGAGAGATTTATCAAGAGCATTAAAAGACCCAGAAGGAGAATTCGTAGAAGAAGAAAACTTAGATGACGGATTAACTAGAAGAATGGGAGCAATAACAGATGATATGTTAAAACAATCTACTACTGCAAACAAAAAGAAAAAACAGAAAAAAGGTATTGCAAAATTCTTTGAAGAACACCCAAAGGCAAAAGGACCAATAATAGTATTAATATGTTTAATATTATTCGTAGCAAGCATAGCAGTTACATCTGCGATATTAAGTGCTAATGAAGCAAAAGACGTACAAATTCCTAACTTAATAGGAAAAACAGAGGAAGAGGCAAAAGCTGAACTTAAGGAATTAAAGCTAAACTATGAAAAAGTAAGTGAAGACTATAATGCAGACCAAGAAGCCGGAAAAATATATGAGCAAAGTCCTGCATACACACCAAACTACAAAGTAAAAGAGAAAAGCACAACAATCAAAGTAAAAGTTAGCAAAGGAACAGAAAAAGTTACAGTTCCAAAAGTAGCGGGAATGACTTATGATGAGGCCGTAAAAGAACTAGAAAACAACAAATTAAAGGCTGAAAAAATAGAAGAAACAAGCAAAGAAATAAAAGAAGGAATAGTAATAAGCCAAGAAACAAATCCAAATACTGAAGCAAATGCTGGAGAGACAGTAAAAATACATGTAAGTATTGGAACAGGAATAGCTCAAGTTGTAATGCCAAGTGTACTTGGAAAAACAGAGAGTGACGCAAGACAAACACTAGAAGGAAAAAATCTAAAAGTAAATGTGGAATACTCTGAAGACACAACCAAGGACAATGGAATAGTACTAAGCCAAAACATAAAATCAGGGGAAAACATTGACGAAGGAACAGAAATAACAATAACAGTAAACAAACTTGCTGAAACTAAAGAAGCAAAAATAACGATAAACGTAAAATCAATAACTGGAGGATATGAACCAGAAACAGAACAAGGAAACACAACAACATCAGGAACAACAGTTAAAGAAAAGAAATTAACAGTAAAAGTCGGAGAAGATAAAGTGTACGACAAAAAAGTTGACTTAAACTCGACTGCAATCCAAACAAATATAAGTGGAAAAGGAACTGTAACTGTAAAAGTTTATATTGATGATATATTAAAAGCTCAAAAAGATATAAACTTAAATACAACAAGTTCATATACATTTGAATAAAATAAAATAGAGTTATGTTTTTGAACATAGCTCTATAATTTTGCTTAAAATTAAAAATTTACTCTCAACAATTCCTCCTTTTCAATAATATTTTCACTTACCATGAATACATTTATATAGGATATTTAACATAGAAAGGATTTTCTGTAAATGAAAAATAAACCTATAAAAAAGTCTAGAATAAAGCAATTAAAAGAGAAAAAGCTCAAGGACAACAAGGATAAAAAAATAAATAAAAAATTAATTCATAAGCAAAACAAGAAACAGGGAAAAGCTGCAAAAAAACTTGCAAGAGAAGTGAAAACTAAGAAATATCAAATAAATAAACAAGGAGAGATTGCAAGGAAAAAGAGAATAAGACTTGCATTGTTATTTGTTGTGCTTATTTTTGGCTCGCTCTGTGTAAGAGTAGGATATATTCAGTTTGTAAAAGGTGATTGGCTTAAGCAAATGGCATATACACAACAGACTTTGGATAGAAAGATTAATCCTAAAAGAGGAACAATTTACGATTCGACAGGCAAGGTTGTACTTGCAACGAGTAGTAGTGTGGAAACTGTTACGGTTAATCCTTTGAATATAAGTGAAGAGAATAAAGAAAAGGTAGCAAAAAAATTATCTGAACTCTTTGAGCTTGATTATGATAAAGTTTTAAAGAAAGTTAAGAGAAGAACTGGAATAGAAACTATTGCAAAAAAGGTTGAAAAAGAGAAGACTGATCAACTTAGAATATGGCTTGAAGAACAGAAAATTAGTTCAGGAGTTAACATTGACGAAGACACAAAAAGGTTTTATCCTTACAACAATTTAGCTTCGCAGATAATTGGCTTTTGTGGCAGTGATAATCAAGGGTTAGCTGGAATTGAGGCAAGGTATGATTCTGAGCTTAAGGGAGAAAGTGGAAAAATTTTAAAGATGACTGATGCAAAAGGAATTGATATAAGCGATACTTCGGAGAGCTATGAACCAGCCAAGAATGGAAATGATTTGGTACTAACGATTGATGCAACTGTACAGGGAATTGCAGAAAAATATTTAAAGGAAGCTTGTATAGACAATGTGTGTACTGATGGTGGAAATATTCTGCTAATGAACCCTAAAACTGGAGATATTCTAGCAATAGCAAGTTATCCAGATTATAATTTAAATGATCCATATACGATTAATAATGATGAGCAAAAGGCAAATTGGGAGACGATGACTGCAACGGAAAGGTCTAATGCATTACAAGGAATGTGGAGAAACAAAGCAATATCAGATACTTATGAACCGGGGTCTACTTTTAAACTTGTAACTGCTTCAACTGCTCTGCAGGAAGGGATTGTAACAGAAACTGATAAGGAAGGAGAGTTTTGTTGTGTTGGATATATAGATGTGGCTGGTGTAAAAATGAAGTGTTGGAGATATTATAGACCACATGGTCCAGAATCCTTAAGAAAAGCTTTAATGAATTCATGCAACCCAGTGTTTATCGGGTTAGGAGGAAAAATAGGAGTAAAAAAATACTATGAATATTTGTCAAAGTATGGATTTTTAGGCAAAACGGGAATTGACTTACCAGGAGAAGCAGGAAGCATATTTTTGAAAGAATCAAAGGTGGGACCAGTAGAACTTGGAACAATAGCCTTTGGACAGAGATTTGAGGTAACACCAATTCAAATGATAACAATGGTTTCAACAATTGCGAATGGAGGCATTTATACACAGCCGAGAGTCGTAAAAGAAATAATAAACAGTCAGACAGGAGAACACACTAAAATTGCAACAGTACAAAAGGATAGAGTTATATCAGAGGATACATCAAAAAAAATGTTAAGCATGATGGAGAGTGTTGTGGCTGAAGGAACAGGAAAGAATGCACAAGTTAAAGGATATAGAATAGGAGGAAAAACTGGAACATCTGAAGATGGAGTAAATACAGGAAAATATGTAACATCATTTATTGGAACTGCACCAATAAATGACCCAGAAGTATGTATATTAATAACCTTGTACAATCCAACTGGCGAAGGAGGCCACCAAGGAGGTGGTGTTGCAGCTCCAATTGCTTCACAGGTATTGGGAGAGGTGCTTCCATATTTAGAAGTACAAAAGGAAAGTGAAGAGGAAGAAAAAATAGAAGTTGATGTTCCAAACATTGTTGGAATGACAAAAAAAGAAGCTAAAAAAACATTAGAAGATGTAGGACTTAACATAGATATAAAGGAAAATGATAATAGCAAAGATAAGGTAGAAAGCCAGATTCCAAAGGCAGGAATAAAAACAAAGCAGGGCACTTCTGTAATTGCATACCTAGAAGAATAATAAATTTACCATTACAGAAAATGATAAATGCAAACCTACAAAGTTGCAAATTTATTTTGAAAAAATTGCTATTCCTCTATACAAAAACAAATTTTAATTATATAATACTAATGGTAAATTAGCAACGATAGCAACTGCTATATGCTACAATTATTAATGGCCTAAAAAAGGCTACCTTTAGAAGGGAAGAATAAATATGAATTTAAAAAAGATTTTAGCAGGATTAGACGAAATTAAAGCAAAGGGAGAAATTGATAGAGAGGTTACAACGATAGAAAATGACTCTAGAAAAGTTGTTGAAGGTTCTATGTTTTTTGCAATAAAAGGATTTTCAACAGATGGAACTCAGTACATACAAAGTGCAATCGAGAAGGGAGCAAAGGTTATTTTAGTAGATGAACAAACTGATTTCAGAAGCTTAAATATACCACAAGATGTAACTCTTATTGTGGTAAAGGATGCAAGATATGCAATGGCAATATGCTCTTGCAATTTCTATGACAATCCATCAAGAAAGTTTAAACTAATTGGAGTTACAGGAACAAAAGGAAAAACAACAACAACATTTATGATGAGAGAAATATTCCAAAAGCAAGGAATTAAAGCTGGTCTTATTGGAACAATCGCAATTTACAGTGGAGATAAAAAGTTAAAAGATAGTGACAGAACAACACCTGAGAGCATAGAATTACAACAATTATTTGCTCAAATGTATGAAGATGGATGCAAAGTAGTAATAATGGAGGTTTCTTCTCAAAGCTTGAAACTAAACAGAGTAGCAGGCTGTGATTTTGATGTTGCAGTATTTACAAACTTCTCAGAGGACCACATCAGCGCGAAAGAACATCCAAACATGGAAGATTACTTTAATTCAAAATTAAAGTTATTCCAAATGTGTAAATGTGGCTTTGTAAATATAGATGATTTACATGTATGCAAAGTTCCAAAGCTATTCCCAGATAGTGATATAAAGACTTACGGAATTGATAATAGTTGCAATTTACTTGCAAAAGATATAACAATTACAAACTCTTATGTTGATTTTAAAGTAAAACTTGGAGATAGAAATGAGAGAGTAAAGGTTGGAATTCCAGGAAGATTTAGCGTATATAATAGCTTAGCTGCTATAAGTGTTGCACTAAAATTTGGTTGTGATCCTGAGACAATAAAAGAGGCTTTACTAGAAGTTCGTGTTCCAGGAAGATCAGAACTTGTAAATAATTCAAAGGATTTAACAATTATGATTGATTATGCACACTCTCCAGAAAGTTTATCAAATATATTACATGCAGTAAAATCATATACAAGAGGAAGAGTTATTTCTGTATTTGGCTGTGGTGGAGACAGAGATTCTGCCAAAAGACCTCAAATGGGTGAAATTTCTGGAATGATTGCAGATTTCACAATAATTACATCAGACAATCCAAGAACAGAAGACCCACAAAAAATAGTTGATCAAATTGAAGAAGGAATAAAAAAGACAAAAGGAAAATACACTGTAATAGTAGACAGAGTTGAAGCAATAAGATATGCAATTAACATGGCTAGCAAGAAAGATATAATTGTTCTTGCAGGAAAAGGACACGAACCTTATCAAGAGATAAATGGTGTAAAACATCCTTTTGACGAAAGAGTAATAGTAAACCAAATAATAAAAGGTGAATTATAAAATAAAACATAGATATAAAATCTAATAGGAAACGGGGAAGATAAAATGGCATACCAAATAAAAATACTTCTATTGGCATTTGCATTTGCATTTGTAATTTCGCTGATAGTAATACCAATTTTAAGAAGAAAGAAAATAGGACAACACGAAAGAGATGACGGTCCAAAATCTCATTTAAAGAAACAAGGAACGCCTACAATGGGTGGAATTATAATGATTATTACACTTTTAATAGTTGGAGGTGTACTTGTATTTGACTATTCAAAATCAGTAGCTGAATCTGAGAGAGTAGTTGCAAGAAATTTAATTCCATTGATTGCAGTTACAGTTGGCTTTGGATTAGTTGGATTCGTAGATGACTTCATTAAACTAGTGTTGAATAATACAAAAGGACTAAAACCTTCATTAAAAATGTTAGGATTACTTATTATTGCAACAATATTTATAGTTTATGTTACAAATGTAATGAAAATAGGAACAGACATAATAATTCCTTTTGCAAAAACCTTAATTACACTGCCAATATATGTGTATATACCATTTATGATAATTGTAATGCTTGCAACGACGAATGCAATAAATTTAACTGATGGTATTGATGGGCTTGCAACATCTGTTACAACAATAATACTAACATGTTTAACTGCAATAGGAATAATTACTGGAACAAAAGAAATTGTTATATTTGGAACAAGTTTAATTGGAATATGCCTAGCTTTCTTATTGTTCAACTTGCACCCTGCAAAAGTATTCATGGGGGACACGGGTTCACTACTTTTAGGTGGTGCAGTATCTGTAATGGCAATATATATGAAGATGCCAATTCTACTACTAATAATAGCAATAATACCTGTATTAGAAACACTATCAGACATAATTCAGGTTGCTCATTACAAGAGAACTGGAAAAAGAATCTTCAAAATGGCACCATTGCATCATCACTTTGAACTATGCGGATGGAATGAAAATACAATTGTTTCAGTGTTTAGTATAATAACACTAGTTGCATGTATAATCGGACTTGTAGCTATATAAAAACATATCGATAGATTAGTGCTTAATTTAATAATATAAGAACAAGAATAAAAATAGTTGATTTGAAAAAGTATTAACGATTAGACATAAATTTTGAAAGGAAAGAACGAATGCAAAATAATATTCAAAAAAGTAAGGGAAAGAAATTCTCTAGATTTATGAATAATAAAATGGACTTTATTCTATTGCTGACAGTATTGGTACTGTTAGCTTTAGGAGTTATTATGGTGCTTTCTGCAAGTGCACCATATTCATTATCTGTAACAGGAGAAAGTTACACATTTTTTATTAAACAATTTGGTTGTGCAATACTTGGAATTGCTATAATGCTTTTCTTATCAAAAGTAGACTATAGATTTTACAAGAAATTTTATTGGTTCGCTTATGTATTTTCTGTTGTAATTCTTCTTTTAGTTTTAGTACCAAAACTTGGAATTGAAGTAAAAGGAGCAAGAAGATGGATTAAATTACCTTTATTAGGACAGTTTCAACCATCAGAAATAACCAAAATAGGATTAATAATATTTTATGCAGGATATTTATCAGACCATAAGGATGATCTAAAAGATTTCTGGAGGGGATTTGTTAAGTCTGCAATTTTCTTAGCACCACCAATTGCAATATTATATTTTATACAGAACCACTTGAGCGTTTCTTTAGTTATATTAACTGTAAGCTCTGTTATGATGCTTATGGCAGGATGCAGAATTTTACACTTCCTGGCAGGAGGAGCCGTGCTCGCTGGTGGAATTGCATTGGTATTAATAAAGAAGTTATCTGGTGGAGGAGATGGAGGCTTCAGACAAGATAGAATTAAAACCTTCTTTGATCCATGGGCTGATGCAACAGGAACAGGATACCAGATGGTACAAAGCTTGTATGCGATTGGCTCTGGAGGATTGTTTGGAGTTGGATTAGGAAACAGTAAACAGAAATTTTTATACATACCAGAACCACAAAACGACTTCATATTTGCAATAGTTGCAGAAGAACTTGGATTTGTTGGCTGTGTTGCAATAATATTGTTATTTGCAATATTTATATGGAGAGGAATAGTAATATCTATGAAAGCTCCAGATATGTTTGGAAGCTTAATGGCAATAGGAATAACAACTCTTGTTGCAGTTCAAGTAGTAATAAATATAGCCGTTGTTACAGCGTCAATTCCAACAACAGGAATGGCTCTACCATTCTTTAGTTACCGGAGGAACAGCATTAATAATATTACTGTCATCGGTTGGAATTCTGCTAAACATATCAAGAGCAGGTTCAAAAGTATAAGAATGTAAAAACAAAATGAGAGGAAATAAATGATGAAAGTTGTAATTGCAGCAGCAGGTACTGGTGGACATATTAATCCAGGAATTGCAATAGCAAATAAAATAATGGAAAAAGAGCCAGACTCTAAAATTATTTTTATTGGAACACCAAGAGGACTAGAAAATGACCTTGTTCCAAGAGCTGGCTATGAACTAAAAACAATAGATGCTTATGGAATAAATAGAAAGATAAATTTAGATAATATAAAAAGACTGTACAAAACAACAAAATCAGTAGGAGAGGCTAAGAAAATTCTAAAAGAGTTTAAGCCAGATGTAGTAATTGGAACAGGTGGATATATATGTGTTTCTGTTGGAATAGCAGCCAACAGATTAAAAATCCCAATAGTTTTACATGAAAGCAATGCATTCCCAGGAGTTGCAATAAAGCTTTTATCTAAAAAGGCGAAGGCTGTTCTTCTTGGATTTGAAGATGCAAAAACAAGATTACCAAAGGCAAAAAATGTCGTGGTTACAGGAACACCTACTAAAATAAAAAGTTCAAAATTAACTGATGAGGAAAAAGCAAATTTAAGAAGTGCATTAATGTTAAAGAATGAACTACCACTTGTGCTTGTATTTGGAGGTAGCCAAGGAGCAAGAAGTATAAACAATGCAATTATTGGAATTATTGAAAATAAATTAAATAAAAATTATCAGATAATTTGGGCTGCTGGAAAAGGAAACTTTGAGAATATAAAACAACAGCTTGCTGAAAAAAATATGGATATTGATAATATAGAAAATGCAAAAATAATGCCTTATATATACAATATGCAAGAGGTAATGGAAACCTCTGATTTAGTTGTTTCAAGAAGTGGTGCAATGACAATAACAGAAATCTCTAATCTCGCAAAGCCCGCAATATTTATACCATTTCCATTTGCAACCGAAAATCACCAAGAATATAATGCAAGAGTTTTAGAAAAGGTCGGAGCTGCCAAAATAATATTAGATAAAAATTTAAATTATAAAAATCTTAACGATACTATTGAATTAATGGTAGAAAATAAAGAACAGCTAAAAGAAATGGGAAAAAAGGCTGGAAAGATTGCAAATACTAACGTTGAAGAAAATATCTATAATGAAATAAGAAATATTTTAAGTAAAAATTAGAAGAATAAAGTTAATGATTTGTCGAATAATGTCGAACACTGTCAAAAGTAGACGAACGATTTTCCTTGATATATACAGCATTTCGTGGTATTATGTATCTCCAAGGAGGAAATAGATATGTTAGACTTAAGAAAACTTTATGGAAAAGTTACTATAGAGGGAGAAGATTTTGAATATAATCAGCACCCTAAGCAACAAGAAAAAATATTTCTCGAATATTATAAAACAAAAAAAGCACAAACTAAAAACGAAAAAAAGTATGGAATAGAGGTAATTAAAAAAGAAGAAAACAAAAATGGAATTACAAGAGAAAAGACAGTAGAAAATGGAATATCAAATAATGAAAAAGTAATAGATAAATTATTGGAAATACTTATAGAAAATAAAGTTACTCCAATAACAACAAAAGATGTAATAACAGATTTGAAATTAGATCCTTCAATGATTTATAGTAGAATGTAAAAGGAATGATGCTACAATAAAAAGTGGCATCATTATTTTATTTCTATTATGAAATAATAAAAATAGCG
>OODJ01002339.1_pt1 | contig 12924 bp, 11 predicted proteins | sample 1671611 | NCBI WGS metagenome assembly OODJ01 (sample SAMN06348174, study PRJEB24527) | human gut metagenome | biome: human gut; feature: ankylosing spondylitis patient; material: feces | host: Homo sapiens | place: China | collected 2015-10 | reverse complement strand
CGATGCTGTTGCCCAGGCCCTGATTGGCCAGCGAGGAAAGATAGTACCACCGGGCATTGCGGGCGGTCATGCCGTCTAGCACGCGGCGTGCCTCGGCGTAGCGGCCATTCACCACAAAGTTGCGGGCTGCCTGCATTTCGGGCGAATCACTGCCGCTGTAGCTGGCACCGCTCTGCTGGCTGTAGCCGTTGAACCCAAAGCCGAACCCGAAGGGGTCAAAACCATCGAAGCCGTCAAACCCGTAGTTCTGCTGGCTGTAGCCCTGCTGGGAGCCGCCATAGCTCTGCTGACGGTAGCCGCCATAGGGATTGCCGCCCATCTGGGGGCCGGTCTCGCCCTTGGTGATGGCATCGTAGGCGGCCTGCACCTCCTTGAAGTGCTCCTCGGCGGTGGGGTCGTTGGGGTTCAAATCGGGGTGCCAGCGCTTGCATTTGGCGCGGTATGCTTTTTTGATCTCTTCGTCGCTTGCGCCGCGCTGAATGCCCAGCACCTCATACGGATCTCTCATGGATATACTTCCTCACGTCTCATTTCGCGCGGCCGCAATGCCGCACAATACTCTATAGTCTACCGTATCGTCGTGGAAAAATCAAGTGGATGCTTCGGCATCCCGGCCGGAGCGCTTTGCATTGTTGCAGTTGTACTTCAGCCATACGCCGGAATACAGGATGTTGCGCAGCAGATCGGCGTCCTCCACGCAGGGCAGGCGCTCAAAACTTTTGGCACAGCGTGCCAGCAGCAACTCAAAAATTTCCCGCATCTCTTCCTCGTAGCCGGGCTGCTCGCTCATGGTTTTGAGGGGATTGTAGGCGCCCTTCCGCTTGTCGCGGGCCAGATCGTCGTAGGCGTCCATCAGATAGATGAACTTGCCCAGATGGAAGCCCAGGCTGCGCAGCTCCGGCGACCAGTGGTCCTGCTTGTAGTCGAACAATTCGGCCATCAGCTCGCCAAAGCAGCCGGACACGGCGTCCAGGTCCTCGCTGCCGGCGGCTTCGTATTCTGCAAGCCGGGCCAGACAGCTGCGGATGGCGGCACACTGCCGGGGCCAGTGGGCTTCGGCGTCGGTGCGGCAGCCGGACAGCAGCTTTTCATAGCCGAGGCCCAGCAGGTTGTGGTCATCCTTCCATTTGTCCTCGGCATTGTAGTAATGCAGCGCCACGCTCAGGTCGGCACAGTAGTCGGTGGGGCCGCTGGACCGCCAGTTCACGCCGTGCAGCGGGTGCACCGGGCAGCGGCTGCATCCGGTGGAAAGTTCGCTCTCACCCTCATACAGGCTGCACAGCAGCAGGTCCAGAAAGGTGAGATCGTAGCTCAGCGTAAACCGCCCCCGCAGCCCGTGCAGCGCGTCGATGCGGCGGCACAGCCCGCAGTAGGCGGTGCGGTAGCGCGCCTGCGCCTCCGGGGAGAGGGCGGTGTGGTTCGGGATCACATATCCAAACATGGCTCAGCTCTTTTTGATGAACTGGGTGCCGCAGCGGGGGCAGGAGATCTGGATGCGGCCCCGGCCCCGGGGCACCCGCAGCTTCTGGCGGCACTTGGGGCAGCGGTAGTAGTGGTAGAGCTTGCGGTTGGCCCACTGATCTTTCAGACCGCGGAACTTGCCGTCCACCCGATCTTTCAGGGTGTAGTAGCGGTAGTTCTCCTCGGTGCGCTTGGAGATGTTGCGGCTCAGGGATCGGTAATAGCAGAGGATCAGCAGCACCAGACCCAGCCAGGTGAACAGGCTGATGCGGGTGAGCAGGGAGATGAGCAGCATTACGATGGAGGCAATGCTCAAAGCCTGATTCAACCCATCGGTACCGTAGCGGCCGACCATAAACTGACGGAATTTTTCTCTCATACGATCAAGTCCTTTTCGTTGTCAAAACAGCGGCTGAGCGCTGCCGTGGTGTTCCTTGTTTTTAGCATACCAGTCATCCATGATAAAACTTTGAACAGACTGCAAATCTATCATGAAAGGGACCGGATTTTACTCCCGACAGCGGATGGTCAGATAGGCTTCGGTGTCCAGCGCGCCCTCCATGCGGCAGTGCAGCACGGCCCGCCCGGCCTCGCCGGTGGTGGCCAGATAGGTGCCGCCCATGCCGCCCCGCAGCGGTACGACGGCAGGCCCCAGGATCTTCACGGGGCCCTCGGTGCGCAGCTGCACGGCCTCGCCGCAGTAGGGCAGCAGGTTGCCGTTCTGGTCAATGGCGCGCAGGCTCACGGCAGCGCAGTCCCAGGTGGGGCCGTCGGTCAGGATGGGGTTGTGCACCACGCATTCCAGCCGGACGCTCTGCACCGGCTCCCGCACCACGGTGCGCACCGCCCGGCCGTGCCAGACGGCCTCAAAGCGGTATTCGGCGGCAGGGCTGCCCAGCACGCCGATGTACTTGTAGTACATCCGCAGCACATCGTTCCAGCCCAGCCGCAGCGAGAGCATCCGTGCCCGGGACAGGGGCGAAGGCTCCATGGCGTCCCGGCGCAGCTCGTTCAGGATGGCAGCTGCCTGCAAGGCAGAAGCATGGTCCATTCCCTCATACTTTTCCAGCAGGGAGCCCACAAAGTCGTTGATCTCGATGGGTGGGTGCGGCAGCGCCGCAAACCGGCCGCGCCGGTCGGGGGCAAATTCGGCCACGAAGTCATTGCCGCGGTACAGACGCACGCTCTCGGCGTTGGTGAACACCCAGCAGGCCCCCGGTACCCCGCCAGGCAGGTCCCCCAGTGCCATGGCGGAAGAGACTTCCAGCACGATGTCCGAAGGAGCGCGGGGCGTTTTCTGGCTGGCGTACACGGCGGCGGAGAGTTTCGGGTTGCGGAACAGATCCATCACGCCGTGGTAGCAGATGCGGTCGCCGCTGCCGAATTCCCGGTGGGTGTTGTAGTCGGCCAGGCACCAGCCAAAGCTGCCGGCAACGCCCTGCTGGGCAATGGAATCGTTGAGCACGGCGGCAAAATGCAGGGCCTGCACCAGCCGGTGGGCCTCATCGTCAAAGGGCTTGGCCGGGAAGTTCTGCCCGCCGAACTCGCTGATGAGGTAGCCCATGCGGATGTCCGGGGTGACGGAGGCGCGGGCCTCACAGGCGGGGCCTCGGCCCCGGTAGGAATAATCGTTGTAGGCGTACACATCCTCCAGCAGCTGCTCGCGGCGGCGGATATGGGCACCCGCCGTGGGGCGGGTGGGGTCCAGCCGATGGATGGCCTCGTTGGTGCGCTTGTAAAAGGCTTCATCATCGGGGCTGCCGTTGACCCGTGCACCCCACAAAAACACACTGGGATGGTTGCGGCACTGGCACACCATCTCCCGGCAGTTCTGCAGGGCCTGCGCCTTCCAGGCTTCGTCGCCGATGTGCTGCCAGCCGGGCATTTCGGTGAACACCAGCAGGCCCAGCTCGTCGCAGGCATCCAGGAAGGCCGGGCTCTGGGGGTAGTGGCTGGTGCGCACGGCATTGCAGCCCAGGTCCTTTTTGATGAACTGGGCATCCAGCCGCTGCAGGCTGTCCGGCATGGCGTAGCCCTGATAGGCGTAGCTCTGGTGCCGGTTGATGCCCCGCAGCACCACCCGCTGGCCGTTCAGGTACAGGCCACCGGCCACGAACTGGACCGTGCGGAAGCCGAACCGGACCGTCTTTTCGTCCAGCACCCGGTCGGGCAGACCGCTGGTGCCGGGACGGATGAGCTTTACGGTAAGAGTGTACAGGGTAGGGTGCTCAATGCTCCACGGATGCACCCCGTTCAGGGTGCCGGTGATGGGCAGGGCAAGTTCCCCACGGTAGACAGCCCGGCTTCCGGCGGGGCTGCGGATCTCGGCCTGCAGGGTGCAGCCCACCGTCTCGCCCACCGTGGCGGTGTAAATGCGAAAGTCGCCTTCGGCCCGGGCCTCTACGAACACATCCCGCAGGTAGGCGGGCTCCTTGATGTCCAGACTTACGGCACGGTAGATGCCGCCGTAGGTCAGGTAGTCGATGGAACCGCCGAAAGGCGGGATGTTCAGGTCCTCGCGGCTGTCGCAGCGCACAGCCACGACATTCTTCTTGCCCAGATGCAGGGCGCTGGTCAGGTCCACCGTAAAGGCGGTGTAGCCGCAGCCGTGGTGGAACAGCCGCCGCCCGTTGCAGAACACGGTGGCGTCGTGAGCGATGGCTCCGAAGGTGAGCAGGACGGTGCGGCCTGCCCACTCGGCAGGGGCAAAGAACTCCCGGCGGTAGCCGCACAGGCGCTGGTGGTCGTTCTCGTTGCAATAGTTGTAGGGCAGGGCCTTGACCGTGTGCGGGATGCGCACCGGCTCCAGCTCCAGTCCGGTGCATTCCGGGCGCACCAGCGCGGGGTCGAAGGTGGGGCAAAACAGCCAGCCGTCGTTCCAGTCGTAGTGTTCCATAGTCGGGTCTCCGTCCATAGCAAAGTTACTTTACTTCTTATAGTAGCACAAAGTTATGAACGAAAAAAGCATCTCCCGCCCTTTTTGTACACCTTTTGGGCAGCAGAAGGGGAAGAGTGCTGCCCAAAACAACAAATGCTCCCCCGGAATGGGGGAGCATACTGCTCAGCGGATGAAGTTCGTCATGGGGCGGGGCGGGTTCTGCGGGTGGTCGAACCCGGCAGCCTTGCCGGCCTCGATGCAGTGCAGCAGCCAGGCCATGTTGCGGCCCAGCTCCTGCATCACGGCGCAGCCCTCGGCGTCCTGCAGCACCTGCTCGGCATTGGAGCCGTGCACCATGGCCCAGTAGGAGCCGTTGACCAGCGGCATGTGGAAGAACTGCGGGTACTTGACCAGCTGGTCCAGTGTGGTGGTGGTGCCGGCGCGGCGGGCCGAGCAGCAGATGGCGGCGGGCTTGTAGGCCAGATATTTGCCGCCTGCATAGGACAGCCGGTCCATGAAGCTGGTCATGTTGCCGGAAGCCGAGGCGTAGTGCACCGGGCTGCCAAACACGAAGCCGTCGGCGGTCTTTGCCTTTTCAATGGCCTCGTTGACCACGCCGCCGAACACGCAGCCATTGCCGCTGCGGCAGCCGCCGCAACCGATGCAGCCGCCCACCGGCTTGCCGCCGACGTGCAGAATCTCGGTGTCGATACCGGCCTTGTTCAGCTCCCCGGCGATCAGGGACAGGGCGGTGTAGGTGCAGCCCTTTTCGTGGGGGCTGCCGTTGATGAGCAGGACGTTCATAAAAATACTCTCCTTTGGTCCAGAATGCGCCGCAAAATGCCCGGCGCCTGTGCGATACTCTGATTGTAGCACAAAGCCTCCGGGCGTGCAATGCGCCCCGGTACTTGACAAGAATGCACGGTTTGATGATAATAAGAAGAACCAGAAGAGGATATGCAGCGCCGGGCGAGGCTATGCGAGCGCGCCCGGCCGACCAGAAGGAGGTCAAATCATGCGCGTGATCGCAGGAGAAGCCCGGGGACGGCGTCTGGAAGCCCTGCCCGGGACGGACGTGACCCGGCCCACCCTTTCGCAGGTGAAGGAGGCCATGTTCAGCATTGTACAGTTCGACCTGCCGGGCGCGCGGGTGCTGGACCTGTATGCCGGCAGCGGACAGCTGGGCATCGAGGCGCTGAGCCGCGGCGCGGCCCGGTGCGTGTTCCTGGATGAGAACCGCGAGGCGGTGAACATCGTGATGCGCAACTGCAAGACCTGTGGTGTGTTCGACCGCAGCCGGGTCAATGTGGGCGAGGCCGCCCGGTATCTGTCGGCCTGCCGGGAGCAGTTCGACGTGGTGCTGCTGGATCCGCCGTTCCGGGGCGGTACGCTGGAAAAGATCCTGCCGGCGGTGGACAAGTGCACCGCACCCGGCGGCACTGTGCTGTGCGAGAGCGAAACGGGCCTTGTGCTGCCGGCACAGGTGGGCGGCCTGACCCTGCAGAAGCAGTATAAGTATGGCAAGGTGCTGCTGTGGAAATATACGAAGCCCATGCAGCAGGAGGGGGAAGCACGATGAACGTGAACGAGCTTTTGGACACCATTGAAGATACGCTGGAAGAGAGCACCAGCATGCCGCTGTCCGGCGGCAAGCGTCTGGTGGACGTGGAAAAAGTCCGAGATTATCTGGATGATATCCGCGCAAACCTGCCCGGCGAGCTGCGGCAGGCCCAGCAGATCGTGAACGACCGTGCCCAGATCGTGGATACGGCCAATGCACAGGCCCAGGCCATCGTGAAGAAGGCCGAGGAGCGCGCCCGCATCCTGGTGAGCGATGCCGAGATCGTGAAAGTCGCCCAGCAGCGCGCCGCCGAGATCACCGCCGCTGCCCAGAGCGAGTCGCGCACGCTGCGTCAGACCGTGACCGACTACTGCGACAACATGCTCAAGACCACGGAAGAGGCGATGGTGGAGAATGCCGCACAGGTAAAGAACGTGCGCGCCAACCTGCGCCAGAACGCCAAGAAAAACGGCTGATTTCCACACAAATTCCACATCCTGAAAAATGATGCGTCCCTGCAGGCAAAAATGACGGCCCGCAGGGACTTTTTTTGTGACATTTTGCCGCAAAAACAGGGACAAAAAACCTTGCAATCGGGGGCTTGATTTGCTACAATAAATGTGTGTCAGTGGGGTAAAGTGGGTAAAAGTAGGGCAAAGGCCCTCTCCACAGCCCCGAAAGGGGGCAGGCAGCATGTTCTTTGGCCGGTATGACTATACCATCGACGCCAAAGGGCGGCTGAACTTCCCCGCAAAGTTCCGCGACGCCATGGGCGAGAGCTTCGTGGTGCTGGAATGGGTGGACAACTGCCTGTTCGTGCTGCCGCTGCCTGAGGTGGAAAAGCTGGCGGAAAAGCTGGAGGCCGACGAGCTGATGGACAGCTGGGAGGTGTCCGGTGATCTGTTCAGCACCGCCTGCGAGGTGGTGCCGGACAAGCAGGGACGCATCCTTCTGCCGGCAGAGCTGCGCAGCTATGCCGGGCTGGAAAAGGATGTGACCATCATCGGCAACCGCAACCACGCCGAGATCTGGGCCACCGACGTCTGGAACGCCCGCCGCGCGGCGGTGAGCAATGAGCAGCGTGCAGCCCGGCTGCGCAGCCTGCACATCTGACATAAGAATTCTGCAAGAGAGAAAGGAGGCCGTGCCAATGGCTTCAGAAGAAAACGTGCCCTTTGACCCGACCTCATTTGAGCATATCCCGGTTCTGTTGAACGAATGCCTGGAAGGGCTGGCCATCGACCCGGCGGGCACCTATCTGGACGGCACCGCGGGCGGTGCGGGTCACTCCCGCCAGATCGCCCTGCGGCTGGATGCTGCAAAGGGCGGGCGGCTGATCTCGCTGGATCAGGACCCCGACGCCGTGCAGACGGCCCGGGCCCGTCTGGCCGGGCTGCCGGCCACCGTGGTGCAGATCAACTTCCGCTACGCCGGGCAGGCGCTGGAAGAGCTGGGCATCGACAAGATCAACGGTGCACTGCTGGATCTGGGCGTTTCCAGCCACCAGCTGGACGATGCGGCCCGGGGCTTTTCCTACCGGGCAGATGCACCGCTGGACATGCGGATGAGCCAGCAGGGCGAGACGGCGGCAGATCTGGTGAACACCCTCAGCCGTGAGGACCTGGCCCGCATCCTGCGGGACTACGGCGAAGAACCCTTTGCCTGGCAGATCGCCGGCAAGATCGAGGAAGCGCGGGAGAACGCGCCCATCGAGACCACTTTGCAGCTGGCCGACATTGTGGCCAGCGCCATGCCGCCGGCGGAGCGGCGCAAGAACAAGAACCCCTCCCGGCGCACTTTCCAGGCCTTGCGGATCGCGGTAAACCACGAGCTGGACGCCCTGGAGGAGGGGCTGGACACCATCTTTGAGCACCTTGCCCCCGGTGGGCGGCTGTGTGTCATCACCTTCCACTCGCTGGAGGACCGGCTGGTGAAAAACAAGTTCCGCCGCTGGGCTACGGCCTGCACCTGCCCGCCGGAGTTCCCGGTGTGCGTGTGCGGCGGCAAGGCCAAGGCAAAGCTCATTACCCGCAAACCCATTGAAGCCAACACGCAGGAGCTGGAAGAAAACCGGCGCAGCCGGTCGGCTCATCTGCGTGTGTTGGAAAAGTGCTGAGGGATGCCGCAGGCATCCTGTGAGGAGGAGAGGAAACCATGGGTCAGGCAGCATACGATTACAACACCGCGCGGCGCAGAAAAGTGCCGCAGACACAGCGCAAGACCGCACTGCGCGTGGAAAAGGGCGGCAAGCGCCGTCTTTCGCCGCTGCAGGCAGCGCTGCGCAATGCCATGCATCTGGTGGCGGCAGCCCTGCTCACCGGGTTTGCCATCAGCCTGCTGATGAGCGAGGCCCAGCTGGTGGAGCTGAATGATCGGATCCAGGACGCCAAGGCCCAGCTGGTGAGCGCCCAGAGCCAGTACACCTACTACAACAGCACCCTGAACAGCAAGACCAACATCACCAGCGTGGAAGAAGCGGCCAGCCGTCTGGGTCTGATGAAGATCGACCCCAGCCAGATCACCTACATCCGGCTGAACGAGTCCGGTGCGCTGGAGCGTCAGCAGTCCCCTGTGCGGCAGTGGACCAGTTTCATCTACAACGGTGCCGTGACCATTCTGGGCACCGTAAAATAACATCAAAACGGGAAAGCGTGCGGCAGCGCACGCTTTTTCGGTTTTTAGCCGGTCCGGGGCAGCCGCCGCGCGGGCCGGTATCCTGAAGAAAACAGCAGGCAGAACGGGTGCTCCGCCCTGTCTGCGGGAGAACAGCATGCAACAAGATTCCAACAAGAAAAAGAGCAAAGGCTACCGGGTGCGCCCGGCCTTTGCGCGGGAGCGGCTCAACGGACGCACCCGGCGCGTGTGCAGCATTCTGGGGCTGGCGGCGGTCGTGCTGGCATCGGCCGTGGTCGTCCACAGCCTGTATGTCATCCAGATCCGGGACGGTGCCAAGTACCGACAGTATGCCGCCCAGCAGCAGCTGCTGGACACCACGGTCAAGGCCACCCGCGGCGAGATCTACGACGCCAACGGCATCACGCTGGCTTCCACCAGCGTGGTGTGGAACATCTGGGCTGACCCCAGCTACAGCAGCATCCTGTACACCACCAGCACCAATGACGATAAAACGACGGTGCGCACATTTGACCCGACCATGTGCGCCGAGGTCAGCCAGGGCATCACCCTGCGGCTGCTCTCCGGCGACGGCGAGAGTCTGGACGCGGTGGACACTTCCTCGGAGGAATATACCCAGCAATACCAGACCGTGTACGATGCACTGTCCAAAATTGATGCCTCCTATGTGGTGCTGGCCACCAAGGTGAACAATGCCGTCAAGCTGTCCATTGAGGATTATGTGTCCGGTTTCAACAAGGCGCACAAGAAGGGCTCCGGCGCAGACCGGATCGGGCGGGTGTCCGTCTCGGCGGAAAAGAGCTCTCAGCGCAACTACCCCTACGGAGCCTTTGCGGCTGCCGTGCTGGGCTTTACCGACGGCGAGGACGTGGGCACCTACGGCCTGGAAAAATCCTACCAGTCCACGCTGGCCGGTGTGGACGGCCGCACCATCACCCGGCGCAACGCGGTGGGCAACGCCATTGCCGACCAGAACGCCACCACCTTTGCCGCCAAGGACGGCTCCAATCTGGTGCTGTCGCTGGACGTGAACGTGCAGGAGATCGTGGAACGCTACCTGACGGAGGCCGTTGCGGCCAACAACGTCGAGAACCGCGGCTGTGCCATCGTGATGAACGTCAAGACCGGCGCGATCCTGGCCATGGCCTCCAAACCGGACTTTGACCCCAACACGCCGCTGGATTACAGCGCCAACCTGGCCTACCTGCAGGAGCAGGTGGCCGCAGAGCCGGAGCTGTACACCATCTACCTCCGGGACGAAAATGACCCGAAGAAGTTCAAGCTGGACGAAAACGGCAACAAGATCGTGGACCCGGACCCGGATTATACCGGCACCTACCGCGATATCCTGTGGAAGAACAAGGCCATCACCGAGCTGTACTACCCCGGCAGCGTGTTCAAGGTCATCACCTCGGCCATGGGTCTGGACTCCGGCGTGGCGACCATGAACACCACCTTTACCTGTGCCGGTGCCTACGGCGTGGCCAAACAGACCTACCACTGCGCAGGCCACAAGGCCCACGGCACCATCAACATGGCCGACGCTCTGCGCCAGAGCTGCAACATCTACTACATCCAGCTGGGCCAGCGCGTGGGCTCCCAGCAGTTCTACAATTATTTTGACGCCTTTGGCTTTACCGAGCGCACCGGCGTGGACCTGCCCAGCGAGACCGGCCTGATGAAGTATTATTCGGCCAATCAGCTGGGTGAGGTGCAGCTGGCCTCCTCGGCATTCGGCCAGGCTATGGCCATCACGCCGCTGCAGATGTGCACTGCCGTGGCGGCAGCCGTCAACGGCGGCTATCTGGTCACCCCCCATGTGGTGGATAAGATCACCGACACCAACGGCAACGTGGTGGAGGAGATCGGCACCAACATCCGCCGTCAGGTCATCAGCGAGTCCACCAGCGATGTCATCCGCCAGATGATGGAGTACGAGGTGGGCAGCGGCACCGGCGGCGGCAAGAACGCCTACGTTTCCGGCTACCGCATCGGCGGCAAGTCCGGCACGTCGGAACAGCTGAACATGCACCGCCGCGCCGACGGTGACTACAAGAAGGTCGCCTCCTTTGCGGCCGTCCTGCCCGCCGACGACCCGGAGATCCTGGTCTATGTGATGCTGGATGACCCCAACAACGCCCGCACCGACTATTCGTCCATTCTGGCCGCTCCTGTGGCCGGCAACATCATCAGCGAGGTGGCCCCCTATCTGGGCATCGCCACCGACGGCGAGGACCGCAGCCAGACCACCGTCACGGTGCCCAACCTGATCAGCACCGAGTGGAGCAATGCGCAGGTGCAGCTGAACATCAAGGGCCTCAAGCACCAGCTGATGGAGTCGGCATCCGACCAGACGGCGGCGCTGGTGACCTGCCAGTACCCCCATGCCGGGGCTAAGGTGCCCTACGGCACCACCGTGTATCTGTATACCGACACCTACGACGGCAGCCTGACCGAGGTGCCGGACGTGTCCGGCAAGAGTGCGGACTTTGCCCGCCAGATGCTGGCGGCCGCCGGGCTGAACTGCGTGGTGGAGGGTGACGCCAACGGCGTGGTCCAGAGCCAGAGCAGTGAGGTGGGGGCCAGCGTCCAGCGCGGTACCATCGTTACCATTACCTGTGGATAAAGGAACCAGAAAAACGAGAGGGGAACGAACTATGGAAAAGATCCATGCAAGCAAGCTGCTGGCAGGGCTTGTGCCTGCCGGCTTCCTCACCAGCGACCCGGAAGTGGAGCTGGTCACCACCGACAGCCGTGAGGTGCGGCCGGGCTGCATCTTTGTGGCCTTTCCCGGCGAGCGGTTCGACGGCCACGACTTTGCGGCCAAAGCACTGGAAGAGGGCGCAGCCTTTGTGGTGGTGAACCACCCGGTGGAGGGCGTGCCTGCGGAAAAGGCCATCCTCTGCCCGGACAGCTACCACGCCATGATGGTGATGGGCGCGAACTACCGCAGCCAGTATCACCCCAAGATGGTGGGTGTGACCGGCAGCGTGGGCAAGACCACCACCAAAGAGTTCTGCTATGCGGTTCTTTCCGCCTTTGGCAATACCTTAAAAACAGAGGGCAACCAGAACAATGAGATTGGCCTGCCCAACACGCTGTTCCGCCTGGAAGATACCACCCAGTATGCTGTGGTGGAAATGGGCATGAGCCACCTGGGCGAGATTGCCCGCCTGGTGCGCGCAGCGCGGCCGTCTGCCGGTATCATTACGATGATCGGCGTTTCCCACCTGGAAAATCTGGGCACACGGGAGAATATATTGAAGGCAAAGATGGAAATCTGCCAGGGCCTGCCGGACGGCGCCCCGCTGGTGCTGAACGCGGACGATGACCTGCTGCCCACCGCACAGATCCCCGGCCGCCTGCGCCCGGTGTGGTTCGGCATCCGCTCCAGCTCCGCCGATGTGCGCGCCATCAATATTCATATCGTAGGGGAGGGTACCGGCTTTACCCTGGTGGATAACGTGGACGGTGAAACCTATGAGTTCAGTGTAACCATCCCCACGGCAGGCGTTCATACCGTGTATGATGCCCTTGCTGCTTACACTGCAGCCACCCGCTTGGGGCTGGAGCGTGCCCGCGCCGCCCGTGCGCTGGCCAGCTATCAGACCACCGGTATGCGCCAGAACATTGTGCAGCACGGCGGTGTGACCTTTATTGAGGATTGCTATAACGCCAGCCCGGACAGCATGAAAGCAGCCTTGCAGATTCTGCATGACCGCCAGCCCGGCCCCGGCGGCCGCCGCATTGCCGTGCTGGGCGATATGCTGGAACTTGGCGCTGCCAGTGAACCCGGCCACCGCCAGACCGGCAAATGGGCTGCCGATGCCGCCGACCTGCTGGTGGCTTACGGCCCGTTGAGCGCAGCCATGGCCGAAGCAGCCCGGCAGAAAGGGCTGCAAACCATCCATTGCCAAGCGGCGGAGGAAGTAGTAGAATATCTACGGCAGAACGTCCGCCCCGGCGATGTTGTGCTGGCAAAAGCCAGCCACGCCATGAAGCTGGATGATGTATTAAAGCAGCTTTACGCGGCGCTGCCAAACGCATAATTGCATATTTTGGGGGAATATCACATGGGAATGATCGTTTCTTGGATGCTGGTTGCCGCGGCAATCGGTGCGTTTGCCGTTACGGCACTTTCAGGCTGTTTTGTAATTCCGGCACTGCACAAGCTGCACTTCGGCCAGACCATCCGGGAATCCGGCCCGACCTGGCATAACAAAAAACAGGGCACACCCACCATGGGCGGCCTGTGCTTTATCTTTGGCATTCTGGTGGCCTGCGGCCTGGTGTATGCCGGGTTCTACCGCTATGCACAGGACCTTTTGGGCATTGTGCAGGTGCGCGCCGCCTTGCTGGCGCTGTTCCTGGCGTTTGGTTCCGGCTTTAT
>OODJ01002329.1_pt1 | contig 12987 bp, 15 predicted proteins | sample 1671611 | NCBI WGS metagenome assembly OODJ01 (sample SAMN06348174, study PRJEB24527) | human gut metagenome | biome: human gut; feature: ankylosing spondylitis patient; material: feces | host: Homo sapiens | place: China | collected 2015-10 | reverse complement strand
TCTGGAAAGATATGGGCTATAACATGATCATATACCCGCCGCAGCCAAAACAGCTCCAAACGCCAGCGCTGGAGCGGCCAAACCGATGCCAACGGCAACCAGCTGCCGCCCTTTGTGGATGCTACCAAGGATACCTTTACCCTGACCCTGACCAATGGTGACACCGAGAGCCCCAAGACCCAGAGCTACAAGCTCAAAATCGTTGGCGTTGTCTCGGAAGAATCCCAGGATTACATGCTGCAATATGGCATTACTTTCCGCCTGAACGACCTTCTGATGCTGAGCGAAGCCTACAGCAAGCTGGCCAAAACGGATTTCAACCCCAAAAAAGTGACCTATAACGAAGTGTACATTAAGGTCGATGACATCAAGAATGTGGATAAGATCTGCGATACCTTAAAAGAGGAAGGCTACCAGATCAGCTCCATGGTGGATTACCGCAAGCAGATGCAGCAGCAGACCGCACAGCGCCAGCTGCGCCTGGCGGGTCTGGCGGCCATCAGCCTGTTTGTTGCCGCGCTGAACATCGCCAACACCATGACGATGGCCATTTACGAGCGCACCCGTGAGATCGGCGTGATGAAAGTTCTGGGCTGCGAGATTGGCAACATCCGGCGGATGTTCCTGATTGAAAGCGGTATGATCGGCTTTATCGGCGGCGTAGCCGGTACGATTTTAAGCTACATCATCAGCTTTGGCATGAACAACATGACGATGATCGTATACGGCCTGAACACCCTGCTGATGAAGCTGGGCATCAACGCCACCATCGACCTCAGCTCCCTGATGGGCAGCAGCGATTCGATGTATTACGGCGGTGGAATGTACATGTCTGATTCCGGCAGCGGAACCGTCATGTCCATCATTCCTATCTGGCTGGTGCTGGCTGCCATCGGTTTTGCCGTGGTGGTGGGCCTGCTTTCCGGCATCGTTCCCGCCAGCCGCGCCGTTCGCATCAGCGCCCTGGAGGCCATCCGGCACGATTAAATCAAACGCGCCTTCCCGCAAGGGAGGGCGCGTTTTTGTTTGAATGAAAAAAGAATAAATAATAAAGAATAATGAAGGTGGATCGCCTTCGCTGCGCTCGGCTCAAAAAAATTGGGCTGGGCGCGTTTTTTATTGGGAGATAAAGGGGAAGAGGGATAATAAGAAGAGAAAAATCTCCAATAGGGATAGTGGGCCTTTTTGAATGTGCCTGCACGGCACGCACACTTTATGATTTATTCATTATTCTTTCCATGAAAAAGGACTTTTGACGCGCATTTTAACATATTGGATATCCCACCGAGGTTATCAACGCAATGTATTCACCTTTTCCACGGTGAAAATGTTGAAAACTCGGTTGAAAGTGTGGAAAACTAAACGGGTTTTCCACACTTTACACGCAAAAGTTGTTTTTTCATGGGGATATATGCCGGCCCGACAACAAAATATTGAACTTTTACCCTGGAGATGCTACAATAAACACACAGTTTACCGCCCTGACTGTCCACTATGGTTGTGGAAAACTGTGCCGGACGGGGCGGAAAATGCTGAATTTTCAACAAACCGGAGGGCTTATGCGCTGGATCGATAAACTGGAACGCCGATGGGGACGGTATGGCATCCCCAATCTGATGAACATTATCCTGGTCGGGCAGCTGATTGCCTGGGTCATTGTGATGGTCATCAATCAGAACTTCTACTATGCCATCACGCTGAACAGGACTTCTTTAATGAGCGGGCAGATCTGGCGTGTTGTGACCTTTTTGTTTGTTCCGCCGCTGTCAACGGGCATTCAGTTGCTGCTGACGCTGTATTTCCGCTGGTGGGTCGGCAACTCATTGCAGCGCGCGTGGGGCGATTTCCGCTTTATGATGTACATTCTGGTGGGCATGGTGGGTGCATTGGCCGCCTGCCTGATCACCGGGAGCGCGGGTGCATCGGGCATTTTTCTCAGCCTGTTCTTTGCCTATGCGTGGATGTGGCCGGAGCAGCAGGTGCTGCTGTTCTTTATCCTGCCCATTAAGATGAAATGGATGGGCATTGCGGCTGCGGCTATGTGGGTGCTGGAGTTTTTGACCGGCAACTTTGCCAGCAGGGTCAGCCTGCTGTTCGGCATTGCCGGGTTCCTGGCGTTCTTTGGTGGTGAGATGTTCACCACGGCCAAGGATGCTATTGTGAGCTACAAGCGCCGCAAAGACTGGGAGAAAAAAATCAACCGGAAATAAGGCGATGCGGCATTTTCGGCGGGGGAAACGAATAAAGGTGGTACAGCATCATCCAAAGATGTGCGGTGCTGCCTGAACCATACAGACCCGGCGGGGTTTGTACCGACCGGACTTTTGGTGTGACAGAATTTCAATCACAAAATGGAGGTTTTGACCATGAAACTGATTACTGCGATTGTAAATAAAGAAGATTCCAAAAATGTTTGTAACGAACTGATCAAGGCAAAGTTCTATGTGACCCGCCTGGCCACCACCGGCGGCTTTCTGATGGCGGGCAACATGACCCTGCTGATCGGCACCGAGGACGAGCGTGTGGACGACTGCATCAAGGTGATCTCCCGCTGCTGCAAACAGCGCACCGAGATCGTTCCCGGCACCGCTTCCATCGGCGTTGGGCTGGAAACCGCTATGCCCATTGAGGTGACCGTTGGCGGCGCAACCATTTTTGTGACCAACGTAGAACGGTTTGAAAAGCTGTAATGCCAATGCTGGAACGCATTGCGGGCAACCGTGAACTGAAACAGGACTTAAAGACGGCGCTGGGCAGCGGGCGGATCGCCCACAGCATTTTGCTGGTGGGGGAGCCGGGCTGCGGTGCCGGCTTTGCCGCGCGCTGCCTGGCGGCGGATTATCTGTACCCCAATGGTGGCCCCCATGCCGAGGCGGTTCTGCGCGGGCAGGATACCGAATCCATTGTGGTGCGTGGGGAGGGGGCTTCCGGCCAGATCAAGGTGGAAGCCATCCGGGATGCGCGGCAGAATATCCAGAAATCAGCCCTTTCTTCGGATGCAGAGGGCCGTGTGCTGTTTATTTATGGCGCGCAGAACCTGAATGGGGCTTCGGCCAACGCAATGCTGAAAATTATGGAGGAGCCGCCGGAGGGAGTCATGTTCCTTTTGACGGCTTCCAGTGCGGCGGCGGTGCTGCCCACCATCCGCAGCCGGTGTGCGGCTTACACCATGGCACCGGTGCCGACCGAAGAATGTGCCGCTGCCCTGCGCACAGCACAACCGGAGCTGAACGAACAGAATGCACAGGATCTGGCTTTTTTGTATGAGGGGCACATTGGCCTGTGCCTGAAAGCGCTGACCGACCCGGCGGCCAAGGTGGCTCGTGCCGCGGCGCGGGAGCTGTGCCGCCAGGCCCAGCAGCAGGACACCTACCGTGTGCAGGCGCTGCTGGCGGGCTATGAAAAAGATAAGGACAGCGCTGCCGCTGTGCTGTGGCAGGCGACCCAGGCCGCCAGCGCCGCTCTGCGCCGCCCCGGTTTTGACGGCGTTCAGCCCGATACCGCAGCGCGGATCCTGCGCGCGGCGGAAGCCGCCCGCCGCGCCATGAAGGCAAACGGCAATCTGCGCCTTGCCCTGACCGTGTGCGGCATGGAAATGGCTGCCAGGTAGGGCAGGTACCCCCTGAAACGATACACCAATCCCGATAGATAGGATATTGAAATGAAAGTTATCTCTGTTAAATTTAAGGAAAGCGGCCGCGCCTATTACTTTGACCCCAAGGAGCTGGAAATCAAGGAAGGGGAATTTGTGATTGTGGAGACGGCCCGCGGCGTGGAATGCGGCGAGGTCGTGCGCAGCGCACATGAAATTGCCTCCGGCAGCTTCCCGCGGGAGATCAAGCCGGTCATCCGGCTGGCGGACGGCGTGGATGTGCGCCGCATGCGCCAGAACCGTGCGGACGAGAAAGCCACCTTTGAACTGTGCGAAAAGCGCATTGCCGCCCATAAGCTGCAGATGAAGCTGGTGGATGCCGAGTACACGCTGGACCGCAGCAAGCTGGTGTTCTATTTTACCGCCGACAACCGTGTGGACTTCCGCGAGCTGGTCAAGGACCTGGCCGGGCAGTTCCACACCCGCATTGAGCTGCGCCAAATCGGTGTGCGCGATGAAAGCAAGATGCTGGGCGGCTTGGGCGTGTGCGGCCAGCCGTTCTGTTGCAGCCGGTTTTTGAAAAACTTCCAGCCTGTTTCCATCAAGATGGCAAAGGAACAGGGGTTGAGTCTGAACCCGGCCAAGATCAGCGGTGCATGCGGCCGTTTGATGTGCTGCCTGGCTTACGAGCAGAAGAGCTATGAATACTTGAATTCCATCACCCCGCAGCCCGGCAGTGTGGTGCGCACGCCGGACGGCGAGGGTACTGTGCTGGAAGCCAACGTGGTAGCCGGTACCCTGAAGGTGCGCAGCAATGTGGAAAGCCTTGCCCCGAAAATCTATAAACGGAGCGAGTGTACCTATCTGCGCGGGGGCCGCCGCGCACCGGTTGAGCCGGATCCCGACCATACCTGAGAAGAAACTTGGTTAGTAAAAACTAACAGTATGCCGAAAAGTCTGATTTTATGCGCCGGGCGGCAAACCCCGCGTGAAATTTGCCAAATGCCTTGAAAATCGAAGGTTTCCGTGCTACAATAATACAAACGCGAAAAGCGTGCCGTCCGGGGCTCAAGCCAACCGCACAGGATCCGGGCGGGCTTACATGAATTGTGCGGAGATAAGGAGATTACCATGGCTCATAAGGTTACTGACGAGTGCGTTGCTTGCGGCGCTTGTGTTGACACCTGCCCCGTTGGCGCTATCAGCATGGGCGACGGAAAGTTCGAAATTGATGCAGATAAGTGCATCAGCTGCGGTTCCTGCGCAGGTCAGTGCCCCGTTGGTGCTATCGCAGAGGATTAATTTCCGACTTAAAATGCAACCTTGGAAAGGCATTTCAGAAAATGAAATGCCTTTTCTTTTTTTCTGCTTTATGTTTTTCATTCTCTTTTGGATTCACGGGTGTATCTTTTGGTTGTTTTTGCAACCGTCCTTTGGTCTTTTTCCGTAACAGCTCGTCCATCTTCTGATAATATTCTTCGCTGCGCTGTTCCAGCCTGCGATCCCGCTCTTCCTCACGCTCCTCTCTGCTGCGGAACTGATAATCCAGTTCTTTCACCATGCTCTCCTTTAATTCCCGACATAGCTCCTGATTATTTTCTTTTACGGCTTCACGGATCATCTGCTGCAGAATCCACTGTAGTCTTTTAACCTTCTCCTCCCGGTTTTCGCCTGTCAACGAGGTCTCCTGCACCGGTGATGGTACTGTTTTCTTCACTGTCTCATCTACAATTTCAATTGCCATGCGCGGTGCGGCAGCTGCTTCTTTTTCTGTCTTTTCCTCCGGCAGTACATCCAGCTTCCCATCCTTTAATATCATTTTGATTGCTTTCAACTGTAATCCCCTTTCTTTCATGCTCTTGATCTCTTTGAAGCGTTCTACATCTTCTTTCGTATAATAGCGATGCCCCAATTCGTTACGCTTGATAGGCAGGTGTAGTTCTTCCTCCCAATAGCGAAGCACGTGGCTCTCCACCTTTACCTGTTTTGCCGCATCCGAAATCAATAAATACTCTCCCATAATCTCTCCTTTTCTAAATTGTCATATTATGAAAATGTGAAATAAAAAAGAGAACAGGTACAGGGGAATTTCCCTTACTTGTTCTCTTTCGTGTTTTATATTCTGTATTCGCAGGATACTTAAAAATCTTTTTTTCTGTCGTTTTCCAGGTTAGCGAACTTGGTGTACTCCGGCAGCCATGCCAGCTGTACGGTTCCGATCGGACCGTTTCTCTGCTTGGCAATGATGATCTCGGAAATACCCTTGTCCGGTGAATCATGGTTGTAATAATCATCACGGTAAATGAACATTACCACATCGGCATCCTGCTCGATGGCTCCGGACTCACGCAGATCGGAGAGCATCGGGCGGTGATCCGGCCGCTGCTCCACGGCTCGCGAGAGCTGGGAGAGTGCAATCACCGGCACGGAAAGCTCTCTTGCGAGCGCCTTGAGGGATCGGGAAATATCCGAAATCTCCTGCTGACGGGAGTCTGTTGACTTCCCGGAACCGGACATGAGCTGCAGGTAGTCGATGATGACCAGTTTCAGGTCATGCTCTAATTTATATTTTCTGCACTTGCTTCGCATCTCGGAAATCGAGATACCCGGCGTATCGTCGATGATCAGCTCGGAATTACCGATGGTTCCGGCTCCCTCGATCAGCTTCTCCCAGTCTGCATCCGAGAGATTACCAGTACGGAGCGCCTGCGCATCCACTCTGGACTCCAGAGAAAACAGACGATTGACAAGCTGCTCCTTGGACATCTCGAGCGAAAAGATGGCAGTACACATATTTTCGTGAAATGCCACATACTGTGCAATGTTTAGTACAAACGCCGTCTTACCCATAGACGGACGCGCCGCAATCAGGATCAGATCGGACGGCTGCAGACCAGCGGTGCGATAATCCAGATCAATAAATCCGGTCGGTATTCCGGTAACCGTTCCTGAAGTCTTTGCCGCGTTCTCGATCTTCTCGAGGGCATTCATAACTACCTGCCGGATCGGCACGTAGTCGCCGCCTCCGCCGCGGGTGGAGAGAAGGTCGAATACCTTCTTCTCGGTGATATCCATGACTGTCTCGACACTTTCCTTGCCGACATAACACTCATTCTCGATCTCTTCATTCAGCTTGATGAGCTTTCTGCGCATCGAGTTGTCCTTGACGATCTGCGCATAATACTTCACATTCGCCGAAGTCGGTACTGCCGTCACCAGATCCCGCACAAACTCCAGACTCGCAATCTCCGGCGGAACATCTTTTTCCTTAAGCTTGTTCTGCAGTGTCACCAGATCCACCGGAAGTCCCTTGTTGTACAGTTCAATCATCGTATCAAACAAAATGCCGTACTGCGTGTGGTAGAAGTCCTCGCTGATGAGCATCTCCATCGCTGTCACGATGGCATCCTTATCCATAATCATGGAACCGATCACGGACTGCTCCGCCTCAAGACTGTTGGGCATAATCCGCTTTACCAGTGCCTCTTCCATGAAATAAACCTCCTGCTACTCTTCTACAACATGAACGGTAAATGTTCCCATTACCTTCGGATGAAGCCTGATGGCAACCTCTGTCATGCCGAAGCTTCTGATCGGCTCCGGAAGCTGCATCTTCTTCTTGTCGAGTTCCATGCCGAGCTGCTCTTTTGCCGCTGCCGCGATCTCCTTCGTGGAAACAGATCCGAAGGTACGTCCACCCTCGCCGGCTTTCATCTTGACCGTAATTTTCTTATCCTTTAATTCCTCCGCAAGCGCGAGCGCCGCTTCGTAATTCTCCTGTGCAACCTTGTCTGCATGCTGGTTCTGCAATTTCAGATCATTGAGGTTCTTCGGTGTCGCCTCAAGTCCCAGCTTTTTCGGGAAAATCGCATTTCTCGCATACCCGTCACTGACGTTCACCACGTCGCCTTTTTTTCCTAATGCCTTTACATCCTGCAATAAAATTACTTTCATATGATCCTCATTTCCGCGCATTCTGCTGCGCTTATCTTGTATTTCCCAAATCGTATTATTCCTCGATGTCGCCTTCTTTTAACATCTCGTCGATCGTATCCTGAATGATGTGCTTTGCCTGCAGCACCGAGCAGTCTGTCAACTGCGCGCCCGCCACATTCAGATGACCGCCGCCGCCGAGCCGCTCCATGATGAGCTGCACATTGATCTCGTCAATCGACCGTGAGCTGACGTAAATCTTGCCCTGATATTCGGTCAGCACAAACGATGCCTTGATACCGACGATATTTAACAGCTCGTTTGCCGCCTGTGCGCCCACAATCGTCGGGCTCTCCACATTATCCGCCGGGCACACGGAGATCGCAAATGCTCCGCGGTAAACCTCCGCGTGGCGTACCGCCTCCGCTCTTGCCTTGTAGGCCGCCATGTCGTTGCGCAGCATCTTGCGCACGCGCGTCACTTCGGCTCCGGCTCTTCTCAGATATGCCGCCGCCTCGAAGGTGCGCACACCTGTCTTGGTCATAAAGTTGTTCGTGTCGATCAGAATACCGGCGTAGATACAGTCTGCCTCATGCGGCTCCAGCTTGATATTCTCGGAAAAATACTGCAGCCCCTCCGCGATCATCTCGCAGGCGCTCGACGCATACGGCTCTACATAGGAAAGCACCGGATTCTCGATGACCTCGCTGCTCTGTCTGTGATGGTCAAACACGCACACCGTATCCGTGCGTTTTAACAGCTCCGGACACTCTGTATAGCTCGGCCGGTTCACATCCACAACCATCACGAGCGTATTGCGGTTCGTCAGAAGAATTGCTTCCTCGCTCTTGATAAAGAGATCCGCCGGATAGCCTTTTTCCTCGGAAAATCCCTCCACAAGCGGACGCAGGGAAGATGTCACCTCGTTTAAAACGATCTGCGCCTTTTTGCCGAGCACTCTGGCTGCGCAGTACACGCCGATCGCAGCACCGAGGGAATCCACATCGCTGATGCTGTGTCCCATGATAATCACATGCTCGCGGCTCTCAATCACCTCCCGCAGCGCATGTGCCTTGACTCTCGCCTTCACGCGATTGTTGCGCTCCACCTGCTTGTTGGTCTTGCCGCCGTAATAAGTCACATCCTCGTTGTCGCGGACAACCACCTGGTCGCCGCCGCGTCCGAGTGCAAGATCAATCGCCATTCTGGCGTACTCGTAATTCTTGGTGTAGGAATCGCCGCCGACACCGATACCGATACTGAGCGTCACCGCCATCTCATTGCCGACTTTTACCGTCTTGACGTCCTCAATGATGCTGAAACGATCCTCCCGGAGCTTTCCGAGATATTGATTCTTAAAGACAACAAAATACTTGTCATTCTCAATCTTTCTGACGAGTGCATCTATCTCTGTAAAGTATTTGTTCACCTTCCGGTCAATTAACGCTACGAGCAGTGATCGCTTGACGTCCTCGATACTGTCGAGCGCCTCGTCATAGTTGTCGATGTATACAAGACCCGCGACCAGACGCTGTTCCTCGTTCTCGCGGATATAGCGGTTCAACTCTGTCTCGTCAAACAGGTACATCGCCGTCAGATATTCATTGCTCTCATCGAGCGATACGATCGTGCTGTCGTGTGTCATGGCATCAAAATAAATGCGCTTTAACGCCACACGGTAATACCGGTCATTGTATGTCAGATTGATCGACTCCACCGGCTCGCTCCGCTGTAGCAGCTCCTTGGTCAGCGTCGGGAATACCGTCATGACCGACTTATGATACTTCTTGTCTTTTCCTGTGACCTCCGTAAACTGCTCATTCACCCACAGAAACTTTGCATTATAATCAACCAGTGCATACGGGATTTCAAACTCATTTAAGAGTTGTTTCTGCACGAGACCGTACTGCGTCGCAAAATTGATCAACTCATCGATCAGAAGCGGCTTATTGCGCAGATAAGCAATCAGCATGATCACAAAATAGAGCAGTACAAATCCAGAAAAAAGCACTCCCGAAGAAGTGTCTTCCATATACACAAACACATTGATGATAATCAGAAGCATTGTAAGCAGCAGCGGCAGATACAAATATGTACGAAGCTTTCCTTTAATCTTTACGTTACTTTTTCTCACAAGCAAGCCTCCATCATTCTATACAAAAACACTATCATACCGTGCATTATACCATTTTGACCGCCCAATATAAAGCCTTTTTTGCCCGAAAAAAGACTGCCCACAACAAGTTGGACAGTCCAAAATTTCAGCCGCTATATCTAGTTGGTTTGCGCTTTATCTAGTTGCCTTGCGCTTCGCTTCCACCATCTTCCTCCGGTGCGAGTGTCATATAATTCCCCTTATCCATATCGTCGATAAAGTTGTTGGAGATAATCTGCGTACCGTCCTGCGGCTCCACTTCATCCACAACCTCACTCAGATCTGTCTGGTATCCTCCATTCGGATTATAATGGCAGATACGGTATCCATCTTCCGCTCCACGACCGTATTCCTGGTAAATAATATCATGCCAGCCGTTCGTCATGCGCTCACTGACCGTCACCGGCGTGTGGATTCCCTCAAACGACTCGATCACCTGGAACGTTCCGTCTGCCTGTTCCGATAAGATCAGCGCCGGATCACCGAACGATACCTTTGTATACTCACCGACCACGACAACGAAAATCTCATCTGTTCCATCCTCATTCAGATCAATATGATTATAGTAATACCGGGTCTTGCTCTGCTCTTCGTCCGGAACCTGATAATAAGAGATCAGAAACTCCGCCAGCGTCGGATCCGGCGTCTCCTCCGCGTACTGCGAGACCACTGTCGCCACATCCTCCGCATCCTCCGCCGCAAGGAAATGCTCTTCCAGCACCTGCTCAAGCGTCTGCTCCGTCTGTTCCACCTGCTCGGTCTGCACCGTCTGCTCTGCCTCTGCGCCATCTCCGCCGCATCCTGCCAGCATCAGAACCATTGTCAGCATGACTGTCGTTTTGTACCAGTGTCCTCTCATCCGCGTTCCCACTCCTCTGCACCTCTTACACATACCCATAATATTATATGATTCCTGTCTCATTTCCAAGCCCATTTTTCTATTCTTAAGGAAAGTTTTAGAATCAGCGGCATTACGAAAATGCAATCACATAAAAAAGACCAGCAATCGGAAGGATTGTTGGTCTTTTTACTTATCAGCTTATTCGCTGCGATTAAGTAAAACTTATTCGCTGCGATTATGCGAAGCTTATTCGCTGCGATTATGCGAAGCTTATTCGCATACGTACGGCATCAATGCCACGTGACGTGCTCTCTTGATCGCTACAGTGAGCGCTCTCTGATGCTTTGCACAGTTGCCTGTGATACGGCGAGGAAGGATCTTTCCTCTCTCAGAGATGTATCTCTTTAACTTGTTGGTATCCTTGTAATCGATCACATTGTCCTTACCACAGAATACACAAACTTTTTTTCTTCTATGCATCGGGCGTCTCTTCATTGGAGCGCCTTCTTTGTCTGCTGCCTTATTGAAAGCCATGATAATTACCTCCTGTTATTATCGTCCATTAGTTAAATGGTAACTCTTCATCAATTCCGTCCGGAATATTCATGAAGCCATCACCCGCTGCACTGCTCGGTGACGGTCTGTCGGAAGGGGTAAAACCGGAATTATCTCCGCCGCCGGAAGCATTCTTGCTCTCTGCAAACTCTACATTCTCAGCAACAACGTCCGTCGTGTATACACGCTGTCCGTCCTTGTTGGTGTAGCTTCCGGTCTGAATACGTCCCTCCAGAACGAATTTAGTTCCCTTACGTCCGAATCTCTCCAGAAACTCTGCAGTTCTGCCAAATGCAACGCAGTTGATAAAATCTGCTGTCTGCTCGTCCCCGTCACGACGGAAACGGCGGTCTACCGCAAGCGAAAATCTTGCGATGGCGGTGGAGTTCTCACCCTGTGAGTAACGCACCTCTGCATCTCTGGTCAGTCTTCCCATAAGAATCACTTTGTTCATATACGATTCCTCTCTTCCCTCAAACAAACGTTATCAGATCAAAGAATCTCTTATTTCTCGTCTTTTCTCACAACTAAGAAACGAAGTACGTTGTCCATGATACGAACATCCTGCTCAACTTCTGCTGGAACAGTCGGCTCTGCATCGAACTGAATGAAGTAGTAATAAGCTTCGCTCATCTTCTGAACTTCGTAAGCTAACTTCTTCTTACCCCAGTCCTCTACTTCTGTTACAGTACCGCCGGCACGAGTGATGTACTCTTTTGCCTTCTCTACTGTAGCTGTTCTCGCATCGTCTTCGATCTTTGCACTGACAACGAGTGCTAACTCATACTTATTCATGCGAATTTCCTCCTTTTGGTCTCTGGCCCACGTTTTCATTACATGAGCAAGGAATAATTATTATATCACGAGCATCTACTATAACACGTTTTCCCTGTAATTACAAGTGCTTTCTTGAAAAAAGCGCAAAAAACTGCGCAGCGAGCCTATTCTGTCTCCCCCGCCTTGCGCAGTCCTCTGGTATTTTTCTCCACAAGCTTTCTTGCAATCATGATCTGATGCCCGCAGCCCGCACACTTCAGGCGGAAATCCGCGCCGACGCGCAGGATCTCCCACTCACTGCTGCCGCACGGATGCTGCTTTTTCAGCTTTACGATGTCTCCCACTTCATAATGGTACTGGTTCATGGTCTTCCTCACTTTCCTGATGTAGTGATAGTGTAGCATGTTTCACTCCGCTGCGGTAGAAAAAATTTCATTTGCCTGGTGCCCGTCTACACCTCAATCTGCCCGAACACATCGCCGAGTCCCGCCTGGATCAGCAGATCTGCCCTCGCGTCCATCGGCGTCGTCGATTTGTTGATTAACACCAGTTTGTTTCCCCGGTAATAATCGATCAGCCCTGCTGCCGGGTATACCGCCAGCGAAGTTCCTCCGATAATCAGCAGATCCGCATGGCTGATGTAGAACACGGCGTCTTCCAGGGTCTGTTGATTCAGTCCCTCCTCATAGAGCACCACATCCGGCTTGATCGTGCCGCCGCACGCATCACAAAGCGGTACTTTTCCCGGGTAATCCCTTACGTATTCTGCGTCAAATCCCTTGCCACACTTTCTGCAATAATTCCGGTGCACACTCCCGTGCAGTTCCAGCACACGCTTACTTCCTGCCAGCTGGTGCAGACCGTCAATATTCTGCGTCACGACGGCTTTTACTTTTCCAGCCGCCTCAAGCTCCGCCAGCTTTTTGTGCGTGATGTTCGGCCCTGCGGTAAGGCAGAGCATTTTATCCCGGTAAAAACGGTAAAACTCCTCCGGGTATCTTATATAGAAGGAATGGCTTAATATCGTCTCCGGCGGATAGTCATATTTCTGGTTGTAAAGACCATCCACACTGCGGAAATCCGGGATTCCGCTCTCCGTAGATACACCGGCTCCCCCGAAGAATACAATATTGT
>OODJ01002328.1_pt1 | contig 12987 bp, 15 predicted proteins | sample 1671611 | NCBI WGS metagenome assembly OODJ01 (sample SAMN06348174, study PRJEB24527) | human gut metagenome | biome: human gut; feature: ankylosing spondylitis patient; material: feces | host: Homo sapiens | place: China | collected 2015-10 | reverse complement strand
TCCCGACTTCCGCGAGCAGCTCATCGCCGACGCGGAGAAGATGCACATCTGGCGCAGAAGCAACAAGTAAGCCTGCTGTTTGATACAAAAGGGCGGCCCGAAGGGGCCGCCCTTTTTCCTGCCGTAGGTGCGGGATCGGGCGCGATTTTTGAGCAGGAGGCAGAAAAAACTTGAAAAATATTCGGACTTGAGCTATACTATATATAGAGGGGAAATGACCCTTTTGCGGTTTTCTATGTTGTGTGACTGAAAATTTTTGACAGGAGGCGGGCGTCATGTTCTGCGTAGGGGATAAGATCGTGCATCCGATGCACGGAGCCGGTGTGATCGAAAGCATCGTGGACGAGAAGATCGGCAGGGACCTTGTCCGGTTTTATGTGTTCCGGATGCCTGTCTCCGGCCTGACGCTCAAGATCCCGACGGCGAACAGCGAGATGATCGGAGTCCGCGCAGTCTCGTCGGCAGAGACGATCGAGCGCGTGCTCGCGGAGCTCCCGAAGCTGAGCGTGGACATGACGACGAACTGGAACCACCGCTACCGCGAGAATATGGAGCGCATCAAGAGCGGCGACCTGCTGGAGGTCGCAGGCGTGATCAAGGCGCTGATGCACCGCGACGGTGAGCGCGGGCTCTCCACCGGCGAGCGCAAGATGCTGCACAACGCCAGACAGATCCTGCTTTCGGAGGTCGTGCTGGCCGAGGATGTGGAGTACGCCGACGCGGAGGCGCGTGTCAATGCGGCCATGATGGCGGAGGAGAGCGCATGAAAAAGCTGATTGGGAGGCTGCTGGGCAAAGGCGTTTCCGCCGTTCGTCCGACCTGCACGGCGATCCTTGCCGCGGCGGGCAGCTCGCAGCGGATGGGCGGCGAAAATAAGCTCCTGCTGCCGCTGGATGGGATGCCGGTGCTGGCGCACACGCTGCGCGCGGTCGACGCGGCGCAGAGCGTGGACGAGATCGTGATCGCGGCGCGGGAGGAGGACTTGCTGACCTATGCGGAGCTCTGCAAGACCTATGGCATTCGCAAGCCGGTCAAGGTGGTCGTGGGCGGCGCGACAAGACAGGAATCCGTGCTGCGCGCGGCGCTGGAGGCAAGAGCCGACGCGAAGCTGCTTGCTGTCCAGGACGGAGCGCGTCCGCTCGTGACGCCGGAGCTGTTCGACGCGGTGGTACTGCGCGCGGCGGTGTGCGCCGCCGCGGCTCCTGCTGTGCCAGTGCATGACACCATCAAGCTCGCACGGGATCGCCGCGTGACGGAAACGCCGGATCGCTCCATGCTTTTTGCCGTGCAGACGCCGCAGGTTTTTGACGCCGGACTTCTGAAAGCAGCGCTGCAATCCGCGCTGACGGAGCACGCGGCGCTGACGGACGATTGCTCCGCGGTAGAGCGCCTTGGCAAGGCAGTCTACTTGACAGATGGCGACGAGGAAAACATCAAGATCACCACACCGCTCGACCTGATCGTCGCGGAGACGATCCTGCGCCGACGGGAGGAACGGGAGGTGGAGGAATGACGGGCCTGCGCATCGGACACGGCTACGACGTCCACCGCCTGACGGAGGGGCGGAGACTCATTCTCGGCGGCGTAGAGGTGCCGTATGAAAAGGGCTTGCTCGGCCACAGCGACGCCGATGTGCTGACGCACGCCGTCATGGACGCTCTGCTCGGCGCGGCGGCGCTGGGCGATATCGGCAAGCTCTTTCCCGATACGGACGCGGCTTACGCCGGGATCTCGAGCATCCTGCTGCTCGAGCGTGTGGCGGAGCGGCTGCGTGAGGCGGGATATGCCGTCGTCAACCTTGATGCGACGGTTTTGGCGCAGGCTCCGAAGCTCGCGCCCTACCGTGAGCGGATGCGGGAAAATCTCGCCCGCGCGCTTTCGCTTGACGCTTCCCGCGTCAGCGTCAAGGCGACGACCGAGGAGGGACTCGGCTTTACCGGAGAGGGACTTGGCATCGCGGCGCACGCGGTCGCGCTGCTTGAGAAAATAGAATAAGAAAAAGGACGGCTGAGCCGTCCTTTTTTGCTATGCAAACGCATGGCAAAAATAGATATGTGCCCTTTCCTCGCCCCTGCGGGGCAACCGGAAAGGATGCACAAAAGCTTCACGCACCGGCCTTTGTGCATTTTTGTGGTGCGGTGCTTGTGCGTGAAGCTTCATGCGCTCACGCCGCAGGCGTCCATCGCGGCGAAGAGCCGCGCGCGGTTTTCTTCGCTCATTTCGCACAACGGCAGACGGAGGACATCGCTGCACAGTCCCATGCGCGCCATCGCGGTCTTGACCGGAATGGGATTGACCTCGCAGAAGAGCGCCCGGATGAGCGGAGCAAGGCGAAGCTGTTCGCGTCCTGCCTCCAAAATGCGGTCGGCAAAGCACAGCTCCACCAGCCTGTGCATTTCGCGCGGAACGATGTTTGCCGCGACGGAGATCACCCCTGCGCCGCCAAGCGCGCAGACGGCGGCAGTGTCCTCGTCGTTGCCGGACCAGACGGAGAAGCCGTCGCCGCAGAGGTTAAGGGTCTCCTGGATCAGGGCGAAGCTGCCGGAGGCCTCCTTGACGCCGACGATGTTCGGGTGCTGCGCGAGTGCGGCGTAGGTCTCGGCGGTGCAGCTCACGCCGGTGCGGGAGGGGACGTTGTAGACGATGAGCGGGCGGTCGACGGCGTCGGCGACGGCGGTGAAGTGACGCACGAGCCCGCGCTGCGTCGCCTTGTTGTAGTAGGGCGTGACGACCAGAACGCCGTCCGCGCCCGCTGCACAGGCCTCACGCGAGAGTGCGATGGCGGAGGCGGTGTTGTTCGAGCCGGTGCCGACGATGACGGGGACGCGGCCGTTTACCTGCCGGATGGACCGCTCGATGATCTCGGCGCGTTCGGCATAGGTCAGCGTCGCGCCCTCGCCGGTCGTCGCGCAGAGGATAAGCGCATCGGTGCCGGAGGCGATATGCCATTCGATCAGCTGCTCAAGGGCGGGGAAGTCGATGCCGTCGGGCGTCATTGGCGTCACGAGCGCAACGCCGGAGCCGCGGAATAAGGATTGGGACATGATGGAAGCTCCTCTCTTTTTTGATAGCAGCGTGGAAAATATTGCCGGGAGAAAAAGAACGGTTTTCCTTGAATCCTTGCGCATTTTATCCTATAATGTAGAAACGCAGGGAAATGCGGCCAATGGAGGACCCCTATGAAACGATTCCGGAATACGATCATCTTGAGTATGCTGCTTGCGCTCACGCTGTGTGTCGGCGCGCAGGCCGCAGAGAATACTATGCTCAAGGTCGGCTTAAAATACGGCACGAACGCTCTTTTTACGGCGCGGCTGCAAAACTACAACGATACGCTCAGCGGCTCCGGCTACGAGTTCGGCTATTACGATGCCGACCGCAGCTTCGTCCCGCTCGCCGCGACGGATGAGCAGAGAATCACCGTTACGGTGGACAGCAACGCCTACGTTTCCGGCGGCGTGTGCTATGAGACGCGGCCGACGAATTACTCCACCATCCTCGGCGCCTACCACATTGAGCTGCTCACGGCGTTCGGCAGCTACGAGGAGGCGCTTGCGGTGGCGCAGAGCTACCCGAAGGGCTTCGTCGCCTACATCGACGGGGCGTATCGTGTGCGCGTCGGCAACCACGCGAGCTACGATGAGTCCGCGCGTGTACTGTCGGAAACAGATGTGCTGGCCTATGGCGCGCAGATCGTAACGCCGAGCAGCACCGGTGTGGTCGTGTCGGTCACGGATACGGACACTGTCCTCTTTGAGTTCGACTGCTCGGGCCTTCGCAGCCTCGGCGTCCGCCCACGCTCGGTGAGCGGGGAGAAGACGGTGACGTGGTTCTCCGGCTATCGCTACTATGGCGGCTTTGAATACCAGCGCACGACCGGCGGCTACATCAGCGTCATCAACGTGCTGGATATCGAGGATTACGTCAAGTGCGTCATTGCGGCGGAAATGTCGAACGACTGGCCGCTCGAGGCGCTCAAGGCGCAGACAGTCTGCGCGCGCACCTATGCCGCGTCTCAGACGCGGCACCGCAGCGCAGGCTTTGACGTCTGTTCAACAACAGACTGTCAGGCCTATCGCGGCGCGGCACTCTCCAATGAGCGCTCCGACGCGGCGGCGGAGGAGACGCGCGGCGTCTATCTCTACTACAACGGCGAGCTGGTGACCAACGCGGTCTACTACTCCTGCAACGGCGGCGCGAGCGAGAGCTGCAAGAACGTCTGGGGCAGCGAGGTGCCGTATCTGCAGGGCAAGCTCGATCCTTATGAGGCAAGCGTCGCGTGGCGCTTCTCCCGCTACTACTGGTCGTTCACTGCGACCGGCGACGAGCTGCGCGAGGTGCTCAAGTCCGAGGCCAATACCGACATCGGGCAGGTGCAGAACGTCTATGTGTCCGAGTACAGCGACACGGGCAACGTCATTGCCATCACCTTTGAGGGGACCCGGGGCAGCTACACCGCGCGGCGTGAGAAGTGCCGCACGCTCCTCAACGGCGTGTATGACCACATCAACGTGCGCAGTATGCGCTATACCGTCACCGGCGGCGACGCGAGCACTTACTATGTCAACGACGCGCAGAGCTCGGTGACCGGTACGGGCGGGCTGTATGTGATCGACGGCGACGGCGCGGTCGTACCGAACAATGCCGGTGCGAAGGATACCTACGTCATTACATCGGGCGGCGTGCAGTCGCTCGAGCGCAAGAGTGCGAACACGAGTAATACCTTCACCTTCTCCGGCTCGGGCTGGGGCCACAACGTCGGCATGAGCCAGTGGGGCGCGTTTGCCATGGCGGAGCAGGGCTATACCTACCGCGACATTCTGAATTTCTACTACACGGGCATCACGCTGAGCTGATGCGGAAAGAAGCAAGATGAAAACAAGCGATTTTTACTACGACCTCCCGCCGGAGCTGATCGCACAGACGCCGCTGGAAAAACGCGACGAGTCGCGCCTGCTGTGTCTCGATAAGGCGACGGGGGAGTGGTCGCACCATCATTTTTATGAGCTGCCGGACTTTCTGCGGCCCGGCGACTGCCTGATTTTGAACAATTCCCGCGTTCTGCCGGCGCGATTGCTGGGACGCCGTCTGCCTGGCGGCGGAGCCTGCGAGGTGCTGCTTTTGCAGGACAAGGGCGATAAGGTGTGGGAGTGCCTTGTGCGTCCGGGCAAGCACCTGCGCGAGGGTGCGCGGGTGAGCTTCGGCGACGGCGAGCTGACGGCGGAGATCGCCGAGGTCCTGCCGGACGGCAACCGCCTGGTACGCTTCGACTACGAGGGAATTTTCCTTGAGGTGCTCGAGCGGCTCGGCAAGATGCCGCTGCCGCCCTACATCAAGGAGGAGCTGCAGGATCAGGAACGCTACCAGACCGTCTACTCCAAGGTCAACGGCTCGGCGGCGGCCCCCACGGCGGGTCTGCACTTCACGCCGGAGCTTCTGGAGAGGATCGCTGCCAAGGGCGTCGGCGTCGGCTATGTGACGCTGCACGTCGGGCTCGGCACGTTCCGACCGGTCAAGGAGGACGAGATCGAGCAGCACGATATGCACAGCGAATACTGCACCATTCCGCAGGAGACGGCGGATCTGATCAACCGCACGAAGGCGAACGGCGGGCGTGTGATCTGCGTCGGCACGACCTCCTGCCGCACCATTGAAAGCTGGGCGAGGGAGGACGGCACCATGACCGCGACCGGCGGCTGGACGAATATTTACATCTATCCGGGCTACCGCTTCAAGGTGATGGATGCGCTTGTCACGAATTTCCACCTGCCGGAGTCTACGCTCATCATGCTGGTGAGCGCGCTCGCGGGGCGCGAGCACGTTCTTGCCGCCTATGAGGAGGCGGTGCGCGAACGCTACCGCTTCTTCAGCTTCGGCGACGCGATGTTTATCTCCTGATGCATACGAATCGTATATGCATTGCATATACGATTCGATATTCTGTATATACAAAATGTGAGGAACGAGCTATGTTCAAGGTCATCAAATACGAGGGCAAGGCCCGGCGCGGCAAATTCCAATGCGCCCACGGCGGCGAGGTGCAGACGCCGGTTTTCATGAACGTCGGCACGCAGGCGGCGATCAAGGGCGGCGTGAGCGCGCTGGACCTCAAGGAGCTCGGCTGTCAGATCGAGCTGTCCAACACCTACCATCTCCATCTCCGCCCGGGCGACGACGTGGTGCGCCAAATGGGCGGACTGCATAAGTTCATGCACTGGGACGGCCCGATCCTGACGGACTCCGGCGGCTTCCAGGTGTTCTCTCTTGCGGGACTGCGCAAGATCAGGGAGGAGGGCGTCACCTTTGCCTCCCACCTTGACGGTCGCCGCATCTTCATGGGGCCGGAGGAGAGCATGCGCATCCAGTCAAACCTCGGCAGCGACATTGCGATGGCGTTCGACGAGTGCGTGGAGAATCCGGCGCCCTACAAGTACGCGAAGGACTCCTGTGAGCGCACGCTGCGCTGGCTGGAGCGCTGCAAGGCAGAGCATGACAAGTTAAACTCCTTGCCGGATACCGTCAACCCGGGGCAGATGCTTTTCGGCATCAATCAGGGTGCGACCTTTGAGGATCTGCGCATCTGGCACATGAAGGAGATTGCAAAGATTGACTGCGACGGCTACGCCATCGGCGGTCTTGCGGTCGGCGAGCCGACGCAGGTGATGTACGACATCATCGACGCGGTCGAGCCCTATATGCCGCAGGACAAGCCACGCTACCTGATGGGCGTCGGCACGCCGTCGAACATCATTGAGGGCGTGGCGCGCGGCGTGGACTTCTTCGACTGTGTGATGCCGGCGCGCAACGCACGCCACGGCAAGCTCTTCACCTGGAGCGGCGCGATCAATCTGAAAAACGAGAAATACAAGCTCGACGAGCGCCCGATCGACGAGCGCTGCGACTGCCCGACCTGCCGGAATTTCTCGCGCGCCTATCTGCGCCACCTCTTCAAGGCAGACGAGATGCTGGCGCTGCGCCTTGCGGTGATGCACAATCTCTATTTCTACAACAAGCTCACGGAACGCATCCGCGACGCGCTGGACGCCGGCGAGTTTGCGGCCTTCCACGCGGAATACAGCGAAAAGCTTTCGGAAAGAGCGTAATTTGCCGCAGAAAACTCTTGCACATTAGGACGGATTCGGCTATAATGACAGCAATGCTGTTATGGCGGAACCTTAAAAACGAAAGGAACTTTAACAATTATGGAATCCCTTCTTCTCATGGTCGCGATGATCGCGGTCTTCTATTTCCTCATCATCCGTCCGGAAAACAAGCGCAAAAAGCAGGCGGAGCAGATGCGCAGCAGCCTGAAAAAGGGCGACCGCGTCACCACCATCGGCGGTATGGTCGGCAAGATCGTGCAGGTCAACGACTCTACCATCGTCTTTGAGACGAGCGAGGACCGCGTCCGCATCGAGGTGACCAAGTGGGCGGTGCAGTCCACCGGCGCGATGGAGCAGGCTGCCGCGCAGAAGAGCGGCAAGAAGGCTGACAAGGTCGAAGAAAAGGCGGAGGAGACTCCTGTTGTCGAGGAAAAGACTGAGACGGTCGAGGCTCCTGCTGCGGAAGAAAAGCCCTCCTACGATCCCGAGATCAAGTAAATCATATCCTGACGCGAAAGCGCCGGCCAAATGGTCGGCGCTTTTTTGCGCACTTTTTTCGAGGGCCTGGATATAAAATGCAGCCTTGCGGCATACGCTCTCTTGAACGACCGGGATGGGGAGGGTTATGGAATGGAGAAGAAGCGATTGCCGGTGAGGCCGATCGTGCTCGGCTTGGCGACGGCGATGGGTGCATATCTGGTGCTGCTGACGCTTACGGCCTATCTGACGGTGAGCGGCAGACTGGATGAAGCGCGAATAGGGCAAACGGCGTGGGCGTGCGCCTGCCTTGCGGCCTTCGGCGGTGCGATGATAGCGTCACGGGAGAAACGGGGGGCAGCGGTGCTGCCGCTGCTTGGCGCTGCGGCGTTTTGGGTGTGCGTGTCGCTGCTCGGGCTGCTCGCGTCGGATGCGCCGGACCTGAATGGGGTGCTGGGGCTGCTCGCGGCGTCTGCGCTTGGCGGGCTGCTTGCGGCGGGACTTGCGCGGCGGGAGAAGGGAAAACGGGCAAAGCGACATAAAACGCCTCGTTCCCGACGGTAAACATAAAGATCGAAAAACGGCACATTCTGCGCGGCGTGAACGGATTGCACAAATATGGCCTGGTGGGGAATGAGGACGGCCTGAAAGACGGTTTCCAGATTTGGTAAACAGCGGTTTTTCACGATACCATATCTTGTTCCGAAAAAGCTCGGTGTACGAAGTTTACATAATGGTGTTTACATAATATTTTGACATAATTGACAAAATTCGGGAAATTGAGGAAATCCGCTTGCGAAACGGGGGCAAATAGCCTATATTTATAAGTGCTTTCGCTCCCTCGCTTTTTGCGCCCTGCGAATTTCCTCGGCGGAAAACAGTGAGGGATTTACATTGAAGCAAAGACGAACGGCGGCGCGTCTGCGATGCGTCAGTCTGCGAAAAATACCGCTTTCCATGCTGGCGCTTGCCGCTTTTTTTCTTCTCGGCGCGGTCCTCGGCGGCATGGTCGCCGCGCGCGGCGCGTCGGCAATGGGCGGCGAGCTGCGCCGATATCTTGAGGGCTACCTTGCCCTGCGCATCGAGGGCGCGCCCTCCTCCGCGGCGGTCTGGCAGACGATGGTCTGCTTTTTCCGTGCGAGCGTGGCGGTGTTCCTGCTGGGCTTTGCCTCCGTCGGCGTGGCGCTCATTCCGGCGGTGTGTGCTGCTCAGGGCTTCCTGTACGCCTATTCGCTTCTTTGCTTCGCCTCGGGTCTGGGGCAGGATGGATTTTTCCTGCTGCCTGTTCTCTTCGCGCTGCGGCTGATGCTTGTGCTGCCCTGCACGCTGCTGCTCGGCAGCGCCGCGTGGGAGACCTCGCGCGGTCTTGCGGCCTTATCGGTCGGCGGCGGAAAGCGGGCGAAGGGCGTGACCTACGGAAAGCGGTATTGGTCCCGTTTCGGGATCGCGTGTGTGTGTTTATTTTTTGGCGCGGCGCTGGAGCTGTGGTTCATTCCACGCATCCTGTCGCTTTTGCTGCGCTGATCTTACAGAAGGAGGTGTGCCGGATGGCGTCCGATTATCTGAAGCTCTATGAGGATTATCTGCGCGAGGAAAAGCACGCCTCCGAAAATACGCTCAGCTCCTATCTTCGCGACCTGCGCCAGTTTTCCGAGCACCTTGCCGCCCAGCGGGTGACCGATCTGCGCAAGGTCAAGACCGCCGCCATCAGCGACTACGTCGCGTGGATGGGCGGCAAGGGGAAGTCCGCCGCGACGGTCACGCGCGCGCTGGCCTCCATCAAGTCCTTTTATGCCTTCCTTGCCGAGCGCGGCGAGATCAAGACCAATCCCGCCAAGGGCGTCGCTGCCCTCAAGGTCGAGCGCAGGTTCCCGGAGATCCTGACCGGCAAGGAGGTCGAGCTGTTCCTCGACCAGCCCCGGTGCGTGGACGCCAAGGGCTACCGCGATCACGCGATGCTCGAGCTGCTCTACGCCACCGGCATCCGCGTGAGCGAGCTCATCTCGCTCGACGAGAGCGACTGCAGCCTTTCCGCCGGCTTCATCCGCTGCGAGAGCAAGGGCAAGGAGCGCATCATTCCGCTCTATCCCGCTGCGGTCAAGGCACTTTCGGATTACATCAAGGATGTCCGCCCTCAGCTGCTGGCCGATCCCGAGGAGACGGCGCTGTTCGTCAACATGAACGGCGAGCGCATGAGCCGTCAGGGCTTTTGGAAGATCGTCAAGCACTATCAGGAGATGGCGCAGATCGACAAGGACATCACGCCGCACACGCTGCGCCACTCGTTCGCGGTGCATCTGCTGGAAAACGGCGCAGACCTGCGTTCCATTCAGGAGATGCTGGGTCACGCGGATATTTCCTCCACACAGATCTACACCCACGTTGTGAAAAAACAGCTGCGGGACATCTATCAGAAGGCGCACCCGCGCGCGTAATAGAAAAAGGAAACGGGAAGGACGCTTCGGCGTCCTTCTCTTTTTGCCCTCCGGCGCAATGCACCTCTCCCAGCGCGGGCGCATAGTATGCTGCGAGGAGGGGAGAGTATGGAACGCTATTTACTGGTCGCACGCTCCATCACGCACGCCCAGCAGATGATGAAGGTCCTGGACCGTGCGGGCATCCGCACGCGGGTGCTGCGCGCGAGTGCCGAGCTGACGGGCCGCGGCTGCGGCTACACGCTGGAGGTCGCGGAGCGGAATTACACCGCCGCCATCCGCCGCCTGCAGGACGCGCAGGTCGAGCCGGTCAAGATCGTTCGGAGGTAGGGCCATGATCTATCTGGACTCCGCCGCGACGACCTTCCAAAAGCCCCTGAGCGTTTCCTATGCGATGCAGAGGGCCATGCGCACCATGTCCTCGCCGGGGCGCGGCGGCTATGCCGCGGCCAGAGCGGCGGAGGAGACGGCCTTCCGCTGCCGAAGCCTTGCCGCCGAGCTGTTCGGTGTACCCTCGCCGGAACAGGTCGTCTTTGCCTCCAACGCGACGCACGCCCTGAACATTGCCATCCGTTCGCTCGTGCCGGAGGGCGGGCGCGTCGCCGTCTCCGGCTATGAGCACAACGCCGTCACGCGGCCGTTGCACGCGCTGGGCGCGAGGATCAAGGTCGCCGCTTCGCCGCTCTTTGACCGCGCCGCGCTGCTGCGCGCCTTTGAAAACAGCATCTCGCCGGAGCTTGACGCCGTCGTCTGCACGCACGTCTCCAATGTGTTCGGCTTCGTTCTGCCGATCGAGGAGATCGCTGCGCTCTGCCGCGCGGAGGGAGTTCCCCTGATCGTGGACGCCTCGCAGTCCGCGGGCATCCTGCCGTTCGAGCTGGACACGCTCGGCGCGGCCTTTATCGCCATGCCGGGACACAAGGGGCTTTACGGCCCGCAGGGGACGGGACTTCTGCTGTGTGCGCACGACGCCGCACCGCTCCTCTACGGCGGCACGGGCAGCGCGTCGCTCGAGCAGACCATGCCGGACTTCCTGCCGGACCAGCTGGAGGCCGGTACGCACAATATGCCCGGCATCGCGGGTCTGGAGGCCGGACTGCGCTTCGTGCGGGAAAGACGGGAGCGTATCGAGCGCCACGAGCGCGCGCTGATCGCGCGGGCCGCCGCTGCGCTGCGCGGAATGGACGGCGTTACGGTCTATGCCGCGCGGGACGCCGCGGAGCAGGTCGGGGTGCTGTCCTTCAACCTGGATGGCAGGGAGCCGGAGAAGACCGCGGACGCGCTGGCGCAGCGGGGCTTTGCCCTGCGCGGCGGGCTGCACTGCGCGCCCTACGCCCACCGCACGGCGGGAACGCTGCCGAACGGAACGGTGCGCCTGAGCGTATCCACCTTCACCTCGGCGGCGGATATCGACGCCTTTGCCCATGTGCTGCAGAGCATCGTGCGCGGCTGAAGGCTGCGCTGCACAAATTCATGGAAAATTCATGCTCTTTCGGTTGCTTTTTTTTGCGGATTATATTAGAATATGAATAACTATTGCTTAAGAGGGATATGCCATGGAATTTGTGATGACCATACTCGAGGGCGCGTGGCGTTATGTGACGACCATCCGCATCGCGGACTATCTGGATATCGCGCTGATGGCCTATTGCTGCTATCTGCTGCTCCGCCTCGTGCGCAGCACTCGCGCGGAGAGCTTGGTCAAGGGCATCATGGTGTTTCTGCTGGCGCTGTGGATCTCGCATGTATTCAAGCTCAATGGCATTTACTTTATCCTCAACCACATGCTTGATGTCGGCATCCTCGCACTGATCGTCCTCTTCCAGCCGGAGATTCGCCGCATTTTAGAGCAGGTCGGCTCGAGTAAGCTGCGCTCGTTCATTCCCTTTGCCGCAAAGCAGCAGTCGAGCGCCATTGAAAACGCCATCGCGCAGACGGTGCTCGCCTGCACCGAGATGTCCAAGACCCGCACGGGCGTGCTGATCGTCTTTGAGCGTGAGATCAACCTCGACGAGATGGCGCGCACCGGCACCATCGTGGACGCGCAGGTGAGCAGCGAGCTGCTGAAAAACATCTTCTTCGTCAAGGCCGCGATGCACGACGGTGCGGTCATCATCCGCGACGGGCGCATCCTGGCGGGCGGCTGTATGCTGCCGCTGTCGAAGAATGTGAACCTCAGCCGCGACCTCGGTATGCGCCACCGCGCGGGCATTGGCATGAGCGAAAATTCCGACGCCGTGGTCGTCATCGTCTCGGAGGAGACGGGCACCATCTCCGTCGCCATCGGCGGACTGCTCAAGCGTCACCTCAAGCCGGAGACGCTCGAGAAGCTGCTCATCAACGAGCTCATGCCGCAGGCAGAGGAACCGGGAGCGGACAAGCCGCAGCTGCATTTGCCGCGTATCCTGAAAAAGCGGAAGGAGGACGACGAAGAAAATGGAGCAAACTAAAGGCCGCAGGGCGTTTTGCATCGGCTTGTCGATCCTCATTGCGCTGCTTGTCTGGTTCTACGCCAACGACGACACGGAGATCGAGATCTCCGTCAACGATGTGCCGATAGAATTTACCAACGAAGACACCACGCTGGCGGACAAGGGGCTGATGCTCCTCTCGTATGAGGAGGAGGCGATCGACCTCAAGCTGGGTATGCCGCGCAGCACCTACTTCAAGCTCGACCCCGGCAAGATCCGCATCGTGGTCGATCTCAGCTCGGTCACGGAGGCCGGGAACTATACGCTGCCGGCGAGCGTATTCATCGGAAACTATGAAAACGTCGGCGCAAAGGGCAAATATCAGGTGATCGTCAATGTGACGAAGCAGAACTGACCCCGGAAAGGATAGAATATGACACAGATTGCAACCGTGGAAAAAAAGCTCGGCGCGGGCTATGTGGAGATCTCCGTGCCGCGCAAGTCGGCCTGCGGGCACGACTGTGAGGAGTGCGCGGGCTGCGGCATGACGGGCGCGGCCAT
>OODJ01002322.1_pt1 | contig 13004 bp, 9 predicted proteins | sample 1671611 | NCBI WGS metagenome assembly OODJ01 (sample SAMN06348174, study PRJEB24527) | human gut metagenome | biome: human gut; feature: ankylosing spondylitis patient; material: feces | host: Homo sapiens | place: China | collected 2015-10 | reverse complement strand
AGCTCGCGTACCTTTTGCCTGTCTTCCCGATGGATCAGCATGTCAATATCCCCAAACGTGCGCAGCTCCGGAACGGGATAAAGCTTTCGGAGATAATAGCCTTTAACGGGCATATGTGCAATACCCCGAACCGTAAATTCTTTTGATAAAGTTTCAAAGTCCACGCGGCGGTTCAGGTTGCCGACAATCGCACCGTACAAAAAACCGTCCAGTCGGCGGCAAACTTCCGAATCCTTCGAGAGCCTCCAACGCTTGTTTTCATACGCCAACACAGGCAGCATGTTCTGCTGTGCCGCCGCCCGCTGCAATTCCGCCATGTTCCACGGTTCTTCCGTTTTCGGCGCAGTATTCTGCACAAAACTGCGCAGCAGTGCCGTGAATTGTTTTTCAATCATTTGCCGATATCCTCAACCCTTATTCGATGTTATAAACACGAAATCTGCGGATTTTCTCAAAGCTTTTTGAATCGTTCAATTATTTCATCCGCGATTTCGTCCGGCGTTCTTCCGACAGTGTTTATGTGCTCGGCACGCATATCCCCGCATTGCGCATCAAGGCATGTTTGGATATTGTTCATGCACCAGCACTCCTCATCCTCTCCGCGCTTAATTATCCTGTCGTGAATTGTCTGCCGATCGCCGTCAAGAATAACATACCCGACCGAAATGCCGCAGTCCGTCAGCCGCTGAATAATTTCCGTATACGAAACATCAAGCACAAGCGTCATCGGCACAATAATGTCTCCATCGTATTTGCTGCTTATATCCTTCAACAGTTTGCAGTTCAGTTCCCTCCAAAGCGGGTATCCCTCAAAAATAATGCTGTGTTTGCATTCCTCGGGATAATTGTCCCTGACAGCATTTCCGACCTCCTCCGCATCAAATATATGCGCTTTCGGCAGCTTCGCCCTGAGCTGCTCCGCAACAGTCGATTTTCCGACGCCGTATGCACCGTTTATCCAGTAAATCATTGCTTTCCTCTTTCCTTAATGCTGCATGTATGCCTTGATATGCAATAATGCAGTTTGCTTAATTCAGTCCCGCAGCAGCGGCTTCCCGTGACAAGAGGGCTACTGTCTCGACTGTTGTTTCAGTTTCCAAGGGAAGTTCTTTCACTTTCTCGTATTATTGAACAGTAGATTTCATTACGAGATCAGTGTTTTTATCCACTCAATTAAATTTTTGATCTTATTTATAACAGCACCATTTTTAATACTGTACAATGTAACTAACAAAGACAGAATAGTTACGATCATCATGATCCACTGCAGTTTTATGTTTGATTCACTGCTTCTGTATTCAGCCGCATCATTCAATAGCTTTAGGATATTATCAATTTGCACTTTTGTTTCTTTGATTCTTTTAGATATATCTTCAAGACTCCTTGACGATACAGAACCTTTTTTATAAAACTGATGTCTAAAGGCTTTGACGTCATCGTGATCTATAGACTTACCTGAGAATTCTGAAATAAAGCGATAACAATAATATAGCTTTCGTTCAACTGCAACTCTGACTTTTAGAACAGAGAATTTTTTAGTTTTTCTAATCACTTTGCTGATTTTTTTATTGCAGATCGCAATGTCTCTATCTGCAACATATTCCAATGTAGCCGCAGTTAAATAAGCCCCATATATATCCGAGATATCATGGTGGTCTATCTCCGGCAAATGATCGTCTCTGGAGTAATTTCCGCCGCAGAAAGCAGATAAACGTATCCCCTCATTTTCTCCATGCTTATAATCCCAGCATACGCAGGCGTTATACGTTGGTGCATAGTCGGCAACTCTGTCAAACGAGATACTATCCCAAAACTCTAAATTGCGACGCTCATTACTGGGACGGATATTGGTTGAATATGTTTCAAATGTCGGTGTAAATATTCCGTCGTCCCAAAAGCGAACGGAATATGTCTTGCGAATTTCCATCAATATTTGCCACTTCAGTTGAGAAATCATCTTATAGATTTTTTCTTGACGAACATTATTACCAGTATGAGATGATCTACCAAATTTTTTTACAGCATACCAAGGTGTATTGAACTGTCTATAAACCGTTGTATATCCAGAATACTTTTTCTTACATACTTCTGCGATCTTAGTATTGAATTCTTTTGTAATATATACACGATACTGTACTAAAAGAAAAGTGGCTGACAGATTACGAATAGATACGGAAAGATCCGAACAAGATTGTTGGAGCTTTTCGTTTTTACGAAACCGAACTGATAAAATATGTGTAAAAGCCTGACCGTCATAATACCGACCAAAATTGTCGATCTTATCAATATCCTCACGGGAGCGAAATGCACCAAAAGGGGTTATCTTATTTCGGCGAACACATTTTTTCAGTTCCTTAATAAACTTTGGCAGGTCTTCTTTGGGAAGATAATCGTACAAATCTATGTAGTCTAACTTTACAAAACTATCGACATCCTTCTTTTCTATGTAATCAAAACCTTGCGGCATATCTGCAGCTTCTTCTTTTGAAAATGGATCATCATCAAACCAATATTTCTCATGTTCTGAAAGTGGGAATATCTTTGCCAACTGCAATCTCAGTGTTCTGTACAGAGAATACGAAGATTCAGCCAGTTTATCTGAAAAAGACATTGTATATCTATCGAACACCTTGTTGTAGGATAATTTCATCGCACACACTCCTTTCGCACGATTATATGGGTATTTGCTTTATTCTTAGAGATTCTTGTAAAAAGGTTCAGAGGCAAGAAGAAACCAAGCTCCTTGCCGCTTTAAACTATCAGCTATCCAAAGATTTATACTCTGTGACAGTTTTCAAATAGGTTTCGGGATCGCCGTTCATTATCAAATCAGCATATCCAACCGGGTCATTGTAAATCAGATAATCCAGTTCTGACCGCTGATACATATTATCGGCAACCTCGTTCTCCACGGCGATCGTGTCAATGGAAATCATGCTGCCATCGACAAATTTCAGTTCAACACAGGCAGTATCCATATTGAACTCACAGGAAAGCAAGCGCTCCATATTCGTCACCTCAAATCATCCCGAAGTGATTCAATGCCTCCTTGATCGCTTTTTCCTTATCCGGCGGGCATTGGGGCTGTTTAGCGTCCTCAGACTTCGGCTTATTGTAATTCTCACGCACGATGATACCGCCCTTCTGTTTTACCTGTGCGATATACAAGCTGCTGACTTTCAAGCCGCTATGCTCCAGCACATAATCCTTGATTTCCTGGTAGGTAGCTTTCTTCTCCGCATCGGTCAAATCCATCTCGTCCATCTTCACTTCGACTTCAATATGCTGAGTCGATTTCAGTTTGGACAATAAACATACCGTCTCAACATGATGTGTCATTGGGAACATATCCACGGGCTGAACCGACATCGGGGAATAGCCTGCGGCGGCGAGTATTTTGCAGTCGCGGGCAAGCGTTGCGGGGTTGCAGGAGACATATGCGATGCGTTCGGCTCCGCTGTTTACAATTGCATCAAGAGCGGGCTTTTCCGCTCCGCGGCGCGGCGGATCGAGCAAAATTGCCGAGAAGCGTTTGCCTTCCGCAACGAGGCGGGGCAGGGCTGTTTCGGCATTCTCGCAGATGAATTCCGCGTTTTTGATGTTGTTGAGTTTTGCATTCCTCCGGGCATCCTTAACGGCGGGCGGAACCGCTTCAATGCCCAGAACGGAGCGGGCGCGTTGAGCCAAAAGCAAGGAAATCGTGCCTATTCCGCAAAAAACATCCGCAACATCATCGTTTGCAGTCAGGTTCAATGCATTTGCGGCGGCAAGGTACAGCTTTTGCGTCTGTTCGGGGTTCACCTGCAAAAAGCTGTGCGCACCGACGTTGAATTTCAATCCGCAAACCGTTTCGGCAAGTTCTGCGCTGCCGAACAGCAGCTCGGTTTTGCTTCCAATACCGGGATCACGCGGGTTGCGGTTGATTCCGTGGATACAGGATGCAAGCGACGGCAGACCGCATTTCAGCATTGAAACAAGCTCATCCGAATGCGGAAGCGCGCCTGTTGTTACTATCGCAGCCATCGTTCCGCTCTCGGTTCTGCGCACCATAAGCTGCCTCAAAGTCCCGCTTTTTTGTTTTTCATCGAAAGCGCGGATGCCGAACAAATTCGCCCATTCGGCAACGATTCTTTTCGCCGTCATTGCCTCTTCGTTCTGAATCATGCATGTTTCAACGGGCACGAGTTTATGGCTTTTTTGTTCGTAATAGCCCGAAAGAACCTGCCGAAGGTTTTTCTTATTTGTCTTTTCGGCATTTGCAAACTGAAAAACGGCCTTGTTTCTGTAATGTTCGGGCTTGTCCGCGCCGATGCACGGAAGAATTTCAATCCCGCGAAAGCCTCCTATACGCTCCATTGCGCTGCGCACGGTTTCGCGCTTCATGCGGAGCTGCTCCGCATAGCTCATGTGAAGAATATCACAGCCCCCGCATTCGGCATAATGCGGGCAGGGCGGAATTACCCTTTCTGCCGACGGCCGAAGGATTTTTTGAAGTTTCGCTTCCGCAAACGAGGGTGCGGCTTTTTTTATTTCCGCTTCAACGGTTTCTCCGCAAATTGCGCCCGGCACGAATACAGCCATGCCGTTATGCCTTGCAATCCCCTGCCCCTCCGAACCGTACGCCGTGATTTCAAGCGTCACCGCCGAACCTGCCGACAGCTCCGAACGGTTATCCTCGGCGGTTATGCCGGCATTCATTCGTTTTCTGTTTAAATCCATGAATTTTTCTGTTTGCTTCCTTTTCCGTTCACTGAGCCGCACTCAGAATTTTGCCATAACCGAATTCAGGTCATAAAGTTTATCATCAAAGCAATCCCGCGTTGAAACTGCTTCCGCAAGCGGAACGCTGATAATGCGGTTGTCCCTTATGCCCACGGCGTATCCGAAGTTCTCTCGCAAATCGTTATTTTCCGCCGCTCTGCTTCCCGCACGGTCCGTTCCGCGCATATTCGCCTCGTCCGCAAGCAGTTCAACCGCACGCTGCCCCATTTTAGCGGCAAGCACTCTGTCGAACGCGGACGGGTTGCCGCCGCGCTGGATATAGCCAAGCACCGTCGCCTTTATCTCAACATCGGTGTATTTTCGAACATATTCGCAGAAATCCTCCGCTTTGCCCGCGCCTTCGGCGATCATAACAATGCTTGTGAGCTGTCCGCGGAGTTTGTTTGCGGCAAGCCGGTTCGCCGCATCCGCCCATGAAAGAGGACGTTCCGGAACGAGAATTATGTCTGCCGCGCCTGCAACACCCGCCCAAAGTGCAATATCTCCGCATCTTCTTCCCATGACCTCGATAACGCCGACCCTGTCATGCGCACGCATCGTGTCGCGAATTTTATAAATCTCGTTCATAACATTGTTCACGGCTGTATCGAACCCAATGGTAAAATCCGTATACCCCATATCGTTATCGATCGTTCCCGGAATGCCGATGACGGGAATGCCGCGCTTGCCGAGAGCATCCGCACCTTTAAAGCTGCCGTCGCCGCCGATGACGATAAGCCCTTCAATTTCGTATGCACGCAGAACGGAAATTGCCTTTTCGATTCCGCCCTCCGTTTTAAACTCCTCGCTCCGCGCCGTGCGAAGTATCGTTCCTCCCTTGTGCATTTTGCTTTCAACGTCGGCATGGGCAAGGTACCCGACTCTGCCTTCAATAAGGCCTTTGTAGCCGTGGTAAATGCCCATTACCTGCAAATCGATATCCACCCCGGTTTTGAAAACGGCGCGTATCGCCGCATTCATGCCCGGAGTGTCGCCTCCGCTTGTTAAAACTCCGATTCGTTTCATCTTTTGCCCCTTAATTGCTTATTTCGCCTTAATCTCAATATTATTTTTTGCGGACAATTTTTACATTCTCTTCCCCAAGCATACGCTTCAGTTCAAACAGCAGCTCCTCCGCACAGTTCACGCAGCAGTGGCGCGGCGCAAGCAAAACCTTTCCCGTTGCCGCATCGCGAAACAAAACCTCCGTGTTTCCGGGAAATCTGTGCAGCAGTTCAACAGCCGCATTCCGAAGATGCAGCGCGTCGGAAAGAAAATTCAGCGCAAGCCGCTTTTCCCCCGCGTTTTTTGAACCCTTTTGCAGCGGAACAATTTCGTCAATCAATATTGAATTGTCCCTGTCCTCCCGCATGGAGAACCTGCCGCGGACAGCAACGCATTTATCGTTTGCGATAAGGGAAGCATACTTTTGGTAAATGCTCGGGAACGCCGCAATCTCAATGCTTCCGCTCATATCCTCCAGCACCGCATACGCCATCAACCCCGCTCCGGATTTGACCGCACGGGTTCTCAGGGAACCGATGATTCCTCCCGCCGTCACGGTTTGGTTATCATGTATTGCTCCCGAACCGTCCGCCTCCGCAAGCTCGATGCAGGGCGTTAATGCAGAAAGCGCAGCCTCGTATTCCATGAGCGGATGCCCGCTGACATATACGCCGAGAACCTCCTTTTCGGCACGGAGCAGAATATCAAGCTCAAACTCCGTTTTCATATCGGCCTTATCCGCTTCGGAAACCGTGTTCATCATGCTTCCGCCGTCATCCCCGCCGAAATCAAAAAGCGAAAGCTGTCCCGTTTCAAGTCTTTTTCTTTCGGCGGCGGCCGCAGTGAACTCCTGTTCAAAATGCGCCGTCAGATATTTTCTCGAAACGCCGAAACAATCGAAACAGCCAGCCTTTATAAGCCCCTCCAGCAGGCGTTTGTTCAGCCCGTCGGAAGTTCTTCGGAGGAAATTCGAAAAATCCGAAAACGCTCCGCCGCGGCTCCGCTCCTCCAGCACATCGTTCATCGCTCCCTCTCCGACGTTGCGTATCGCGGCAAGGCCGAACCTTACAGCACCGTTTTCAACCGAAAAACGTGCCTCGCTGCGGTTTATATCCGGCGGAAGAATCTTTATTCCGTGCTTGCGGCAATAGTAAATATAGAACGAGACCCTGTCCGCCGCAGTAAGATAGCTGTTGATGAGTGCAGTCATGAATTCCGCAGGGTACAGGCATTTGAGCAGCGCAGTTCGATAAGCAACCACCGCATAGCACGCCGCATGAGCCTTGTTGAATGCATATGATGCAAAGTCCATCATTTCATCAAAAATCTTCTCCGCCGCTTCCTTCGAAACGCCGCGCCGCAGTGCACCGTCAATTTTCACAACGCCATCTTCCTCAACGCCGTAGATAAAGTTTTTGCGCTCCTGCGCCATAACATCGTGCTTTTTCTTGCTCATTGCGCGGCGGATAAGGTCACTCCTGCCGAGCGAATACCCCGCAAGGTCGCGGACAATCTGCATTACCTGCTCCTGATAAACCATGCAGCCGTAGGTTGCGTTCAAAATCGGCCGCAAAAGCTCCGTTTCGTATTTCACTGCTCCGGGATTCTGTTTGCACTCAATGTAGCGCGGAATCTGATCCATAGGACCCGGGCGATAGAGTGAAATGCCCGCGATAATGTCCTCAAGGCTTGTGGGCTTCATCTGCATCATGAAATGCGTCATCCCGCCCGACTCAAGCTGAAAAACTCCGACGGTGTCGCCCGAACTTATAAGGTCATATACGCATTTGTCGTCGTAATTGCAGTTGTCAAAGTCCGGAGGCGTTCCCCCGGACCGCTTTATGTATTCGCAGCAATAACGAATCACGGTCAGCGTCCGAAGCCCGAGAAAATCCATCTTCAGCATTCCGAGCTCTTCAAGCTCCGTCATTGTGAACTGCGTCGTGACAGCCTCATCATTGCGCTGAAGCGGAACAAGCTCCATCGTCGGAAGGGATGAAATAACAACACCCGCCGCATGAGTTGAAGTGTTTCTGGGAAGTCCCTCAACCTTCATTGCAAGCATCATGAGCCGCTTCACGCTGTCATCCGTTTCGCAAAGGTTCTTAAGCTCCGGAACAAGCTCCGCTGCGCGTGAAAGGGTGATATCCTTTTCCTGCGGGATGAGTTTTGCAATTCTGTCCACATCCTGGTAGGGAATGCGAAGCACCCTGCCGACGTCGCGAACGGCACCGCGTGCCGCCATCGTGCCGAAAGTCACTATCTGCGCAACATGATCGCTGCCGTATTTGTTTTTTACGTATTCAATGACTTCCTGACGCCGTTCGTAACAAAAGTCCACGTCAAAATCCGGCATACTGACGCGTTCGGGGTTCAGGAAACGTTCAAAAATCAGGTTGTAGCGAATCGGGTCTATGTCCGTGATGCCCATTGCATATGCTGCAATGCTTGCCGCGCCGCTGCCGCGTCCGGGTCCCACGGGTATGCCGTGCGTTTTTGCAAAGTGAATAAAATCCCACACGATAAGGTAATAATCCACAAACCCCATCGAGATTATAACGTTCAGTTCGTATTCAAGCCTTTCGAGATGTTCCTTTGTCGGCTCACCGTAGCGGCGGCGCAGTCCGTCGGTGCAAAGCCGCCGCAGATACTGTTCGTTCGTCATGCCGTCCGGCGCGGTGAAACCGGGCAGGTGCCGCTTGCCGAATTCGATCGTCAGGCTGCATTTTTGTGCCGCCTCGGCAGTGTTTCGAACCGCCTCCTCATAGCCGCTCATGCGGCGAAGCATCTCTTCTTCCGATTTGAGATAGAATTCATCCGCCTGCATCCGCATTCGGTTGGTCTCGTCCACAAAATGCCCCGTTTGAATGCAGAGCAGAACATCCTGCGCCTCCGCATCCTCCTTTCGGACATAGTGAATATCGTTTGTTGCAACAGTCTTTATGCCGAGTTCCTTTGCAAGCGCATCCAAACGCGGAAGAACTATAAGCTGCTCCGGAATTCCGTGATTTTGCAGCTCAATGTAAAAATCATCGCCGAACATACCCTGAAGGCGTTTTGCAAGGCGGCGCGCTTCATCGTATCTGTTCATCAGCAGAAGCTGCGGAATATCGCCCGCAAGACATGCCGAAAGGCATACAAGCCCCTCACAATGCTTTTCCAGCAAATTATAGTCAATGCGCGGCCGATAATAAAAACCGTCCACAAACGCAATTGAGGACAGTTTGATAAGGTTTTTGTACCCCGTTTCGTTTTTGCATAAAAGCACAAGGTGGCCGTTTTCTCTCGTGCCCTGTTTTTCGTAAATTGAATTCGGCGCAACATAGGTTTCCATGCCGATAACAGGCTTTATCCCCTGTTTCATGCACTCTTTATAAAATGCTATCGCGCCGTACATATTGCCGTGATCCGTTATCGCAAGCGAATCCATGCCCAATTCCTTTGCACGCGAAACAAGCTCGCGTATCCGCGCCGCGCCGTCCAGCAGGCTGTATTCGGTGTGAACATGAAGATGCGTAAAACCCATTCTTTCCTCCTTTGTGCCGATGAACCTTTTCCCCATGCCGCACTGTTTGCGGAAAACGCGGAAACCGCCCCCACTGAATCAGTCCGGCATTTCCGTCCGTATATCTTCCGCCATTTCGCACAGTTTTCTGAGGCGGTAATTTGCGGCGGATCTTCCGATGCCTATTTCCTCCGCAAGTTCGGACAGCGGCATTTCAAAATTGTTGAGCCTCGCTTCCGCGACAATGCGAAGCGGCGGCGGAAGATTCTCCGCGCCGACAACGCTCAGAACAAGGCGAATATCCTCCGCCTGCTTCATTGCCGTGCGCGTTGCCTTCTCAATGTTTGCATTTATGCAGTTCACGCCCCTGTTCACAGTGTTGTTGAGTTGGCGCACGATTCGCTGTTCGTTAAGCACCATCACTGCATCCGATGCCCCGGCAAGTGCAAGAAAATCCGACAGTGTCTCCGATTCTTTGATGTACAGCACAATGCTGCCCTTGCGTTCGGTACACTTGATACGAATTCCGAAATCGGAGATCATCCGTTTTGAAAACATTGCAAGCTCGGCATTTTTGAACACAAGCTCACAGTGATATGCTTTTTTTGGTTCCGACACCGAACCGCAGGCAAGGAACAGCCCGCGAATAAATGCGCGCCGCTGCATCTCTGTTTCGATAACACTCTTCGGAACATGCGGCTCATAACTCTTTTCGCCCTCCGCATCAAAGCTCACAAGCCCGGTCGCCGTCAAAAAATCATCAATACCGTTCCCGTGGAGCAGGAGTTCGCAGTATTCCGCATTCAATCGCTCGTGCTTAACGCGGTTCAATTGGCTTTCAAGCCCGAAATACTGTGCCGCCAGCTTGGAAACAAGGCTCAGCGCCGCTTCGCTTTCAAGCACATAGTGCACACCCCAGCGCCGCATCGCCGGCATCAGTTTCAGCGCACCGATGCTCAGAGTGAATGCGCTTAAAAGCGCGTGCGCATCGGCCTCACGCTTTATTTTTTGCTCCGAAATTTCCTTTTTTACTCCGGCAGAGAACGACGGGCATTCGTGTTCGCTCTGTTCCGCCGTTTTTTTTGCATTTTCGGTTTTAAAACCGCTGCCGTCGATTTTGCTGTTGTGTTTTTTTTCGTTCATTTCAAATGTGCACGTTCGTGCCGCCCTTTGCGCTGCGCTTTTTTATTCGCCGCCGCAATATTTATCTCAATACTGTTCTATTTCGGTTCAAACCGCGTCCTTATATCATCCGCTTCGGAAACAAGATCCCGATGCTCAAGCAGAACGGAGCATTTATCTTTCATTCTGTCGTGAAGTGCTTCCGCCATCGCAACGGAACGATGCCTGCCGCCCGTACAGCCGAACGCAACCATAAGCCGCCGCTTGCCCTGCTTTATAAACTCCGGAATCACAAGATCCAGCATGTTTTCTATCATATTCAGCTGCCTGCGAACATTTGCATCGGAAAAAATAAATCGGCGAACCTCTTCATCCCTGCCGGATTTGCAGCGCAGCTCTTCAATGTAGAACGGGTTTGCGGTGTAGCGCATATCGAAGATAAAATCCGCATTTTTCGGAATTCCGCGTTTGAAGCCGAAACTTGAAATTATCAGTCTGAGCGGAATATTCTTTCCCCGCATTAAAATATCCTCAACCGTTTTTCGAAGCTCGTTCAGCCGCATGTTCGTCGTGTCAACGATATAATTCGCCTTCTCCTTCAACGGGATTAGAATTTCGCGTTCGGTTTGAATGCCTATGCCGACATCGTCATTCATGGGGTGGCGGCGGCGCGTTTCGCTGTATCGGCGCACAAGCACGCTGTCCTCGCACTCAAGGAACATTATTTCGTACGGACATTCAAGCCGGCGCAGTTCATCATAAGTGTTGAGCGGATTGTAGCCGAACACCGATTCGCGGCTGTCGATAACAAGCGCGACGCGTTCGATGTTGTTTTCGCTGCTGCTGCAAAGCTCAATGTATTGTTTTGCAAGCTGACAGGGCATATTATCTGCGCATACAAAGCCCATATCCTCAAGAATGCCGAGGACTTGAGATTTTCCCGCACCCGAAAGCCCTGTGACGATTAAAATATACATTCTGTTTTCCTCAGTTTTATCCCGATGTATGTTTTCCGTTTTTGTTTATATTGTTGTACTCGAATTTTATTTAATAATTTTAATCTCCGGCTCAAGCAGAACACCGAATTCTTTATATACGCGTTCGCGCACAAGGTCAATCAGGTTAAGCACATCCGCGCATGTTGCTCCGCCGCAATTGACGATGAACCCCGCATGCTTCGGGCTGACTTCCGCCCCGCCGATTCTTGTGCCTTTGAGCCCCGCCTGTTCTATCAACGCACCTGCGAAATGCCCCTCGGGCCGTTTAAAAGTGCTTCCTGCGGAAGGATACTCAAGCGGCTGCTTTTCTTTGCGGCGGCGCATATATTCCTGCATGGCGGTATGGATCTCCTGTGCATCACCGGGGTGCAGGGTAAATTCCGCTTCCAGGATGCACCAGGAGCACCGCTCAAAAATGCTGGTGCGATAACCCAGCTGCAGTTCCTGCACAGGCAGGGTTTGCAGATGCAGGTTTTCGTCCAAGAACGTAACGGCTGTCAGCACGTCCTTTATTTCTCCGCCGTAAGCGCCCGCGTTCATATACACAGCCCCGCCCACCGTGCCGGGAATGCCGAAGGCAAATTCCAGCCCGGCTAGGCTTTCCTTCTGGGCGGTGTTGCAAAGAGCGGAAAGCATCATGCCAGCCGGGGCCAGCACCTTGGTGCTGCCATCCGGCTGGGCCTGCATGGAAAAGCGGGAGTTTAACCCCGTCAGGCAGATAACCGCCCCGCCGAACCCTGCATCCGAAAACAGCGTGTTGGAACCGTTGCCCAGCAGATAGGTGCGGACTTGATATTGGCGGCACAGTTCCAGAATACGGGTCAGCTGCGTTACCGTGGCGGGCACACAAAAAAAGTCTGCATTGCCGCCAATGCGGAACGTTGTATGCCGCCCCAGGGATTCATCAAGGCTGACAGGCAGGTTTTCTGCCTGCAAAGCTGCAAGAAATTGCTCGTTCATAAGCAAACCTCACAAACGGCTCAGATAGAATTTGCCAGGGCTGCCGCGCCGATCACGCCGGCATCGTTGGTCAGCACACAGGCACGAATAGCGGGCATTTTGCCGGTGGTAATGTTTTTGGTTTCTTCCTCCACATACTTGCGGATGGGTGCCAGCAGGGTTTCTCCCTGATTGGAAACACCGCCGCCAATGCAGATGGCTTCCGGCTCAAAGGTATTCACCACGTTGGAAATACCGCAGGCAACATATTCGATCCAATTATCCACAACAGCCTTGGCGGTTGCATCGCCGGCTTCCATCGCGTCAAAGGGGATCTTGGCGTTCACATGGTCGATGTCCCCCGCCAGTTTCCACATCATGCTCTCGGGGTGCCGGGTCATCGCTTCGCGGGCATCCTCCGACAGAGCGCGGGAGGAAGCATAACGTTCCCAGCAGCCGTAACGGCCGCAGTTGCACTTGCGTCCACCCTTTACAATCACGGTATGGCCCATCTCGCCAGCAGCAAAGTTGAATCCGCGCAGAATCTTGCCGCCCAGGATAATGCCGCTGCCAATGCCGGTACCCAGCGTGATAACAACGGCATCCTTGAAGCCCTTTGCGCCGCCTGCGATGTATTCGCCAAATGCTGCTGCGTTGGCATCGTTTTCCACATA
>OODJ01002318.1_pt1 | contig 13007 bp, 10 predicted proteins | sample 1671611 | NCBI WGS metagenome assembly OODJ01 (sample SAMN06348174, study PRJEB24527) | human gut metagenome | biome: human gut; feature: ankylosing spondylitis patient; material: feces | host: Homo sapiens | place: China | collected 2015-10 | reverse complement strand
CGCAGCATCATCATATCGTAGCCGCAGATCGACGCGAACGCCATTCTGACCTGCACCTCGCCCGGCCCCGGCGTGGGCGGCATGGGAAGCTCCTTGAAATACAGCTTCCGGTTCGGCTGCATCCGAAGCGACCGGATCATAATTCTGCCTCCTTCTGCATGGCTGCGCGGTACTCCTGCGGCGTCATACCTGTTTGCTTTTTGAATACCTGACTGAAATATTTAGAGTTTTCAAAGCCGACGTTTCCGGCGATATCGATGATGCGGTCTTTCGTCTGCAGCAGCTGCTTGGCACGGCGGATGCGCTGCTCGCTCACATAGGCGTTGAAGGCCTGCCCCGTCTCCTTTTTGAACACGCGGCTGAGATAGGCCGGGTTCATATGGACATGCTCCGCTGCAGACGTCAGCGTCAGAGGCTCGGCAAGGTTCTGTGTGACAAAGCGGCAGACCTCGTCGATGGTCGTGTTGGAGGTCGTGCGCAGATTCCGGATGTTGGAGAATAGCTGCGTCATCTGCTCACGGCAGCTTGTGAACATCGCCTCGGCCGACGCCGGTCTTTGCGTGCCCAGCAGCAACGAGCCGGACGCAGGCTCAACGCCGAAGCTGCTGCTGAGAGAATACATCTGGACGGTCAGCTGCGTCATAACGAATGAGCAGACCTCATCCGACATGCTGTGGCTAACCATGCTCTGCAATTCCTGCAGAATTGCAAGTGCGTCCGCCTGCCGTGCATCCTGCATACTCAGGGAAAGCGCCGAAAGCTTTTCATGCAGCAGCTGCTGCGTGACTGGCACGCGGTAGGAAAACGCCATCTTCGGCTGCAGGCAGAGCGGTGAGAAGAAAAAGCGCTGCTTGCGCAGTTCCAGCAGCTGGCGGCACTGGCTATGCCACTGCGGCAGAGGCAGAGGCACATCGGAGATATCAAATGTCATCTGCCCGAGCGCATGCTGCGCAGCAAGCGCGTTGATCTGTCCCGCCCAAAAGTTCCAGTCCGGCTCTACGTCCTGCCCGCCGGCAAGCAGAATGCACAGATTCTGATCGCGGTAAATACAGATATCCGTATTTCCAAGCGGACGAAGAAGCGCAGTCAATTCTGAAAAGAACGATTCCAGCGCGGCATAATCGGAGGAAAAGCCGGGATCCGGCTGGGAGCCGAGCAAAATCCAGCATTCTTGGCTGCCTACATGCAGCCGGCCGAACTGCTGCTGCGCAGACCCCGTGCCGACCGGCACAAGGCCCATCAGCAGCTCCATGACCTCCAGACTGTGCTGGACATATTCGTTTTCCGGGGGCCGGACTGCGCCCGTTTCGTGCTTTTGCAGGCGTCCGGCCTCCTCGACCGCGTGCAGGAGCATCGCATCCGAGGGCATGGCGTCCGGCAGCAGCTGCTGCACCTTGACCGCAGCCGCGCCCTCAATGACCGCCTCCGCCCCGTCGGACAACAGGACGAAGCGCGGGCAGATCCCGCGCGGGAGCAGATAATTGATAAGATCCTCCGGGTTCCAGAAGGTCATATGCACCGGCATGATCACAACGTCCGGGTGCAGCGACTCGATCAGCGACATGCCAAGCACGCTGTTGTCTGCCGTTCCGCACAGTTAAATGTGCCCGGCCTGCCCCAGAAGGATGCGGCGCAGATGCTGCGTCTGCGAATACAGGGATGAAATAATCAGGACCTGAATCATGACAGCCTCCCGTTGCTTTTTTACTGATGTCAGATATTTTATCACAGCACGCGCGCAATGCCAAGCTTTTTGTTGGAATTGCCCTGATTTCGTTCAGAAGGTCGCACGAAACTGTACATTAATTTATGATTTCCGAAATCATGTGTAAAAAATTAACCCTCAAAGGTATAATTTTCGCACTTCCACCACGCATTTTTCACAATGGCGTATGCAAAATTGTGAATATGCACAAAAACCGCCGGCATATTTTGACGCGCTTTTGTATTTTTGGGTGGGAAAAGGTTGAAATATAAAGCGCAAAGCCCCGGACAATCCGGTATCATGGAAACAGCAGAACACCATATGTAAAAAAACTTGTTGGAGGAAAAAAGAACATGAAAGCTCTCGTTTACACAACACAGGCGAAAATGGACGGAAGAAAAGTCATCGAACCCGGCAAATGTGAGCTTCTGGACATCCCGGAACCGCAGCTTCTGCCGACCGACGATATGAAGATCCGCGTCGACTACTGCGCCATGTGCGCGACCGACGTGCACATCGTCACGATGGGTCTGTACGGCATGCCTGCACCCTGGATCATGGGCCATGAGCTCTGCGGCACGATCGTCGAAGTCAATCCCCGCGCCACGGAAAACGGCTTTGCCATCGGCGACAAGGTCGTCGTAAACTGCACTGCACCGTGCGGCTGCTGCGACGAATGCAAGCGCGGCCACGACATCTTCTGTAAGCATCCGATCGCAGGCTCCTTCGTTCACGGCTTCACCGAATACTGCACCGCCGTCTGCGAGCAGGTCTTCCAGATCCCGAAGAACAGCCCCATCGACCCGAAGTATTACTGCCTCGCAGAGCCGATGGCCTCCGCGATGGACGGCATGGATCTGGCCGACATCAAGATCGGCGACAACGTGCTGCTGCAGGGCTGCGGCGCGATCGGCTCCATCATCCTCAACATGCTCCTGCTCAAGGGCGGCGCAAACGTCACCGTTTCCGATCCCATCGCAGAAAAGCGCGAGACGGCTCTGAAGCTCGGCGCACAGTATGTCATCGACCCGAAGAATGAGGATCTGAAAGAACGCGCGATGGAGATCACAAACGGCCGCGGCTACGACGTGATCTTCGACGTTTCCGGCGTTCCCGCCGCCGCTCCGCTGCTGCCGAAGCTGCTGGCCAACAAGGGCACAGTCGTCTACTTCGCCGTATTCCCGATGGACTATGAGCTGCCGCTCAACCTGTACGACCTGTACATAAAGGAAGGCCGCCTGCAGACCGTCTTCACCACGATCTACAACTATCCGCGCGTCATCGACCTCATCCCGAGAATGAATCTGGACGTGATCGCAAACCGCGAAATGAAGCTCAGCGACGGCGTCGAGATCTTCAACGCGTTCCTGGAATCCAAGAGCAACAAGATCATCGTCGACTGCCAGCACTGATGGCTTCCATCCGATTTCCGTTCAACAAAAAAGAAGAGATAGAAAGGATACAATATGGAACATAAGCAAACTGTAACCGAGGTCAAGGAATCCCGGTTGAGTGTCAAGCAGAAGGTTCTGTTTGGCATGGGCGACTATCTCAATACCATTACCTATGGTATGATCAGCGCCTTCCTCATGGCCTTCCTGACCGATACCCTGCTGATCCCCATGGCAGCAGTCACCGCCATTATGTCCCTGTCCAAGCTTTGGGACGCCATTAACGACCCCGTCATCGGCGTTATCATCGACAAGAGCCGTTCGCCCAAGGGCGTGTACCGCCCATGGCTGATTCGGATGATGGTTCCGTTCGCGCTGTCGAACATCCTGCTCTGGCTGCCGATCGGCCATTGGTCGACCTCCGCCAAGATCACCGTCGTCTCCATCGTCTACTGCCTGTACATGGTCTTCTTCACGGCCTATCATATCGCCTACGGCTCGCTCGGCGGCGCTATGACGCAGAACACGGACGACCGCGGCTCGCTCTACGGCTACCGCCTCGGCACATCCCAGCTGTTGTTCTGGCTGATGACGGTTCTGTGGCTGCCGCTCATCAACCTGCTGATGTCCGGCGGTATGGCGCAGGACAAAGCATATTTCACCGCTGCCATTATCTTCACTGTCCCCGGCCTGCTGTTTGCAGTCCTGCTGTACCGGAACTCCAGGGAAGTCGTCGAGCCCCAGAAGAGCACCAAGCTGCCCGCAAAGGATCTTTGGCACTTCGTCATTCAGAACGGCCCGTTGCTCATGGTCATGTTCGGCCAGTTCGTCTGCGGTATTTACATGTACGGCCGCAGCGGCGTCATGATGTACTACTTCACCTATTATGCCGGCAACACCAACCTCTTTACGATCTATAATCTGATCGCCATTGGCTGCGGTATCGCAGGCCCGTTCACGGCCCCGATCCTCATGGAGAAGTGCGGCAACAAGGGCCGGATCGTCGCTCTGGGCGCAATCGGCTCCGGCGCGCTGTTTGTCGCGATGAACTTCATCAACGCCGGCACCAATCCCCTGCTGTTCTACATCTTCGCCGGTGTCAGCGGCTACTTCAACGGTCTGATCATGGCTGCGGTCTACGCCTGCATGCTCGATACCATCGAGGTCGGCCAGTATAAGACCGGTATCCGCGCCTCCGCGTTTGCCGTCTCCCTCTGCCACTTCGCGAACAAGCTCGGCATGACCATCTCCACTGCCGGTGTCGGCGCTGTTCTGGCCGCGCTCGGCTTCGCCGCCAACCAGACGCAGAACGGCGACGTCCTGTTCTGGATCAACGGCTTCTTCACCTGGGTCCCCGGCGTCATCGGTATCGTCGTCGGCGTTGTCTTCCTGTTCTACAAGCTCAACCGTGAGCGTTACTACGAGATCCTTGCCAAGCTCAAGGAAAAAGCCGAATAATCCCCCCGCAACCACAAGCTGAAAGGAGTTTTCACATGGCAGAGAAAGCCTTAGTCCATCGCATGGAGCAGGCTGCCCTAACGACGAAGATCCGGCTTCTGGATCTGGCGCATCAGACGCTCATCCATATCGGCGGCGACCTGTCTGTCTGCGATATGATGACCGCCATCTGGCAGTATGCAATGCACTATGACGTCAAGAATCCGCACTGGGAGGGCCGCGACCGCTTCGTCCTGTCCAAGGGCCACGCGGCAGCCGTCACCTCGTTCAGTCAGGCCGCCATCGGCTGCTATGATGTCGGAGATATCTACAAGGAATACGCCACCAACTTTGGCCGCTTCGGCATGCACTCCTGCAACCTTGCGAACCCGTATGTCGATGTCTCTACCGGTTCGCTTGGCCACGGCTTCCCCGTCGCCTGCGGCATGGCGACCGCGCTGAAGCGCAAGGGCTCAAGCAGCCGCGTATACACCGTTGTCGGCGACGGCGAGTGCGGCGAGGGTTCGATCTGGGAGGCGGCAATGTACGCCCACCAGTATAAGCTCGGCAATCTGGTCGTCTTCGTTGACCGCAACGGCATGTCCTTCGACGGCCCAACCGAGGAATACATGGCGCTGGAACCGTTCGCCGACAAGTGGCGCGCGTTCGGCTGGAACACCGTCACCATCGACGGCCACGACATGAACGCCATCCTGGACGCCATCGACGCGCTGCCCGCACCCGATTCCGACGTTCCAACCGTTATCATTGGCAAGACCGTCAAGGGCCACGGCGTCAGCTTCATGGAGAATAATGTCTCCTGGCATGCAGGCTGCGTCAATGAGGCCGACTGGATCAAGGCGAAGGCCGAGATCACCGAAGCATATGAAAGAAAGTGGGGTGCGGAAGCATGAGTGAAGCGCAGGACAAGCTGCTGCAGGGCGAAATGAACATGACCCTGAACATGACCATGATGACCAGCGCACGCGACGCTGTCGGCAAGTGCCTGGCAACGCTCGGCGGCGAGTATGACAATATGCTCGTTCTGACCGCCGACGTCGATACCTCCTCCCGCATTCAAGCGTTCAAGGAAAAATATCCTGACCGCTGCTACAACGTCGGCATTGCCGAGCAGAACCTGATGAGCGTCTCCGCCGGTCTTGCCCACGAGGGCTTCCGCCCGCTGGCGTTCGCGTTCGCACCGTTCGCGTCCATGCGCTGCTACGAGCAGGTGCGCACCGATATCTGCTATTCCAAGCTGCCGGTCGTCATCATCGGCAACGGTGCAGGCTATTCCAACGGTGCTTCCGGCTGCACGCACTGCGCGCTGGAAGACTCCGCGCTCATGGTTGCCTGCAACAACATGACGGTTCTCGAGCCGGGCGACCCGTTCCAGATTGCAAAGCTGCTGGAGGCAGCAATGGAACTGAACGCCCCTGTCTACATTCGTCTTGGCCGCGAGGCCACAAGTTCCCTGTATCCGGAGGATACAAAATACGAAATCGGCAAGGCGCTCATCCCGCGCGAAGGTGACGACGGTGCGTTCATCTGCACCGGCATCATGGTGCACTTCGCCATGGAAGCCGCCAAGCGCATCCATGACGAACTCGGCAAGGAGATCCGCGTCGTCGATATGTTCACGATCAAACCGCTTGACAAGCAGGCCGTTATTGACGCCGCAAAAACCGGCCGCGTCGTCGCAGCGCAGGACCACAATCTGCTCGGCGGTCTTGGCCAGTTGGTCGGCTCGTGTATCGCAGAGGCAGGCATTGCCTGCAAACTGGTCAGCCGCGGCTGCCCGGACTACTTCGTCCCGATTGCGAACCCCGAATTCCTCTACGCCCGCAACGGCATGGACACCGACGGTCTGTATGAGGCAATGAAGGCCATGTTCTAAGCACGTTCCTACCCTTTCCTGTACAGCCGCCGGGAGTCCACTCTCGGCGGCTGTCAATCAATATCCAAACAGAAAAAGGCATACGAACTCTGCCTCCCTCAGCATCAGTCCGTATGCCTTTTCTGATATGCTGTTTTTACGGAAATCTTCAGCGAATTCGTAACTTCTGCAGGGACCGATGTAGGCATCGGCCCCTGCAGAACTGCGGCAAATTCGTGCTGCTCTGCAAATTTTGAACGCAAAGCTAGTTTACCGCAGATATTCTAACGCAGCTACTCACAAATTCGGAGTACCGTAACAGGCGGCGCGTACCTTATTGCCCGTAGGGTGATTTGGTGTGTTCGTAACAACCGAAAATCAGGTACTTGCCTGAACTGTACCCGCAGAACGCACCAAACCGTAACCCAGCGCCCCTTTTCTCCCCCATCTTTTCCGGCAAGGCGGAAAAGATGGGGCTGCCGGAGGCTTGACTACTTCCGGGTTCTTACGCGAACGGATTCTCCGTGGGATACGGCAGGGACTTCGGCTGGTTATAGGCGATGTCGCCCACGCCGAGGAACTTGAAGACCTCGAACAGGAGCTTGCCGTAATGGCCGAAGGCGACCGCGCCGTGGTGCGGGTAGCGCTTCTGAATGAGCACATGGCGATAGAAGCGGCCCATTTCGGGAATTGCGAAGATGCCGATGCCGCCGAACGAGCCGGTCTTCACAGGCAGAATCTCGCCCTCGGCGATGTAACTGCGAAGCACACCGTCAGAGTCGCACTGCAGGCGGTAGAACGTGATCTGGCTTGCTGCAAGATCGGCCTCGAGCGTGCCGCGCGTGAAGTCGGGTTCAGAGCCTGCCGGTTCAAGCAGACGGTGCTGAATCAGCTGGTATTTGACCGCACGGTCAGCACAAAGTTTGCAAGACGGCGTGTTGCCGCAGTGGAATCCCATGAAGGTATCAGTCAGCGTATAGTCAAACTTGCCCTTGATTTCAGCTTCATACAGGCTGGCCGGGACAGAGTTGTTGATATCGAGAAGCGTGACTGCATCGTGTGAGATGCACGCGCCGATGTACTCGCTGAGTGCGCCGTAGATATCGACTTCGCACGCGACGGGAATGCCGCGCGAAGCAAGACGGGAATTGACATAGCACGGCTCGAAGCCGAACTGTTCCGGGAAAGCCGGCCAGCACTTATCGGCAAACGCGACGTATTTGCGCGCGCCTTTGTGGCCTTCCGCCCAGTCCAGAAGTGTCAGTTCAAACTGCGCCATGCGCTCGAGCATGTCGGCATAATACCGGCCCTCGCCCATTTCCTTTTTCATGTCTTCGCAGACGGCTGGAATGCGCGCGTCGCCCGCGTGTGCCTTGTAGGAGACGAGCAGGTCCAGCTCGGAGTTCTCTTCGATCTCCACGCCGAGCTCATACAGGCCCTTGATGGGCGCGTTGCAGGCGAAGAAGTCCTGCGGACGCGGGCCAAAGGTGATAATCTTGAGGTTTTTGACACCGATAACGGCTCTTGCGATGAGGATGAAGTCCGCGATCATCTTGGCGATATCGTCGGCAGTGCCAACCGGGTATTCGGGGATGTAGCCCTTCAGATGGCGCATGCCGAGGTTATACGAACAGTTCAGCATGCCGCAGTAGGCATCGCCGCGGCCGTTGATGAGGTCGCCGTCGCCCTCGGCGGCAGCCACGAACATGCACGGACCGTCAAAATACCTGGCGATGAGGGTCTCCGGAGTCTCGGGGCCGAAGTTGCCGAGGAAGACGACGAGGGCATTGCAGTCCGCTGCCTTGACATCAGCAACGGCTTTCAGCATGTCGGCTTCGTTCTCGACGGTGACGGGACATTCGTACACGCCGCCCTCGCAAGCCTTGGCGATGTTCGCGCGGCGCATTTCGGAAAGCGGCCGCGGGAAGCAGTCGCGGGAGACGGCGATGAGGCCAAGCTTGACATTGGGGATGTTTTCAAACATGATGAATTCCTCCTTAAGCATCAAGAATATCAATATTTTTACCGGTCAGGCCGATATGCGCGCCGGTTTTTGCCTCGCTGGAGTCTGGATGGGCCAGCAGCCATTTGTTGCGGGCTGTGAGCCATGTGTCTTCTTCACTTTTTGCCTCGAAAACAGGCTTTTCCGTGTTCGTGCCCTTGGGCAAAACAACGGCAACGCGGAAGCCTGCCTCCGTTGTCTGACAAGGCGCATAGTGGAGCGTCGTGCCGTAGACCTCGACGGCAGTGCCTGCCGGAACGCGAAAGGCCTTGACCTTCGCGGTATCGAGCATACCGTCTTCGATTTCGTCTTCCTTTGCCAGCAGCAGCACGAAATCCGTCTCGCCGACGTTGACCTCACTGTCTCGGTGATATTCGAGACAGTTCAGCTTTGTGTTGTAGCCCCGGCACATGCCGATCTGGATAGGCATGCCGCCGTAAGCACGGTCACGCATTTCATTGAAAATGCCGCAGGCTTCAAGTACCTCGATGCCCGGCTCATAGGCCGTACCGCTTTCCGGCATGGGAATCGTCTTCATGGCCGCGACGAGCGCTGCTGTGTCAAAACCGGTCAGAACCTTGCCGTAAGGCTTGAATGCGTGGTCGGAAACAGAGTAAATTTTCATAAATCCTCCTGTTATAGAAAATCACGACTGTAGGGGCCGATGCCGCTCACAGCCGTTCGCGGCGAAGGAGCGTTACGGATGTGGGCCTGCCGCTTACCTGTACACATCGGCCCCTACATGGGATCGCGCAAATTTTGAGTTATACCGTCGCGGCGAAAAAATTTTTCAGCGCGGGATAGAGTTTTTTGAAATTCTGGTAGCGAACTTCATACTTGGCCGTCAGTTCTGCATCCGGCTCGGTGGTGGACGCGACCTCGACGAGTTTGTCTGCCGCTTCCTGCACAGACTTGAACTTGCCGCAGCCGACCATTGCGAGCATCGCCGCACCATAGCCTGGGCCCTGCTCCGTCTTGACCATATCAAGCGGAATACCGAGGACATTTGCAAAAATTTTGCGCCACAGGGGGCTCTTTGCGCCGCCGCCGCAGATGTTCGAACGCGGAATTTCGATGCCAAGAGACTTGGCAACCTCAAACGAATCCCGGATGGCAAACGCCACCCCCTCCAGAACCGCCTGTACGAGATCGGAGCGGCTCGTATCCATCGTCATGCCGGTAAATGTGCCTCTGGCGTTCGTATCGTTGATGGGGCTGCGTTCGCCCATTAAATACGGCAGGAAGTAAACGTGATTTTCACCGAGTTTTTCGTCGGTAATATCCGCCTGTTCACCCGCGAAATCGGACGTTTTGAAAATTTCTTCGCACAGCCACTTGTTGCAGCTGGCAGCAGAGAGCATACAGCCCATGAGATGGTAGCCGCCGTCGGCGTGGGCAAACGCGTGAAGCGCATTGTTGGGGTCAACGCCGAATTTGTCGGACGAAATGAAGATCGTCCCGGACGTACCGAGCGAGATATTGCAGCCGCCCGCGCCGACTGTTCCTGTGCCGACCGCAGCAGCGGCGTTATCGCCCGCACCAGCCACGACCTTCACGGTTTCCGGAAGTCCCAGTGTCTGCGCAGCTTTCTTGGTCAGCGTGCCAACGACCTCGAAGCTTTCAAACAGCTTCGGCATCTGGCATTCCGAAATGCCGCAGATGTCCAGCATTTCCTGCGACCAGCGCTTGTGTGCAACATCCAGCAGAAGCATGCCGGAGGCGTCGGAGTAATCGCAGCAATGCACACCCGTCAGTTTATAGTTGACATAATCTTTTGGAAGCATGATCTTTGCGATCTTTTTGAAGTTCTCCGGCTCATTCTCGCGCATCCAGAGAAGCTTCGGTGCCGTAAAGCCCGCGAAAGCAATGTTTGCCGTCAGCGCAGAAAGCCGTTCCTTGCCAATCGTGTTATTGAGGTAGTCAACCTCTTTGAAGGTTCTGCCGTCGTTCCAGAGGATTGCCGGGCGGATAACGCTGTCCTGTACGTCCAGCGCAACAAGCCCGTGCATCTGGCCGCCTGCGCCGATGCCCATGACCTGCGACGCATCGAAGCCCCGCAGCAACTCCGGAACGCCGGCCACGACCGCGTTCCACCAGTCCTCCGGCCTCTGCTCCGACCAGCCAGGATGCGGGAAGATCAGGGGATATTCCCTTGTGACTTCGTTTTGAATCGTACCGTTCTCTCCGACAAGCAGCAGCTTGCAGGCGGACGTGCCGAGATCAATGCCGATAAATAACATAGACTGCACACGGCTCCTTTCCCAGTCATGAAGGTTCTGATAATTTGATTTTATACTAGATTTTTTCAAAATTCAATCTCATTTTTCGGGGATGGGGCACACTGCCCCAAAGCCTCCTCTTGTCATGCCCCGCATGATAAGGGGAGGTGGCATTTGCGTCAGCAAATGACGGAGGGGATTTGCAGCAGATTTCATGGTGCTCCGAAATTTGCTGCGTTCGAATCCCTTCAGGCCCTTCGGGCCAGCTTCCCTTGTGCCCAAGGGAAGCCTTGGGTGCGGCGCGGAAACGTTTGCTTCATAAAATCTTAAGGCATTCCCCGCTTGTTTGTTCATGTGATTTTGGATATGATGATAGCACAGAGAAGAAAACGGAGGGAAATCTGGTATGCAGCATATACTGGTCTGCGACGATGAGAAGGATATCGTCGCGGCTTTAAAAATTTATCTGGAATCTGACGGCTACTGCGTCCACACGGCCTACAGCGGCGAAGAGGCGCTGCGGGTCGCAAAGACGGAGCCGGTGCAGCTGGCGCTGATGGATATCATGATGCCCGGCATGGATGGCATTACGGCCATGGCAAAGCTGCGGGAATTCTCCAATATTCCCGTGATTTTGCTCACGGCAAAATCCGAGGATTCGGACAAAATTCTGGGTCTCAGCGTGGGCGCGGACGATTATATCACAAAGCCCTTTAACCCCGTGGAGGTACTCGCGCGGGTCAAATCGCAGCTGCGAAGGTTCCTGCAGCTGGGCGCGGCGGTCAAAGCCCCGTCGGAACTGACGGTCGGCGGCATCTGTCTCGACCACGATGCCAAGCGCGTCACGCTCGACGGCGAGGAGATCGCGCTCACGCCGAAGGAATATGACATCCTGTATTATCTCATGCAGCACCCCGGCAAGGTCTTCACGCCTGCGGAACTCTACAGCGCCGTGTGGAACGAAGCGCCGGTCGCCATTGACAATACGGTGGCGGTACACATCCGCCATCTGCGGGAAAAGCTGGAGATCAACCCGTCCGAGCCCCGGTATTTAAAGGTCGTCTGGGGCAAGGGCTACAAGCTGGAAGGAGGCAGACCATGAAACAGCTATACGGAAAGCTTTGGGTCAAGTGCACAGCCATTGTGCTCCTGATCATGTTCGCGGTATTATTGGCAGCCTCGGCATTGGGCATCGCGTATCTGATCAATTATGGCGCCTACGCGGACGGCGGTGAGCAAGTGCGCCAGATAGCGGAAAATAATCTATTACAGCAGACGAGCGGCGACGGCTGGGCGGCGCTGCACGCCTGGGCCGAGGACGATACGGTCTCGCGCAATCTTCTCCGTGATCGCTATGACCCGCTCACCTCCAACATCTACTTCAAACTCACGGACAAAGCCACCGGCGAGATCCTGTTCAGCACCGGCGCACTGAATAAAGACGATTATTCCGGCAAGGCCTCCGCCTATTACCAGCAGGACATGACCACTTCGCTGCGCGACGGCAGCGACGTGACCGCACTCTATCAGGCGTATCTCAAAAGCCCGCTTGCTCCGCGCGATTCCGCACTGTACGTTATGACGTGGGTCGAGCGGCTCATCAATGCGCGGTATCTGCTGATCGTGCTAGCTGTGTTCCTTCTTGCGGTCTGCCTGTTCCTGTTCATCTTCCTGCTGTGCTCCATGGGGCGCAAGGAGGGCGTGGACGGTATTTACCAGTGCTGGCTCAATAAAATTCCGCTCGATCTGTTCCTTGCGCTGCTTTTCGCGCTGTTCTTCGCATGGGCGGCATTCCTCAGCGATATCTGGTATATTGATTTCTGGTATTACATCCTTCTCGCATTCGGTACTGCGGCTCTGGCGCTGACGCTCCTTCTGAGCGTTGCAGGCCGGGCAAAAACACCAGGATTCTTTAAAAACACGCTGATCTACAAGGTTTTTGCGTGGATCTTTCGGGGACTGGGCCGCATTCCGATGGTCTGGCGGACGGCGCTCGTCTGGGGCGCACTGTGCCTTGCGGAGCTGTTCTTCATGTTCATGCTTGGGTGGAATGAGGAGCAGTATGCAGTTTTGTGGCTGCTCTCGCGCGGAGTGCTGACCATTGTGATCTTATATCTGGCCTCCAGTCTGAGGCTTTTGCAAAAGGAAGGACAGGCCATTGCCGACGGCCAGACCGATTACAAGGGCAAGCCCATCCCCCGCTGGCTGCCTGCACTTAAAAAGCACGAAGAGAATCTGCAGAGCATCCAGTCCGGCATCCAGAAGGCCGTCGACGAGCAGACACGCGCCGAGCGCATGAAGACAGAGCTCATCACGAACGTCTCCCACGACATCAAGACGCCGCTGACCTCCATCGTCAACTATGTGGATCTGTTGA
>OODJ01002315.1_pt1 | contig 13019 bp, 9 predicted proteins | sample 1671611 | NCBI WGS metagenome assembly OODJ01 (sample SAMN06348174, study PRJEB24527) | human gut metagenome | biome: human gut; feature: ankylosing spondylitis patient; material: feces | host: Homo sapiens | place: China | collected 2015-10 | reverse complement strand
GCGCGAATACTACTTCAACGATCACGGCGAGCAGATCAACCGTTTCGCCAAGTCGCTGGTCGCGGCAGCCCACGGTGAGGAAACCCCGATCGACGGTTACAAGGGCGCTTATATCGATGAGATCGCGCGTCGCGTCATCGATGAGGCAAATGCCGACGGTGTTGCGATTCTCGACCTGCCGCGCGTCGATGGTGGCGTCGACAACGATGGCAATCCGCTGGGTGAGGGCGATTCCGAACAGCGTGAGGAATTCCGCAAGCGTGCAGTGCCGATGATGTTCGACGAAATCCGCAAATCCATGAAGGATTTCCGTGTGAACTTCGACGTATGGTTCCATGAGAACAGCTTGTATTCCGATGGCGAGGTCGACAAGGCGATCTCTGATCTGCGCGAACGCGGCGACATTTACGAAAAGGATGGCGCAACCTGGTTCGAATCCACCAAGCATGGTGACGACAAGGATCGTGTGATTATCAAGTCCGACGGCAACTACGCGTATTTCGCAGCTGATATTGCTTACTATCGCAACAAGCGTCATCGTGACAACGATCCGGCAGACATCGCCATTTACATGCTGGGTGCCGACCATCACGGCTATATCGGCCGCATGATGGCCATGTGCGCCGCATTCGGCGACGAACCTGGCGAAAACATGCAGATTCTTATCGGCCAGCTCGTCAACGTGCTGAAGGACGGCAAGGCAGTGCGTATGTCGAAGCGCGCCGGCAATGTGGTGACCATCGACGATCTGACCGACGCTATCGGCGTGGATGCCTCCCGTTATTCGTTGGCACGCACCGACTACAATTCCCCGGTCGACATCGACCTGAACCTGCTCGCTTCGCATTCCAACGAGAATCCGGTGTACTACGTGCAGTATGCGCACGCCCGCTCCTGCAATGTGGATCGCAATGCGGCTGCTGCCGGCATCACCTACGAGGGTGCCGACGTAAGCCTGCTCGACACCGCCGCCGACGGCGAAGTGCTTGCCGCGCTCGCCCAGTGGCCGGCCCTGCTGCGCGAAGCCGGAGACCTGCGCGCCCCGCATCGCGTAGCCCATTACTTGGAAGACCTCGCCGCCACCTACCACAAGTGGTACAACGTGGAACGCGTGGTGCCTATGGAGCTCACCGATCCGGAAGCTCGCGGCGAACAGGCTGAAGCCCTGCGCATCGCCAAGGCTCCGGAACCGGCTCGTGCAGCCGCACGTTTGAAGCTCAATGACGCCGTTAAGACGGTTATCGCCGAAGGCCTTGACCTGCTTGGCGTTGCAGCCCCAGACAGGATGTGATCGCCATGGCAGTCACCCCCATCTGGCCGGCCGGCTCCAACGTGAACGAGCAAGGTGAAATCACGTTCCATGGTCGCACTGCCAAAAGCCTGCTGAACGAATTCGGTTCGCCGCTCTACGTCATCGACACCGATGACGTGCGCGCCCGCGCCACGAAATTCGTGCATGCCGCGTCCCACGCGTTCAACAACACCGTCACCCACGTCAGCTTCGCCGGCAAAGCGCTGCTGAGCAAGGAAATCTGCCGCATCGTCACCGAATCCGGCATGCTCATCGACACCTGCACCATGGGTGAGATGCGCATCGCGCTCGCCGCGGGCGTCCCAGGCCGCCGCCTCGTGCTGCACGGCAACAACAAGTCCGATGCGGAAATCGAGCTGGCCATCGAACAGGGCTTCAACAAAATCGTGATTGACGAGCCGGATGAGCCGGCACGCATCGCCGCGATCGCCAAGCGGCTCGGCAAGCGCGCCCGCGTCATGCTGCGCGTCACCTCCGGCATCCACGCCGGCGGCCACGAATTCGTGTCCACCGCGCACGAGGACCAGAAGTTCGGCGTGGCCCTGCTCCCCGCCGGCGCCGATACCGCCAAACTCGGCGTGCTCGACGACCTGACCGACGTGACGCCGGCCGGATCGAACGCGCGCTTGGGCGAGAACGCTGCGGATGCCGCCGATCAAGCCGCCCATGCCGGCCACGCGGAACGCAAGCTCCAATACGACATCAAATACCCGTACGATCTGAGCCACGAGAAGGTCTCCGAAGGCGACCGCAAGCTCGCCGACGCCATGACCATGGTGGCCGACGGCCTGGCGCTCGCCGTGCTCAAGGACATCTACCGCCGCCAGGACGTGCTCGAACTGGTCGGCGTGCACTCGCATATCGGCTCCAACATCAATGACGCGGACGCTTTCATCCAGGCGGCCAAGCGCATGATGCTGCTGCGCAAGACCTTCTACACCCTGCCGGAGGTTGATCTGGGCGGTGGCTATTCCGTGGCCTACACCGACGGTGAGGATTCCATGGACATCGACGTGGAGCTCGGCAGGCTCGCCGACGCGGTCAGCACCGTGAACCGCGCGCTCGGCATGCCGGCCCCGGTCATCTCCTTCGAGCCAGGCCGCTGGACGGTGGCCCCCACCGGCGTCACGCTGTACCGCGTGGGCACCGTCAAGCCGGTCGAGCTTTCCGGCGAGGCGAAGGACAAGTCAGGCAATCCGGTGACGGAACGTGTGTACGTGTCCGTGGATGGCGGCATGAGCGACAACATCCGTCCGGCGCTGTACGGCTCCGACTACACCGCGCGTCTGGCCAACCGCAAGGGAAGCGAGCAGACCAAGCTGTGCCGCGTGGTCGGCATGCACTGCGAATCGGGCGACATCGTCGTCAACGAGGTGCGGCTGCCCGCCGACATCAAGCGTGGCGACATCCTCGCGGTTCCGGTCACCGGCGCATACGGCCGCACGATGGCCAGCAACTACAATCAGGCGCTGATTCCTGCCGTGGTCGCCGCGAGTGAAGCCGGCGCACATGTGATGATCCGTCGCCAGACCATTGGCGACCTGCTGGATCTGGATCAGGGCTGACCGTTCAGCGCCAGCGGCAAGATATAAAAGCAAAAAGCAGTAGAACTCAAAAAAAAGAGTCCTCCCCGGCTATCAGGGAGGACTCCTTATTGTTTGTTGTGGTTGTGTCTACCGAATCACTTGGTGACGATGGTGCCAATCGGAGCGCCGGTAGCCACCGCACCCTTGGCGGTGATCGACAGCTTATCGATCTTGGCCGGGTTGGTGAACACGACGATCACGTCGGTGGGCTTTCCAGCGGACTTGACCACATTCCAGTCCACGTCGACCAGCGCGTCTCCGGCGTTCACCTGCTGGCCTTCGCTGACCATCATCGTGAACGGGGATCCGGCGAGCTGTACAGTATCCACGCCGATGTGCACGAGCACTTCCACTCCGGCGGGAGTGGTGATGCCCACTGCATGCTTGGCCTGGGCGACCGTGGTAATCTTGCCGGCCACCGGGGCGACCACACGACCCGACGTGGGAACCACGGCGAATCCGTCGCCAAGGATCTTGGCGGCGAAGGTCTCGTCGGGCACTTCCGTGATCGGCTTGATGGCACCGTCCACAGGGGCGAGCACCGCGTTGTCAGCGGCTTTCACCTTGGGGGCGGGGGCAGCGGCAGCGGGGGCTGCCGTCACGCTTTTGGGGAACCACCACCGATGACGGGCTTGCCGTACAGGGCGGACAGAGCGTCAGCCACGGCCTGCACCTGCGTGCCGACGATGATCTGGACGTTCTTCTTGTCGATCACCTTGACACCGGGGACGCCGGTCTTGCGGATGGCGTCGACGTCGACCTTCGAGGAATCCACGACACACATGCGCAGACGGGTGATGCAGTTCTCGATTTCGGTGATGTTGTCGTGACCGCCCAGAGCGGCGTACAGCTTGCCGGCGAGGTCGGCGTACTTGTCACCGGTGGACGAGGTCGCGGTGTCGAACGCTGCGGAGGAGGCATCGTCGTTATCGTCATCGCCACGGCCCGGGGTCTTCATGTTGAACTTCTTGATCATGAAGTCGAACACGAAGTAGTAGATGACCGCGAAGACGAGGCCCTGAACGATAAGCATCCACGGCATATGAGCTGCGGGAACCTTCAGCGACAGGAACCAGTCGATGAAGCCTGCGGAGAAGTTGAAGCCTGCGATCCACTGGAACGAAGCGGCGATGAACACCGAGATGGCGGTGAGCAGCGCGTGCACCACGTACAGCGGGAAGGCGGCGAACATGAAGGAGAACTCCAGCGGCTCGGTGACACCGGTGAGGAACGCGGCGAGCGCACCGGCGAGCATCAGGGATCCGGTGGCCTTCTTGTTCTCGGGCTTGGCGTTCTTGTAGATCGCGAGTGCACCGGCCGGCAGGCCGAACATCATGATCGGGAAGAAGCCGGCCTGGTAGATGCCGGTGACGTACACGCCGAACGGGTGGAAGCCGCCGGTGGCGATGACCGCGCCACTGGCCGGGTCGGCGCTGCCCCAGAACTTGCCGATGTCATTGATGTTGGCAAGGTTGAACCAGAACACGTTGTTCAGTGCGTGGTGCAGACCGGTCGGGATAAGCAGACGGTTGAAGAAGGCGTAAATGCCGGCACCGACGGCGCCGAGGCCCATGATGGACTCGCCGAACCAGACCAGCGCACCGTAGACGGCCGGCCAGATGAACAGCAACAGCAGCGAGATGATGGACATGACCGCGGCGGTCAGGATCGGCACGCAACGGCGGCCGGAGAAGAACGCCAGGAAGTCCGGCAGTTTTGTCTTGCCGAACTTGTTGTATAGCGCACCTGCCACGCAGCCGACCAGGATGCCGAAGAACACGTTCTTGTTGCCGATGGCGCCAGCGGCGAATGCCGGGTGCTCGGTGTCGACCTTGGTGGCGTCGAAGCCAAGGAACATGGACGCGGAGCCCATGATCGTGGTGACGGTCAGGAAACCGACCAGTGCGGACAGTGCCGAGGCGCCGTCCTTGTCGCGAGCCATGCCGATGGCGACACCAACGGCGAACAGCAGGCCCAGATTGTCGAGGATCGCGCCGCCGGTCTTGCACAGGTAGGCAGCGACGACGTTACTGCCACCCCAACCGCTCGGGTCGATCCAATAACCAATGCCCAGGAAGAGTGCTGCAGCAGGCAGACACGCAACGGGCAGCATAAGAGCGCGACCAAGGCGCTGGATATATGCTTTCATTCCAACCTCCCTCTGAGGATACGGACGGCGCTTTCTTCCGCCACAATTCCCGTTCACGTACCATCCCACCATTGGATCGGACGCTCGCGAGTATGTCAGCAACGCCGCTTCAATGAACAATGGTACGTGACTTTTACGATATGAGGCCCGTGTTTCGTTAAGATTATTTGCTAAATAGGCAGGAAACATGGCGGGTGTATAAGGGCTCAGCCTTACGGGAAGCTGGTGTTTCACGATTTCTCTGTTTACGGCGTTAATTTGTAAATCTACTTTACTGCGGCGTGTCGTTAGCGCTGCTACATAGTGGAAAGCCAAGGGAAACGAGGCCATTGGGAGCTGGATCCGGCCTCCGGGGCGTTGACGGGCGGCGTGTCGGATTCATTCCGTAGGATGGTACACAGTGACGCCGGCCCGGCGACCCTCTATCGGTGAGTGGCGGCCGGGCGCGCCAAACACCGCTGAAGGAAGGAAATCCGTGGCACAGCTGAATGACAACCCCATCCGCGTCGGACTGTTGGGAGCGGGAACCGTCGGATCACAGACCGCACGTCTGCTGGTGGAGCAGAAGGACGAACTCGCCGCCCGCATCGGGCGTCCGATCGAGCTGGTCGGCGTGGCCTGCCTGGATCCCGATGAGGTGGACTTCCCCTGGATCGACAAGTCTCTGCTGACGACCGACACGATGAAGGTCGCCACCAACGCCGACATCGTCGTCGAGCTGATCGGCGGCACCACAGTGGCCCGCACGTTCGTGATGGCCGCGATCGAGTCGGGAGCCTCCGTGGTCACCGCCAACAAGGCGCTGCTTGCCAAGTACGGCCCGGAAATCTACACCGCGGCCGAGGCCAAGGGCGTCGACATCTACTTCGAAGCGGCCGTTGGTGGCGCCATCCCGTTCCTGCTGCCGCTGCGCGAATCCCTGGCGGGCGACAAGGTGACCAGCATGCTGGGCATCGTCAACGGCACCACCAACTACATTCTCGACGAGATGACCACCAAGGGCCTGCAGTTCGATGACGTGCTCAAGGACGCCCAGGCCAAGGGATACGCCGAAGCCGATCCGACCGGCGACATCGAAGGCTACGATGCGGCCAACAAGGCCGCGATTATGGCCACGCTCGGCTTCCACACCAACGTGACGATCGATGACGTGAGCGTCGAGGGCATCACGAAGATCACCGCCGACGACATCGCCGCGGCCGCCGCCGAGCACAAGGTCATCAAGCTGCTCGCCGTCGTGGAGAACGGCGAGGCCGGTGTGTCGGCGCGCGTCTACCCGGCGCTGATTCCCGAATCGCACCCGCTGGCATCCGTGCACGGCTCATTCAACGCCGTGTTCGTCAAGGCCGAGGCGGCCGACGACCTCATGTTCTACGGCCGCGGTGCGGGCGGCGCTCCGACCGCTTCCGCCGTCGTCGGCGACGTGGTCACCGAAGCCCGCCACATCGCTCAAGGCTGCACCGGCCCATCCATCCCCATGTACCACGAGCTGCCCAAGGCGCCGATCAGCGCCAGCCGCGCCGCGTTCGCCGTGCGGTTCCTCATCCACGACAAGCCGGGCGTGCTCGCCGCCATCGCCAAGGAGTTCGCCGACCACGGCGTGTCGATCAACGGCGTCAATCAGGATCTCAAGCCGACGATGACCGATCCTGGTTATGACGGCGAGATCCAGCAGCTGCGCATCGTCACGCATCTGACCGACGAGGTCACGCTGCGTGAGACCGTCGAAGCCGTCCGCACGCTGGACTTCGTCACCGGAGAGCCGTCCATCCTGCGCGTGCTCGACTAGTCATACGGTTGCCTGCCCCGCTGTCGGGGGCTGTCGGCAAAGCCGACTGAGGTGGTTTCGCGGCGTTTCCGCGAAACCACCCCGATCTCACTATCGTTTGCTCCCCTCCCCGTCAGCGGGGGGCGGAATCGCTGAATCAAGGAATCATGGAACCAATCTGTACACAGGTCAAGGTCCGCGTGCCGGCTACAAGCGCCAATCTGGGCTCCGGCTTCGACACGGTCGGCCTCGCCCTCGATTATCATGACGAACTCACCTTCACGCTCAGCCGTGACCCGTCCAATCGCGCCGCGCAAGTGCTGATCTATGGCGAGGGCGAGGACACGCTGCCGCGCGACGAGACCCATCTGGTCGTCTCCACGTTCCGCAAGGCATGCCAGACCTTCGGCCTGGGCAAGGTCGGGTTCATCCTCGAAGCGCACAACAACATCCCGCAGGCGCGCGGCATGGGGTCGTCCGCCGAAGCCATCGTGGCGGGCATCGCCGCCGCTGCCGCGTTCGCGCAGGAGGACCGGCTCAACCGCGATTCCATCTTCGAGCTGGCGGCCGCCATCGAAGGCCATCCCGACAACGTGGCGCCGGCGGTGTACGGCGGCATGACCGTCTCATGGAACTTCGACACGGCCGAAGGGGTCGGCTCGGTGCCGATCCCCGGTGGAGACCCGCTGCACGGCGGTTTCCACACGGTCAAGTACGCGGTCGATCCGGGCGTCACGGCGGCCGTGTTCGTGCCCGACTACGAACTGTCCACCGAGAAGGCGCGCGAGGCGCTGCCCGGCGAGGTAGCCTATCGCGACGCGGTGTTCAACGTGTCGCGCGTGGCGCTGATGGCCGCGGCGATGAACCCGCGCGCGCTCGCGTCCGGCGAAGAGCCGAACGCGCTGCTGTACGCTGCCACGCAGGATCGCCTGCACCAGCCGTATCGCAAGGGGCTCATGCAGCCGTCATGGGACCTGATTCAGGCGTTCCGTTCCCGTGGTTTCGCCGCCATGGTGTCCGGCGCCGGCCCGTGCGTGCTGGTGCTGCATCACGGCGACGCCGTGGCGGACATCGATGAGGTCGCGGCGGAACAGCTGGCTTCCGGCCATTGGAAGGTGCTGCACCTGCCCATCGACACGGTCGGCGTGCAGGTCGAGCGTAAGTAGGAATACCGCACGTGCCTCCTCGCCCGCTCTTCGGGCCGGAGATGAGGGGAGCGCGAAGTTGCCGGTTGGGTGATGCGGCAGCTGGTGCGGCGGCAAAAGAAAGGTGACGATCATGTCCATTCCGATGATTCTGGCGTCGAAGTCCCAGCCGCGCCGGGATGTGCTGTATGCGGCCGGCATCTGCCCGACCATCCGCGTGTCCCATGTCGATGAGCCGGCTGCGCTGGAAAAGGCCGCCGCCGAGCGCGGCGTCACCGTTGACCAGCTGAACGTCGAACAGCGCGTGATGATTTTGGCCGAGGCCAAAGCGCAGGCCGTGCATCAGGCGTACCGCGATGTCGCCGACGCGGCCGCGAGCGCGACGGGCGAGCGCGTGATCGCGTACCCGTTGCAGGCCGCGGAGCTTCGCGGCGAGATGAACGTCGCGGACATACCTCGCCAGAGTGGCGCTCCGCTTGACTATTCGAAGGCGCCGATCGCGATGACCCGTGACTTCTCCGGCGTGGACATGCCGACCGTCACCGAACCGATATCCAATGTGATTGCCATGCAGCCGGGGCTCACTCGGGCGAGCAGCGGCCCGCTGATCGTCGGCTGTGATTCGATGTTCCTGCTTGACGGCGAATGCTACGGCAAACCGCACAGCGTCGAGGTGGCACGTGAGCGACTGCACCGCATGAGCGGCGCCACCGGCGAGCTGTGGACCGGGCACTGCGTGATCGACTTCGCGTCCGGGCGCGTCGAGCGCGGCGCGAGTCATGCCGTCGTGCGGTTCGGCGAGTTCAGCGACCGCGACATCGAACGATACATCGCCACCGGCGAGCCGCTGGAAGTCGCGGGATCGTTTACGCTGGAAGGTTTCGGCGGCGCGTTCATCGACGGCATCGACGGTGACCCGCACGGTATCATCGGCATCAGTCTGCCGCTGCTTCGCCGACTCGTCGGCAAGCTCGGCGTGGACTGGACCGACCTGTGGAACGTGGCCCGCGGGGAATCGGCGCCCGAAGACAAGACCGGAGGCAGCGGAGTCGTGCCGCCCAAGGAGAACGTGCATCAGCCCGGCGACGGCTGGATCGACTGCGCATGCGGGCGCAAGCACTGGGGATTGAATGGTGCCTCCGGCGTGCTGCTCGCGCGGCGTGACCCCAAGAGCGGCGAAGTGACCAGCGTGGTGATGCAGCATCGCGCCGCGTGGAGCGCGGAAGGCGGCACATGGGGCATTCCCGGCGGCGCGACGGCCAACGGTGAAAGCCCGATCGAGGGTGCGCTGCGCGAGAGCTACGAGGAGGCGAACATCACGCCCGAAGACATCGAGGTGGTCGGGTCCTACCGTGAGGATCACGGGCCATGGGCGTACACCACGGTCTTCGCGTTCGAGAAGCCCGGTCACCGGGTCGTGCCGCGGGCGAACGATGACGAGAGCATGGAAATCGAATGGGTGCCGATCGACGAAGTGCCCGACCGCAAGCTCTTGACCGCGATGCGCACAGACTGGCCGCGCTTCGCCGAGCGCCTGCACGCGCTGGCCGCTGCCGCACGGTGTTCGTGACGGTTACTGCAGTTGCGCCAAACGCTGGTAGATGTCGGATGGAAGGTGGCGGTTTGCGAATCCTTTGACGCGAATTCCCGTGTCGAGGGGCATATACACGATGCGCATGTCGGCGCGCGACTGTTGGCCTCGTCGATGTTGGAAGTGGAAGGAACGCCACCCGCTGAAACCGTACTTGAGAGGGCTTCCTTCCACGTTGCCCTCCACGAGCTGTGTCAGGGCTCGGTGAACGCTGGCCACCGCCATCTTGAATTCGCCTTCGTCGGGCCAGACATATGCCAGAAGAATCACATCATCCGCAAGTGCATCCGGATCCATATACAGACCGCGGACGGACGAGATGATGGCAATGGTTTGCTCCAATAATGCGTAGTCGGCGGCCATCAGCGACCGCCATCAAGGAACGCGTGAATCTTCTCCTTGCGCCGCTTCAGACTTTCCTGCGCCGACTGTGACAGCTCGGAGCCGGTCTCCCATTGTTCCTTATCGCCTCGGGCGGTGAACATCTGCTGTATGGTGAGGCGTTCGACCTCGGATTCCAGCGCATTGATGATATCCAGCATCTCGTTGAGAGAGTCCACGGACACCAGGTAGCCGGCTGTGTCGGCGCGGTCGACGATTTCCAGCAATCCCCGCTGCTCCAGCGCCTTTCGCCATGCGTTCGAACGGGACAACTCGGTCAACCCGATGCGAGAGCCCGGCGTGGAGATCTCTCGTAACGCCTCCGCACGTTCCTTGATGTCCATGTAAGTCACCACCTTAATCACAACAGAATATGCATTATATTACGCATAGTACTACATGATATAATGCAATATATATTCACGACTGCCGAGCCGTACCGCAGACGAGCGACTGGGGGGGCTTAGTCTCGCTTCGCGACAGACCTTCGGGCCCTGCAATCACGGACGCCCTGTGGGCGCTCAGGGTAGTGCCACCACTCTCTTCCCCTAATCCTTCCGGATGAGGGGAGAACCGGTTCGCCGCAAGGCTCATACCGCCGCCCGATGGCCGGTCGCGTGCCGCCTGCGTAATCTCGGAGGCATGAACACAGCAACATCGCAATCTCAGTCCCGCGCCCGGTCTCAGTCGTGGACACCGGTGATCGAGGCCCGTGACCTGGTCATGGACTACACCGCAGGCATGGCCCGTGTGCAGGCGGACCACAGTGTCACCGGCGTGATGCCGCGAGGCGCCGGAACCGGCGGCCCCCATCCGTATGCGGCCGGCGGAACCGGCTACGCCATGCCCGCCGTGCATACGCTAGCGCTCAATCACGTGAACTTCGACTTGGCTCCCGGCGAGACGGTCGCCGTGATGGGACCGTCCGGTTCCGGCAAGTCGACGCTGCTGCACGCGCTCGCCGGCATCATCCGCCCGACGTCGGGCACGGTGACCTTCCAAGGCGCGAATCTGACCGCGATGAGCGACGCGGACCGGACCAAACTGCGCCGCGGTGCGTTCGGCTTCGTGTTCCAATCCGGACAGCTGTTGCCCGAGTTGCCGGCGGTGGAGAACATCGCGTTGCCGATGATGCTGGACGGCGCCGACTACCGTTCCGCCACCGATGCGGCGATGCTGTGGCTGGAACGGCTGGGTTTGCGGCAGCTGGCCTCGCAGCGGCCCGGCGAGATGAGTGGCGGGCAGATGCAGCGCATCGCCATCGCCCGCGCACTTGCCGTACAGCCGGCGGTCGTCTTCGCCGACGAGCCGACCGGCGCGCTCGACCAGGCCACCGGCCGCGAGGTCATGAGCATTCTCATGGAAGCCGCGCGTGATAATGGCGCTGCCGTGGTGATCGTCACTCATGATCCCAACGTCGCCGGCTTCTGCGGCCGCACGATGACGATGCAGGACGGCCGCCTCAGCCAGACGGCCGAAGCCGGCCTTGCCCCCGCTGGCGGGGTTCGGCATCCGCAGGCTGACTGGGGGCGGCCCGAGAGCGCTGAACCACCCTCAGTCTCGCTGCACCCGGCAGTTCCCGCAGGAGGCGCCCAATGAGCACGTTCGCACTATGGCGGCTGTTCCACCGCCCAGGCCGGCGCGGCGGTTCCGGCCACACATCGGCGTTGGCCATCGTCGCGTTCGCGGCGGCGACGGCCATCTTCCTGACCGTGCTGGGCGGCGTGCACGGGTTCATCTGGCGCGCGTCCGCCGACCATACGCTGAAATGCCTGATTGACAGGTCGACCTGCGCGCCGGGCACATGGGCGGTGTGGGCCGGACGGCTCAAGGACCAGCACGACTGGGCGCAATACGCCAGCACGTACGTGATGCTGGCGGCCTTCGCCTGCATACTGCTGATCGTGCCGTTCGTGGCGCTCGCCGGCTCGGCGGCGCGATTGGCGGCATCGCGGCGGGACGCGCGATTGGCGGCACTGCGCCTCGCGGGCGCCACCACCAGTCAGGTGACCAGACTGACCGCGTTGGATGCCGCCGGACAGGCGCTCATCGGCGCGTTGATCGGCATCGTCGGCTATTTCGCGATCATGCCGCTGATCATGCTGCTGAATTTCCAGGATCAGAGGTTCACGTTCGAGCAGTTGTGGGTAGGATCCCTGTCGCTGATCGTCGTGCTGGTGGTGGTCACGGTCCTGGCGCTGATCTCCGCATTGCTGACGCTGCGTCGGGTCGCCATCACCCCGCTGGGCGTCACCGCTCGGACCGCCCAGCCGCTGCCCACGAAGTGGCGCGTAATCGTGTTCCTGGTCGTGCTGGTGGCCGCGATCGTGCTGTTCAAGAACCCGCAGGGCCTGCTGCATTACGGTGAGGTGACGATGTATGCGGTGATTATCGGGTTCATCGCGCTGTGCTTCGCTCTAGTGAACCTGATCGGCTCATGGGTGGTGACCGCACGGGCGAGGTTGCGGTCCCGCCGCCCTAAGGACGCCGCCACGATGATCGCGATGCGGCGCATCCTCGACAATCCCAAGCGGGCATGGCGCAATGTGTCGGGCATCGCGCTGGCGGTGTTCATCGCTGGCATCACCTCGATCTGCGGGTTCATCGGCGCATCGTCGACCGCGCCTGTCGAAGGCGTACCCGAACCGGGACTGGCTTTCATCCGCGACATCGGCACCGGAGGGTTGCTGACGCTCGGATTCGCGGCCGTGCTGGCGGCCGTCAGCTCCGGAGTGATGCAAGCGGGCAGCGTCTACGACCAGGTTTCCGAATACCGCATGCTGGTGTTGGAGGGGACGGACGTGAAAACGTTGAACCGTGCGCGTTTCATCGAGGTGCTGACCCCGCTCAACACGGTGGTGGCCGTTGCCGGCGGCTGCTCGATGCTGCTGATGTTCCCGCTGTTCGCCGCATCCATGACCAAGCCCGCCACGCTGCTCAGCTTCTTCGGCGGCATAGCGTTGTGTTATGCGCTGGTCTCCGTCGGCGCATTCGCCTCGAACCGTGTCGCCGCCAGCCTGAATCTCACCGACTGGCGTGCCGACGACTGATCGCACGCTCTCAAAACTCGCAGATAGGGGGCCTTTC
>OODJ01002313.1_pt1 | contig 13027 bp, 10 predicted proteins | sample 1671611 | NCBI WGS metagenome assembly OODJ01 (sample SAMN06348174, study PRJEB24527) | human gut metagenome | biome: human gut; feature: ankylosing spondylitis patient; material: feces | host: Homo sapiens | place: China | collected 2015-10 | reverse complement strand
GGTGCGGATCGAGGCGAGCCACTCCTCCATGCCGCCGCCGTCGGCCTTCACGCCTTTGTAGCGCCAGTGGGCGGCGAGACCGTGCTCGGCCACCTCGTCCATGCGCTCGGTGCGGATCTGCACCTCCACCCACTTCTGCTCAGGACCGAGCACGGTGATGTGGAGACACTCGTAGCCATTGGACTTCGGCACGCTGATCCAGTCGCGCAGGCGCTTCGGGTTGGGCTGGTACATGTCGGTGACGATGGAGTAGGCCTGCCAACACTGCATCTTCTCCTTCTCCAGCGGGGAGTCGAGGATGATGCGGATGGCAAAGAGGTCGTAGATGCCATCGACGCCACACTTCTGCTTCTTCATCTTCTGCCAAATGGAGTGGATCGACTTGGTGCGGCCCTTGATATGAAATTTGAGTCCGGCCTCGGTGAGGTGCTTGCTCACCGGACCGATGAAGCGCTCGATGTAGGCGTCGCGGGAGCGCTTCGTGGCGTTGAGTTTCTCCTTGATCAGATAGTAGGCGTCGTGCTCGAGATACTTCAGCGAGAGGTCCTCCAGCTCGCTCTTGAGCTGGTAGAGGCCCAGTTTGTGGGCCAAGGGGGCGTAGAGGTAACTGGCCTCCTCGGCCACCTCGTGCTGCGCCTCCTTGTTGGGCGTGTCGCGTATCTGGCGCATCAGGCAGACGCGGTCGGCGATCATGATGAGCACCACGCGCATGTCCTCGGCGAAGGAGAGGAGCAGGTTGCGGAAGTTCTCGCTCTCCACAATGGGAGTCTTGCTGTAGAGCTCCTGGACGCGGACGAGGCCCTGGAGGATCGTCGCCACGCCCTCGCCGAAGTCCTTGCGCGCCAGCGTCGTGTCATAGTGGCCGCGAAGCACGCTCTCGTAGAGCATGATGGCCAGCAGACTGTCACGGCGCAGGCCGATGTCGCCGACGGCCACCTTCGCCGTCATCAAAGCCTTGAGGACGGGATTGAGGCCGAAGCGGTCGCGCTCGATGTGGCGAGCCTCGATCTCAGAATGGATATGGGTGCGCAGACGCTCCACGTCAGTACCGGTCAGGGTGTCGTTGAGCATCTCGTGAATCTCCTTAGTAAGTGCCTCGCAGGCGTGCTTTTCTTCCTCGGTGAAAACGAATTTTTCTTCCATTGGCTGACGTTGCTTTGATGAATGATGCTACAAAGTTACGAAATTTCATCTGAATATTTCCCGATTTAAGAAAAAGTAAGTATATTTGTGCATTGGTTAGAGGACAACAAATAGACCACCTTATTTATAATATTAATATCGCAAAAGGATATGCTGACACAACAAGACTTGCAACAGATTGCTGCCAAGGGCATTGCCGAAGAGCAGCTGCAGAAGCAGATGGATGATTTCAAGCGCGGATTCCCCTTTCTGAGGCTCGACTCCGCAGCCACCGTGGGTCATGGCATCCTGGCACCGACGGACGCCGAGCGCGAGGAGTACATCCGCCAGTGGGGCGCCTACAAGGCCGGGAAGCACCGGGTGACGAAGTTTGTACCCGCCTCGGGCGCTGCCAGCCGCATGTTCAAGAATTTGTTCGCCTTCCTCGACGCCGACTACGACGCCCCGCAGACGAGTTTCGAACACGAGTTTTTCGACCACATCCACCAGTTTGCCTTCTTCTCCGAGCTCGACGCTGCCTGCCTAAAGAATGAGGGCAAGGGAATCGACGACCTGCTGACCGCGGGAGGACACAAGGCCGTCGTGGCCAACCTGCTGGAGGAGCGCGGCCTCAACTACGGCCAACTGCCGAAGGGCTTGCTCCGCTTCCACCACTATGAGGACGGGGCGCGCACGGCCATGGAAGAGCACCTCGTGGAGGGCGCACGCTACGCCAGCACCAACGGCGAGGCCCACATCCACTTCACCGTCTCGCACGAGCACCTTCCTTTGTTCAAGGCGGAGGTGGAGAAGCGGGTAGGGAAGTATGCGGAGAAGTACCAGGTGCGCTACGACATCTCCTTCTCGGAGCAGAAACCGAGCACGGACACCGTGGCGGCCAATCCCGACAACTCGCTCTTCCGCAACGAAGACGGGTCGCTTTTGTTCAGACCGGGTGGACACGGCGCGCTCATCGAGAACCTCAACGACCTGGAGGCCGACGTGGTCTTCATCAAGAACATCGACAACGTGGTGCCCGACCGGTTGAAGGAGGACACCGTCACCTACAAAGCGCTGCTGGGTGGCGTCCTCGTGACGCTGCAGGAGCGCGTCTTCGACTATCTTAGATTGCTCGACGAGGCAACGCCGACGAAGGAGAAACTGGCCGAGATGGAAGACTTCCTGGAGCACACGCTCTGGTGTTTGCCGCCGAAGGAGAAGGCGGGATGGAGCGACCAGGAGCGTGCCGACTACCTGCACCGCAAGTTGCACCGACCGATCCGCGTCTGTGGTATGGTGAAGAATGTGGGTGAGCCCGGCGGAGGCCCGTTCCTCGCCTACAACCAGGACGGCACGGTGAGCCTGCAGATCCTGGAGTCGAGCCAAATCGACAAGGCCAACGAGGCCTACCAGCGGATGTTCTCCGAGGGTACGCATTTCAATCCCGTGGACCTCGTCTGTGGCATCATCGACTACAAGGGCGAGGCGTTCGACCTCCCGAAGTTTGTGGATCCCTCCACGGGCTTCATCAGCACGAAGAGCAAGAACGGACGCGAACTAAAGGCCCTGGAGCTCCCGGGACTGTGGAATGGCGCGATGAGCGACTGGAACACGGTCTTCGTCGAAGTGCCGCTCTCTACGTTCAATCCCGTCAAGACGGTCAACGACCTGCTCCGCGAACAGCATCAGTAGGCCAAGGCCTGGCCAGCCAACCATATTCATGGGAGGTACGGTCTGCCTACGACAACGGTAGGCAGAGGGCCTGGCCAAGACGCTCGATTGATCTACCTAATATAGGTATAAATATAAGCACAAGTATAAGCACGAATATAAGTACAAGTAGAAAAAAAGTACGAGTAGAAAAAAAAGTACGAGAAAAGCCGCTGAATGGTCAGCGGCTTTTCTCGTTATAATGCAATTTACTTGCGATAGTTCGTTTTCTTGATTATCCGAAGTTATCGTACATGATGCTCTCCGGCTCCACACCGAGACTGTCGAGATAGTCGGTGACGGTCTTGATGAGCATGGGAGGACCGCAGAGGTAGTACTCGCAATCCTCGGGAGCGTCGTGATCCTTCAGATAGGTGTCGCGGATGCAGTTGACGGCGAAGCCCGTGTAGTACTTCACACCCAACTCGTCGGCCTTCGGATCCTGACGGTCGAGGGAGAGGTGCATGTGGAAGTTGGGGAACTCCTTCTCCAGCTCCCAGAAGTCCTCCAGGAAGAAGGCCTCGTTCAGCGAGCGTGCGCCATAGAAGAAGTGCATCTCGCGATCGGTGCAGTGGAGCGTCTTCGTCATGTGCATGATCTGGGCGCGGAGCGGAGCCATACCAGCACCACCACCAATCCAGATCATCTCGCGCTTAGACTCGAAGTTGGGATGGAAGTCGCCGTAGGGACCCGACATCATCACCTTGTCGCCAGGCTTCAAGGAGAAGATGTAGCTGGAACCGATACCGGTCGGCACATTCTGGAATCCTACCTCGGGACGCGGCTTGAACGGCGTCGTGGCGATACGCACCGTCAGGGTGATGATGTCGCCCTCGGCGGGGTAGTTGGCCATGGAGTAGGCGCGGATCGTGGGCTCGGGGTTGTGAGCCTTCAGCGAGAAGATGTTGAAGTTCTTCCATGCTGCGATATAGTCCTCGCCGATGTCGTTCTTGTCGAAATCCTTGTCGTAGTCGATGCAGTCGTAGGCAGGAATCTTGATCTGGGCGTAGGAACCCGGCACGAAGTCCATGTGCTCGCCCGGGGGCAGGGCCACCTTGAACTCCTTGATGAAGGAGGAGACGTTCTTGTTGGAAAGCACGGTGCACTCCCACTCCTTGACGCCCATCACAGACTCGGGCACCTTGACGCTCATGTCGCCCTTGACCTTGCACTGGCAACCCAGGCGCCAGTTCTCCTTGATCTGCTTGCGCGTGAAGTGGGGACGCTCGGAGTCGAGGATCTCGCCACCACCGCTGAGCACCTGCAGCTTGCACTGTCCGCAGCTGGCCTTTCCGCCACAAGCGGAGGGCAGGTAGATGCCGTTCTCGTTGAGCGTGGCCATGATGCTCGATCCCTGATCGACGTTCAGCTGCTTGTCGCCATTGATCGTGATGGTCACTTTTCCGCTCGGGCTAAGAAACTTCTTGGCCAAGAGCAGGATGACAACCAACAGGAGTATTACCGCAAGGAACACTCCTACACTGCTGATAATGAAATTGATATCCATACGGTAATATTAAATTTTAAGTCCTGAGAAGCACATCATGGCCAATGCCATGAGGCCGACGGTGATAAATGTGATGCCGAGACCCTGCAGGGGCTTGGGCACGTCGCAGTACTCCATCTTCTCGCGGATGGCACCCATCGAGGCAATGGCGAGCATCCAGCCCAGTCCTGAGCCGAAGGCGAAGGAAATGGCGTCCCAGACGTTGCCGATGTACTGTGAGGAGGCGGGGTCGAGACCGATGCGCTGCTGCATGAAGAGCGAACCACCCATGATGGCGCAGTTCACGGCGATCAGCGGCAGGAAGATACCCAGCGCGCCATAGAGCGACGGGGAATACTTCTCGACAGCCATCTCCACGATCTGGACGATACCTGCGATGACGGCGATGAAGAGAATGAAACTCAGGAAGCCCAGGCCCAGCGGGTCGAGCACCTTCGTCTGAAGGAGATAGTTGACGGGCAGCGTGACCACCAGCACGAAGGTGACGGCGGCACCGAGTCCCACCGAGGTCTTCACGTTCTTGGAAACGGCAAGGAACGAGCACATGCCGAGGAAGAAGGCGAACACCATGTTGTCCACGAAGATGGACCGGAAAAATAGACTGATTATATGTTCCATAACTTATATCTCCTCCTTAATTGTTCTCCTTGTAGAAATAGGCACGGTGTACCCAGATGACACATCCCACGAGGATGAGGGCCGTAGCCGACATGGTCATCATACCATTGTTCATGTAGCCAGCCTGATAGACGCTCTCGGGGATGAGCTGAAAGCCCAGCAGCGATCCGCGGCCGAAGAACTCGCGCACGCCACCGACGATGACGAGGATGAGCGCGTAGCCCAGTCCGTTGCCGACGCCGTCGAGGAACGAGGGCCAAGGCTTGTTGGTCATGGCAAAGGCCTCCAGACGACCCATGAGGATACAGTTGGTGATGATCAGACCGACATAGACGGAGAGCTGCACGCTCACGTCGTAGGCGAAGGCCTTGAGCACCTGGTTGACCACCGTCACCAGCGCGGCAACGACCACCAGCTGCACGATGATACGGATGCGGTTGGGGATGGTGTTGCGGATGATGGAGATGATCGTATTGGAAAATGCCGTGATGATTGTTACGGCAAGGCCCATGACGATAGCCGGCTTCAGCTGCGAAGTGACGGCCAAGGCGGAGCAAATACCCAGCACCTGAACCAAGACAGGGTTGTCAAGGTTGAAGGGATTGGTCAGAGCCTCTTTGTTTTGTTTACTGAATAAAGCCATCTTTTCTTACTTAGCATTAAAGAATTTAACATAGGGCTGCAGGCCGCCTTTCTCGGCTTTGAGCATGTCGGCCACACCGTTGGAAGTGATGGTGGCACCCGTCACGCAGTCCACCTGCGTCTTGGGGTCGGTGACCTTCTTCTCCACGGAGAGAGCGACGTGGTCGCGGTCGCCGTTGGCGAAGAGCTCCTTGCCCTTGAACAGGTCCTGCCACTTCTTGCTGTCCTTGATCTCGGCACCCAAGCCGGCAGTCTCGCCCTCATGGTTGAAGTAGGCGCCAAAGACGGTCGTCTTGTCGCCATTGACGGCGATGAAACCGCTGATGGGGCCCCAGAGGCCGTTGCCATAGACGGGGATGACATACTTCGTCTCGCCATCCACCTTGCAGCGGAAGACGACGAGCTTGCCGTCCTTGGCCTCGGCGGAGTTGAGGTGCTGGAAACCAGCCTCCGTGCCGCCCTGCTTGCCAGCCTCGACCACGTTGCCGTTGGCGTCGATCATGTCGTCGGCCTCGACGAGGTTCTGCCAGAGCTTGGCAGCCTCCTCATTGGTCATGTCGCGGTCCTGGTTGAGCGCATAGAGGATCTGCTTCTGTGTGTCGAGCATCACGTTGGCATCCTGCTGCGGCTTCAAAGCCTGATAGACGGATGCGAGCATCAATGCCACGACCACAACGAGGACGACCGAATAGATGATGGTGTATGAATTGGTGTTTGTTTTCATCTTTCTTTCCTCCTTACTTATTGGTTAGCATTCTTTTGCGCCCCACGCTTGCTGCGGCGGCTGATGTTGCGGTCCACCACGCAGTAGTCGATCAGCGGAGCAAACATGTTGCCGAAGAGGATGGCGAGCATCATGCCCTCGGGGTAGCCGGGGTTCATCACGCGCACCACAACGGCCATGATGCCGATGAGCGCACCATAGACCCACTTACCACTCTCGGTACGGGCCGAGGTGACAGGGTCGGTGGCCATGAAGACGGCACCGAAGCAGAAACCGCCGAGCACGATGTGCTCATACCAGGGGATGCTGCTCATGCCCAGCTGCTCGAAGACCACGGCCATCAGACCGCCACCGAGGAACACGCTCAGCATGGTCTTCCAGGAGGCAATGCCCGTCCACAGCAGGATCACGGCGCCAATGGCGATGGCGATGACGGAGGTCTCGCCCATGGATCCCGGGATGAGACCGATGATCATGTCGTTGAAGCTGGCGGAGACGTCGGCGTGCTGAGCGATCTCACCCAGCGGAGTGGCCATCGTGTAGCCGTCGGGGGCCTTGAAACCCATACCCAAGATCGGCTCCGTGGCCACCCAGATGGTGTCGCCAGTCATGCTGCTGGGGTAGGAGAAGAAAAGGAACGCACGCGCGAGGAGCGCGGGGTTGAAGACGTTCATACCCGTACCACCGAAGATCTCCTTGCCGATGACGACGGCGAAGGCAACGGCCAGGGCCAGGATCCACAACGGCGTGGAGACGGGGATGATCAGCGGGATCAGGATACCGGAGACGAGGTAGCCCTCCTGGATCTCCTCGCCCTTGTACTGGGCCCAGGCAAACTCGATGCCGAGACCGACAATATAGCTGACGAGAATCTTGGGCAGCATGGCAGCGAAGCCATAGAGGAACATACCCATGAACGTAGCCTCGGCCAGCTTGCCTGCGGCCACGGCGTTCTGGTATCCGATGTTGTACATTCCGAAGAGCATGGCGGGCAACAATGCGATGACCACAAAGCTCATGATGCGCTTCGAGTCGATAGCGTCGTGGATGGAGACACCGCTCTTGGATGTCGTGTGCGGCACATAAAGGAATGTGTCGAAACCATCATAGACACTACGGAAAGCGTGGAGCTTGCCGCCCTCCTCGAAGTTCGGACGTATCTTGTCGAGATAATTTCTAAGACTCATATCTGTAACTTTCTTGTTTAAGCATTTTCTTTACGGAGGATATCAAGACCCTGACGCACAATCTGTTGCAGAGGCAGCTTCGAGCTATCCACAAACTCGGCCAGCGCGAAGTCCTCCGGGCTCACCTCGTAGATGCCCAACTGCTCCTGCTTGTCGATGTTGCCCGTGATGATAGCCTTGACAAGGTACTCACCATAGATGTCCATCGGCAGCACGCGGTCGTACTCACCACTCATGATCATGCGGCGCTCGCCACCCTTGATGCGCGCGTCGAGCGTGTACTCCTTCTTGCCCTGCAACCATGAGAAGTAGCTGCGAGAGGTGGAGAACGTGTTGGCACGCGGCATGATCCAACCGGCCAGCTCATCGACGTCGTCGCCCTCGGGGATGGCACAGACCTCGGAGGTGTGTGCGCCCAATACGCTCTCGTCGTTGGCGATGCGGCCCGTGAGCGGGTTGCCGTTGAGCAGACGCACATGGCGGTCGCTCTTCACGTTGCCGGCAATGATCTCCTTCAGCGGCGTGCCGACCAAAGCCTCGACATAGGCGGGAGACTTGATCTCGCTGCCTGCCACGGCTACCATGCGGCGCAGATCGACTTTGCCCGTGTTGAACAGGCGACCGAAGAAGAGCACGGCCGTGGGATCGACCGTCCAGACCGTCTCGCCCTTGTTGACCGGGTCGAGGTGGTTCACCTGCACACCGACGTTGCCGGCAGGACAGGGACCGTCGAAGACCGTCACCTCAGCGTTCTTCGCACCAAGCAGCGCCTGGGAGGTCTGCTGAGCGCCCACGCCAAGATGCACGCGCGCGATGCGCGACAAAGCCGTGATACCAGCCTGGAAGTCCTTCTCCTGGCCCTTCAGCTCCAGCACGAAGTCGCCCTGCAGCGGCTTGTCGCGGAGGGCGGAGACAAAGATGGCCTTCGGCATCGTGTCGGGAGTGGTGGAGACGGCATAGGGAAGCTGGTCGATGTAGCCGAAGAGACCAGCCTCAAGCAAGGCCTTGACAACGGCAGCTCCATCGAGCTTCGAGGGATCCTTCACACCAAAATCGGCATACTCCTGCTGGGCGTCGGCCTTCACCGTGACGCGGAGCACCTTGCGGCGATCACCACGCACAACAGCCGTCACCGTTCCGCTGACTGGGGACGCAAAGCCCACCTCAGGGAAACGCTTGTTGACAAACAACGCGTCGCCCGCACGGACATGGTCGCCCTCCTTGACGGCCACCTTCGGCGTCACACCAACGAAATCGTCGGGCACGAGCGAGTACTCTGCCGACGGCTTCAAGCGGGTAACGGTCTCTGCGGCACGTCCTTTCAGACGGATGTCCAAGCCCTTACGTAGCTTAATTGTTTCTGACATAGTTGAATCTAGATTGTTATGTAATTTCCTTTGTTCAAACCTCGTTTTGTAATTTTCGTGCAAAATTAACTATTTTCAGCCGATTACGGAAAGTTTTTGCGGAAAACTTTCAAGCGATTTGGGTTTTATGTGGCAGATGGAGGAAAAAGGACGGGATAAAGGCACAATATTTTGCACGGAATGCCGTTCTGATAGGTATGAAAATGACGAGTTTGCGGCTCTTGCTCTTAGCCGCCCCCTTGGCCGTCCTATCCTTGGCGGCCTGTAGCGACGACGATTCCTTCTCGGCGTCGCCCGACCACCGGCTGGCCTTCTCTGCCGACACGGTAAGTCTCGACACGACCTTCTCCCGCGTGCCCACCACGACCCGCACCTTCTGGGTCTATAACCGATCGGGCGACGGCCTGCGATGCACCAGCGTCCGCCTGCGCAAGGGCAATCAGACGGGCTTCCGCGTCAATGTCGACGGAATGTACCTCGGACAGGCCAGCGGCTATCAGGTCGGCGGCGTGGAACTGCGCAAGGACGACTCGCTGCGCGTCTTCGTAGAGCTGACCTCTGCCGACACCCATTCCGAGGTGCCGGAACTGCTGGAGGACGACCTGGTCTTCACCCTGGAGAGTGGGGTGGAGCAGAAGGTCAACCTACGGGCTTGGTCCTGGGACGCCACCCTACTGGATGGTTTAAAGATAAGTCGTGACACGCTGATACAGAGCACAAGACCCATCGTGGTTAAAGGAAACATAGAGGTGGATAGCGCCGCCACGCTCACCATCGGAGCGGGCACGACACTCTACTTCTCCAACCATGCTGGCATAGACGTCTATGGCACGCTGCGCGCCGAGGGAACGCCCGAGGCCAACGTCACGCTGCGCGGCGACCGTATCGACCGCATGTTCGACTACCTGCCCTACGACCGCGTCTCGGGACAGTGGCAGGGCATACGGCTCCACGCCTCTTCTTTCGACAACGAGATCCAATATACCGACCTCCACTCGGCCTACAACGGCATCGTCTGCGACTCCTCCGCGGCCGACCGCACCAAACTCCGCCTCTATAACAGTACGGTGCACAACTGCCAGGGCTATGGCCTCTATGCCGTGGGGTGTCAGCTCGACCTCTACAACACGCAGGTCACCAATGCCTCCATCGACTGCGTCTCCATCACGGGAGGCAGCGTGGTGATGCGCCATTGCACCCTGGCGCAGTTCTTCCCCTTCGATCTTGGAAAGCCCGTGGGCGTGGCGCTCCGCTTCGGCGACCGCTACGAGGGCGACGTGACGATACCGCTGACGCGATTTGACATCTTCAACACCATCGTCACGGGCTACTCCGACGACGAGATCATGGGCAATTTCTCCGACGTGGAGACGGCGACCTACTTGTTCGACCACTGTCTGCTGCGCACCGGAGAACCCGAGACGATCGACGAGGCCCACTACAAGGGGGTGATCTGGGAGAACGTCAAGGACACAACGGCCTTCGGACGAAAGAACTTCGTCAAGATCGACTATGACAAGCAGTACTTCGACTTCCACCTCGACAGCGTCTCCCACGCCATCGACTCGGCGGCGGTTTCGCCAGAGGGATGGGGACGCACCGACCGCGACGGACTGCCCCGCGACGAGCGGCCCGACATCGGATGCTTCGAATATCGGAAGCCTGCAGAGCAATAGGAGCAGTCTCCCGTGCTGCTGGTGCGGGAGACTTCCAGCGCTGTTTGACGCAGGAAGTTCAGCCGTTTTCAGGCTTTAAACTGAAAATTCTGTCCTTTTTCTTTGTCAATTGGAAAAATCGTAGTATCTTTGCACCCGCTTTGAAGCTGAAAGCATTCGGGGTGTAGCGCAGCCCGGTAGCGCTCCTGGTTTGGGACCAGGTGGTCGCAGGTTCGAATCCTGTCGCCCCGACCGAAGAGAGAGTCAGATTAACCCGTTTAATCTGGCTTTTTTCTTATTCAGAACCCAAGGCGCTCCCTGCTACAGTCTTTTGTATATATAAGCCTATACTATTCAATGAAGAAAAAGCCAGTTGTTTTTCAACAAGGCAGACAACAACCAAGGCGATTGTTTTAAAAGACAAGGCAATTGTTTAAAAGGCAAGGCAATTGTTTAAAAGGCAAGGCGAATATTTCACAAGATATATACTTTTACTTTAAAAACAAGATGAATATGAAAAGATGGTTGCTTGCGATGGCCCTCGTGGTCTCGGTATTGTCGGTGTGGGGGCAAGGCTGCTGCGCCGACACGGTCACGTTTGCCGGAAGAATAGAGAATGCTGAGTATCAGGTGTGGATCGAGATGGACTTCTACCACAACGACGTCGTCACGCCCGGACAGGAGATCTTCGGCCAAGTGCCGGGCTACTTCGGGGCGAAGCGCGACACGCGCAAGTGGATCTTCGTCGATGCGGAGGTCAAGGGCAAGCAGGCTCGCCTCGTCATCACCAACGACTATGGCAGCGAGGACCTGGAGGCCCGACTGACGCTGGAGCGCGACGGCACCTATACGCTGGAGCGCCTGAAAGGGAGCACGATGAAAATCGTCGTGGGAGGCAAATGGGTGAACATCCCGAAGAAACTGACATTCAAGCGCCCTGTCGCCACCAAGCCCGCAGCATAGGCAAAGAAGAGGTTGGCAGAGTAAGAACAACCGTAGGCAAAGGAGCGAATGGCGGAGTAGGAACAGCCGTAGGCAAAGGAGTGGGCGTTATTCCTTTCCCAGTTCTATGACCGTCATCTCGGGCCATGCGCCCAGCCTGAAGGGGAACGACCCGCCCAGTCCGAGCGACACATAGAGCCACTGCGCTCCCTTGTAGTAAAGGCCTCCCCACTCCTTGAAGGCAAAGCGGGCCAGGCTCAGCGGACCGATTCGTACCTGCGCGCCATGGGTGTGGCCGGCGAGGGTCAGCGCAATGTCTTTCCTTCCTACCACCTCGGCGCGCCAATGGTTGGGATCGTGGGAGAGGAGGATCGTAAACGTGTCCGGCTCCAGTCCCCGAACCGCCTTCTCGAGGTCTCCCCGGACGGGGAATGGAGGTCTGCCGATATTCTCCACGCCCGCTATGGCGATACGATCGTTGCCGCGCTGGAGGATTCGGTGCTCGTCGAGGAGCAGCGTCCATCCGACGTTGCGGACGACTTGTCCCAGCTGGTGGAAGTTGCGGTCGTGGTATCCCGTCCGTCGCTTCGGCCCATACTTGCAATAGTCGTGATTGCCCAGGATGGCGAAGACGCCGTCGGGAGCCTGGAGCATGGCCAGGTCGTGGCGATAGGGAACGGCCTCGCGCGCCACCTTGTTGACCAAGTCGCCCGTGAAGACCACCAGGTCGGCCTCCTGCTGGTTGGCCGTCTCGATGACGCGGCGCACAAAGGGGTTGTGGCGACCGAACGTGCCGAGATGGAAGTCGGAGAGGTGGAGAAGGCGATAGCCGTCGAAGGCGGCGGGAAGAGTAGGGAAGCAGATCTTCACCTGTCTCACCTTCAGTCGGCGCCAGCCCAGCGTCAGTCCGTAGATGGCCAAGAGCTCGGCCGTGACGGCGGCGAGAAGACCCGCCCAGGGTGTGATAATCTGGAAGAGAAGGAAGCAGATCTTGGGCACGACGAAGCAGAGGATGCAGCCGTTGAGCGTGCGCGCGGCAAGACTGTGGCGAAACTCAAACACCAGGGCCAGCCAGGCTGCGGTCAGCAGGGTGGTGGGGAGAAACCACAGAATGCTCACGAGCAAAGGCACCTCTCTGAGGTAGAGGCTCCATATCGACACGTCGGGGAGCAAGGCGGTGAGGAGTATGACGATCAGAAACCGTTTCATATTGTCTTTTCCTTTCTTGTTTATAGAGGTTGTCTTCGCTATTCGTTTTGAGGATGTAAAATTACAAAAAATATTTCAATCTACGGCATAAAACCGAAATTATTTCGACCTGGACGGTTGAAACGGGCTGAAAGCCCAACAGACCATAGCCCAGGGCATCGCCTTGGGTATAATAGCAATCAACAAGACGCCCTGCAAGGGCAAAAGAATTGTTTATAGCCTGCTTCTTTAAAGCTTTTGCCCTTTCAGGGCGACAGATTGGTGTTCATAATTACCCAGGGCGGTGCCCTGGGCTAGGAACTTCTGCCCTTTACCTTTCCCTTCGGCCGGTGACCGTTGGTTCA
>OODJ01002312.1_pt1 | contig 13033 bp, 4 predicted proteins | sample 1671611 | NCBI WGS metagenome assembly OODJ01 (sample SAMN06348174, study PRJEB24527) | human gut metagenome | biome: human gut; feature: ankylosing spondylitis patient; material: feces | host: Homo sapiens | place: China | collected 2015-10 | reverse complement strand
GGCCGGTGCGGATCGCCGCGGCCGGCAAGCTGGTGACCCCCGGCGGCGCCGTGGAAATCTGCCACATCCTTGGTAAGGATGAGACCCTGCGCCGCCTGCGGCTGGGCCTGGACAAGCTCCGGGCATGAGGCGGTTTCTGGCGGCCCAGTTCGCCCCGGTGCTCCGGGCCTGGCGGAACGGATATGAGGCCGAGGTCCGGCGCGCCGCCATCGCCTTTTTCCTGCTGGTCTTCCTGGCCTTCGGCGTGTGTCTGGCGGTGCCGGAGCTGCGGCTCGGCTTTTCCGCCTATCTCCAGCACCTGTTCCAGGGCATGGACCTGACGGACGGGGCCGGGAACCTCTCCCCGCTTCTGCTGCTGGCCAACAATCTGCGGGCCTGTGCCGTCACCATGCTCTATGGGCTGATCCCCTTTGTGCGTCTCCCGGCCCTGGCGCTGGGCGTGAACGCGGTGCTGCTGGGCGGCCTCGCCGCCGAACGCCTTGCGGATGTTCTGCGAGATGGCCATCGAGCAGAACTTCGGGCCGCACATCGAGCAGAAGTGCGCCATCTTGGCCGGCTCGGCGGGCAGCGTGTCGTCGTGGAAGGCGATGGCGGTATCCGGATCGTAGCTCAGGTTGAACTGGTCGAGCCAGCGGAACTCGAAGCGGGCCTTCGAGATCGCGTTGTCGCGGTCCATCGCGTGCGGGTGGTGCTTGGCGATGTCGGCGGCATGGCAGGCGATCTTGTAGGCGATCACGCCCTGCTTGACGACATCCTTGTTCGGCAGGCCCAGGTGCTCCTTGGGCGTCACGTAGCACAGCATGGCGGTGCCGTAACGGCCGATTTCGGTGGCGCCGATGGCGGAGGTGATGTGGTCGTAGCCCGGCGCGGTGTCGGTCGTCAGCGGTCCCAGCGTGTAGAACGGGGCGCCGTGGCACACGGCCTTCTCCAGCTCGATGTTCATGCGCACCGTGTCGAAGGGCACGTGGCCCGGTCCCTCGATCATGACCTGAACGTCCTTGGCCCAGGCGCGCTCGGTGAGCTCGCCCAGGGTCATCAGCTCGCTCAGCTGGGCCGCGTCGTTCGCGTCGGCCAGCGAGCCGGGGCGCAGACCATCGCCGAGCGAGAATGCCACATCGTACTTGGCGAAGATGTCGCACAGTTCGTCGAAGTGCGTGTACAGGAAGCTCTCCTGATGGTGGCGCAGGCACCAGTCGGCCATGATGGAACCACCACGGGAGACGATGCCGGTGACGCGGTTGGCGGTCAGCGGCACGTAGCGCAGCAGCACGCCGGCGTGGATGGTCATGTAGTCCACGCCCTGCTCGCACTGCTCGATCACGGTGTCGCGGAACAGCTCCCAAGACAGCTTGGAGGCGTCATCCTCGACCTTTTCGAGCGCCTGGTACATCGGCACGGTGCCGATCGGCACGGGGGAGTTGCGCAGGATCCACTCGCGGGTGGTGTGGATGTCGTTGCCGGTCGACAGATCCATCACGGTGTCGGCGCCCCACTTGGTGGCCCAGGTGAGCTTCTCCACTTCTTCATCGATGGAGGAGGTGACGGCCGAATTGCCCATGTTGGCGTTGAGCTTGGTGAGGAAGGCGGATCCGATGATCATCGGCTCGGCTTCGGGGTGGTTGATGTTGCAGGGCATCACGGCGCGGCCGGCGGCCAGCTCGGAGCGCACGAGCTCCACGTCGCAGTTCTCGCGGGTGGCGACGTACTGCATCTCCGGGGTGATGATGCCGTGACGGGCGTACCACATCTGGGTCACCGGGTGGTCCTTGGCGCGCATCGGCTGGTGCGTGCGTCCACGCCATTCCTTGGTGGCGCGGCCGCGCTTGATGGCGCGCTTGCCGTCGTCCTGCAGGTTGCGGCGGCGGCCCTCGTAGTCCTCGATGTCGCCGCGGTCGCGGATCCAGTCGAGGCGCAGGGGCTTCAGACCCTCCTTCGGGTCGCATTTGGGGCCTTCGGTGTTGTAGTCGTGGAACGGGGCGTTCGGGCCCACTCCGGGGGTGTCGGAGAGCTTGATCTCGGTGTAGGGTACCTCAAGGTCGTAGGAGCCGTACTCGTAGGAGAACGGCACAGACTTGGTCTTGCGGATGTGCGCCTTGTCGCGCTGCTTGGACCCACGGGCGGCGATGTCGACGCGCTGCTGCTTGGCGAGCTTCTGCGCGTCCTTGGCGTCCTTGGCGTTGGTGAACTTCTTTTCGGTGGCCTCGGCCCCGGCGGCGGCGCTGCCTTCCTGCGCGGCCTGTGTGTCGGTGGCGGGGGTGTGGGTCACGATGCGCGGGGCGTATCCGTGGCGCTCGTCTGCGCGCACGGCCTTCCAGCCGGAGACCATCTCGCGGGTGGCGGCCTCGGGGTCTTCGGCGCCCGCGATGGCGGAGACCGCGAACCAGCCGGCGGCCTTCGTGCCGGCCAGCATGGCCATGTCAGCCGCGGTCACGCCGCCACCGACGACGACCGGGAACTCGCTGGCGGAGCAGATCGTGTTGATCTGCGCGGCATCCAGGGTCTTGCCGGAGCCGTCGTTGCCGCCCACCGAGGCTTCCGGCTTGGTGGAGGAGACGTGCAGAGGTCCGGCGCCGATGTAGTCGATGCAGCCGTCGGGCAGCTCATTGATGAGTCGGACCAGGGACTCGGTCTCAGCCGACAGTCCCACGATCGCTTCGTCGCCCAGCAGGGCGCGGGCCTCGCGCGGCTCCATATCGCTCTGGCCGATGTGCACGCCGTCGACCTTGATGCCCTTGCGGCGGGCCTGACACACCACGTCGGCGCGGTCGTCGATCACGAAGGCCACGGAGTCGGACTTCTCGTTGTCCTCGATGATCTGCGCGATGTCGCGGGCCATCTCGGTCAGCTCAGAGGCGTCGGCGCCCTTGGCTCGCAATTGAATGAAGGTGGCGCCGCCATGCAAGGCCTGATCGATCACCTCGGTCAGCGGCCGGTCCTTGCAGTCCTGGGGGCCGACCACGAAGTACGCGCTCAGGTCGAACGAATCGCGCATGGACGCGAATGGGGATTCATTGCTCATCTGTTGTTCCTTTAATTGTGTTATTGGAAGAATATGATGCCTATTGGAAGAATATGATGCCGGCGCCACTCATCGGGAGCACCGGGAGGGGCGGCTATCGCATGTCGATCGCGCGGTCTGCCACCTCCTCGGCGGTAACGTTCCACAGCGCGTCCAGCAGCGCCACCTGGAACGAACCGGGGCCGTTGCTTCGTTTCTCGGCTATCTCGCCGGCCGTGTTGTACAGCGATGTGGCGGCGAGCGCGGCGATCAGCGGCTGCGCGACGGCGAGATACACGGCGGTGACGCCGCCGAGCGAGCATCCGGCGCCGGTGATTTTCGTCATCATGGCGCTGCCACCCGCCAGCCGGTACACGTGTTCGCCGTCGGTCACCATGTCCGTCGCACCGGAGACGGCCACCGCCGCCGTGCCGTTGGCGCCGTGCCTCGCCATGAACCGTGCGAGCCGCTGCGCCGGTGCGATGGCGGATTCCACGTCGTCGACGGATTCCACGCCGGCGGGCTTGGATGCGGTAGCGGTCGCGGATTCCTCGTTCAGCCCCCACATGGCGTCGAGCGCGATGATCTCCGAGGCGTTGCCTCGGATCACGGTCGGCGGATAGCGCTTGAATGACTGCAATATGGCGGTTCTGGTCTCTCCAATGCCGGCGGCGACGGGGTCGAGCACCCAGGGATGGCCGGTGTTGTGGAACGCCCTCGCCACTTGCGGCAGCGCGTCCTTGTAGAACGGCAGCAGGGTGCCGACGTTGATGTAGTCGGCGCCGCTGATCGTGGCGGTGTCGATGATGTCGTCCGGCAGGAAGCTCATGGCCGCCGCGCCGCCGGCGGCGAGCTGCGCGTTGGCGACAAGGTTGATGGTGACGAAATTGGTGAAGGACTGTGCCAGCGGCGTAGTCTCGCGTACCGTGCGCACCGCGTCCGCTATCTGCTCGTGCAGTGATGGCTGTGTTTGCGGCGATATCCGCGTGTTCGGCGATTCCTCGCTCATAATCATTGCTCCCTACGATGGTCTTGACCAACAGGTTCAAAGGGTCAGGCGTGTGGCCTTTCTCAACTCGCGTACTGCTGCGGGTTCCCCTGCATTGTGCCCTTCAACGCTATGGCCCAATATGGACATTGTGTCTTGCGTTTCTTGAAGGTACGTGGTAATGGCGCCCTTTCGTTGCCGGCATGCGTTGCGTTGCGATTTTTCCGGCCCTGTATGGGGGATACAGGATTGGCGATGGCGACACGCCGTTTTTGTTAATGGCATTTACATGAAATACAGGTAATGAGATATCATTCTCATGATCACCGTGTGGATATCGCATTGGTGCGTATACACTAACAGCAACAGAGCGGCGCGGCAGGCGCTCGTGGATTCAATGAAGAAGGAACGTTTATGGCAGTTCGCAGACTTGGTGGCCGCATCGTGGCTTTCGCCGCCACAGTGGCCTTGTCAATACCGTTAGGGTTGTTAACAAATTCAGCGTGGGCGGTCGAGGACGCCACCCGATCCGACTCCACCACGCAGATGAGCTCCACGCCGGAGGTGGTCTACTCCAGCGCCGTGGATTCCAAGCAGAATCGCACCTCGGATTTCGACGCCAACTGGAAGTTCATGCTGTCCGATTCCGTGCAGGCGCAGGATCCGGCGTTCGACGATTCGGCCTGGCAGCAGGTCGACCTGCCGCATGACTACAGCATCACGCAGAAGTACTCGCAGAGTAATGAGGCCGAAAGCGCGTACCTTCCCGGCGGCACCGGCTGGTACCGCAAGTCCTTCACCATCGACCGGGACCTCGCCGGCAAGCGCATCGCCATCAACTTCGACGGCGTGTACATGAACGCCACCGTCTGGTTCAACGGCGTCAAGCTCGGCACCCATCCGTACGGCTACTCGCCGTTCTCCTTCGACCTGACCGGCAACGCCAAGTTCGGTGGGGAGAACACCATCGTCGTCAAGGTCGAGAACAGGCTGCCGTCCAGCCGCTGGTACTCCGGCTCCGGCATCTACCGCGACGTCACCCTCACCGTCACCGACGGCGTGCACGTCGGCAATAACGGCGTGGCCATCAAGACCCCGAGCCTCGATAAGAAGAACGGCGGCAACGTGACGATGAACCTCACCACCAAGGTCGCCAACGACACCAAGGCCGCGGCGAACATCACCCTCAAGCAGACCGTGTTCCCCAAGGGAGGCAAGACCGACGCCGCCATCGGCACCGTCACCACCGCATCCAAGTCCATCGCGGCCGGTGCCAGCGCGGACGTGACCTCCACGATCACCGCCGCCTCGCCCAAGCTGTGGAGCATCAAGAACCCGAACCTGTACACCGTGCGCACCGAAGTGCTCAACGGCGGCAAGGTGCTCGACACTTACGACACCGAATACGGCTTCCGCTGGACCGGCTTCGATGCGGCCAGCGGTTTCTCGCTCAACGGCGAGAAAGTCAAGCTCAAGGGCGTCTCAATGCATCATGACCAGGGATCGCTCGGTGCGGTCGCCAACCGCCGCGCCATCGAGCGCCAGGTCGAGATTCTCCAGAAGATGGGCGTCAACTCGATCCGCACCACGCACAACCCCGCAGCCAAGGCGCTGATTGACGTCTGCAACGAGAAGGGCGTCCTCGTGGTCGAAGAGGTCTTCGACATGTGGAACCGGTCGAAGAACGGCAACACCGAGGATTACGGCAAGTGGTTCGGCCAGGCCATCGCCGGTGACAACGCCGTCCTGGGTGGCGACAAGGACGAGACCTGGGCCAAGTTCGACCTGACCAGCACCATCAACCGTGACAGGAACGCCCCGTCCGTCATCATGTGGTCGCTCGGCAACGAGATGATGGAAGGCATCAGCGGCAGCGTCTCGGGCTTCCCGGCTACCTCCGCCAAGCTGGTCGCATGGACGAAGGCCGCGGACAGCACCCGCCCGATGACCTACGGCGACAACAAGATCAAGGCCAACTGGAACGAGTCGAACACCATGGGCGACAACCTGACCGCCAACGGCGGCGTGGTCGGCACCAACTACTCCGACGGCGCGAACTACGACAAGATCCGCACGACCCACCCCTCATGGGCCATCTACGGTTCCGAGACGGCGTCCGCCATCAACAGCCGAGGCATCTACAACCGCACCACCGGCGGCGCCCAGTCAAGCGACAAGCAGCTGACCAGCTATGACAATTCCGCAGTCGGCTGGGGTGCCGTCGCCAGCTCCGCCTGGTACGACGTGGTCCAGCGCGATTTCGTCGCCGGCACATACGTGTGGACCGGCTTCGACTATCTCGGCGAACCCACCCCGTGGAACGGCACCGGCTCCGGCGCCGTGGGCTCCTGGCCGTCGCCGAAGAACTCGTACTTCGGCATCGTCGACACCGCAGGATTCCCGAAGGACACCTATTACTTCTATCAGAGCCAGTGGAACGACGACGTGCACACGCTGCACATCCTCCCCGCATGGAACGAGAACGTCGTCGCCAAGGGCTCCGGCAACAACGTGCCGGTCGTCGTCTACACCGACGCGGCCAAGGTCAAGCTGTACTTCACACCGAAGGGCAGCACCGAAAAGCGACTGATCGGAGAGAAGTCCTTCACCAAGAAGACCACCGCGGCCGGATACACCTATCAGGTCTACGAGGGCGCCGACAAGGACTCCACCGCCCACAAGAACATGTACCTGACCTGGAACGTGCCGTGGGCCGAGGGCACCATCTCCGCCGAAGCATACGACGAGAACAACAGGCTGATCCCCGAGGGGTCCACCGAGGGCAACGCGTCGGTGACCACCACCGGCAAGGCCGCGAAGCTTAAAGCCGATGCCGACCGCAAGACGATCACCGCGGACGGCAAGGACCTGTCGTACATCGAGGTCGACGTGACCGACGCCAACGGCCATATCGTCCCCGATGCCGCCAACCGCGTCACCTTCGACGTCAAGGGCGCCGGCAAACTGGTCGGCGTCGACAACGGCAGCTCGCCGGATCACGACTCCTATCAGGCCGACAACCGCAAGGCGTTCAGCGGCAAGGTGCTCGCCATCGTCCAGTCCACCAAGGAGGCGGGCGAGATCACCGTCACCGCCAAGGCCGACGGTCTGCAATCATCCACAGTGAAGATCGCCACCACCGCCGTCCCCGGCACCAGCACCGAGAAGACGGTCCGCAGCTTCTACTACTCGCGCAACTACTACGTCAAGACCGGCAACAAGCCGATTTTGCCGAGTGATGTCGAGGTGCGCTACTCCGACGGCACGTCGGACCGTCAGAACGTCACATGGGACGCAGTCAGCGACGACCAGATCGCCAAGGCCGGTTCGTTCAGCGTGGCCGGCACGGTCGCCGGGCAGAAGATCTCCGTGCGCGTGACGATGATCGACGAGATCGGTGCGCTGCTCAACTATTCGGCCAGCACACCGGTCGGCACGCCCGCCGTGCTGCCTGGCTCGCGTCCGGCCGTGCTGCCCGACGGCACCGTGACCAGCGCGAACTTCGCCGTCGACTGGACCAAGCCCGCTGACACCGTGTACAACACGGCCGGCACCGTCAAGGTCCCCGGCACCGCCACCGTCTTCGGCAAGGAGTTCAAGGTCACCGCGACGATCCGCGTGCAGCGGTCGCAGGTCACCATCGGCAGCAGCGTCTCCGGCAATGCGCTGCGCCTGACTCAGAACATCCCCGCCGACAAGCAGTCCGACACGCTGGACGCCATCAAGGACGGCTCCACGACCGTCGACGCCAATACCGGCGGCGGCGCGAACCCGTCAGCATGGACCAACTGGGCGTACTCGAAGGCCGGCCACAACACCGCCGAGATCACCTTCGAGTACGCGACCGAGCAGCAGCTCGGCCAGATTGTCATGTACTTCTTCCGCGACAGCAACGCGGTGAGGTTCCCCGACGCCGGCAAGACGAAGATCCAGATCTCCGCGGACGGCAAGAACTGGACGGATCTCGCTGCCACGGAGACCATCGCGGCCCAGGAGTCGTCCGACCGAGTCAAGCCGTACACCTATGACTTCGCTCCGGTGGGAGCCACGTTCGTCAAGGTCACGGTCACCAACGCCGACACCACAACCCCCAGCGGCGTGGTCTGCGCCGGCCTGACCGAGATCGAGCTGAAGACCGCGACCAGCAAGTTCGTCACGAACACGTCCGCCGCGCTCTCGTCGCTGACGGTGAACGGCACGAAGGTCTCCGACTCCGTGCTCGCCGCCGGCTCCTACAACACGCCCGCGATCATCGCGGACGTCAAAGCCGAGGGCGAAGGCAACGCCAGCGTCACCGTGCTGCCCGCGCACGACAACGTGATCCGCGTGATCACCGAGTCCGAGGACCACGTCACGCGCAAGACCTTCACTATCAACCTGGGCACGGAGCAGGAATTCCCCGCAGACTCCGATGAACGCGACTACCCGGCCGCCGACATGACGGTCACCGCGGGTAGCGAACAGACGTCCGGCACCGCGACCGAAGGCCCGAAGAAATTCGCGGTCGACGGCAACACCAGCACGTACTGGCATTCCAACTGGACGCCCACCACCGTGAACGACCTGTGGATCGCCTTCGAGCTCCAGAAACCCACCAAGCTCGACGCGCTGCGCTACCTGCCGCGCCCCGCGGGCAGCAAGAACGGCTCCGTCACCGAATACAAGGTTCAGGTCAGCGATGACGGCACCAACTGGACCGACGCGGGCTCCGGCACATGGACCACCGATTACGGCTGGAAGCTCGCCGAGTTCAATCAGCCGGTGACCACCAAGCACGTGCGGCTCAAGGCCGTCCACACCTATGCGGATTCCGGCAACGACAAGTTCATGTCCGCCTCCGAAATCCGCCTGCGCAAGGCCGTCGACACCACCGACATCAGCGGCGCGACCGTGACCGTGCCCGCCAAGCTGACCGTCGACCGGGTGGACGCCGACCATCCCGCCACCTTCGCCACGAAGGACGTGACGGTGACGTTGGGCGACGCCACGCTGCGCTACGGCGTGGACTAGCCTACCGGTAGTGTCATTCCCAATTCTTTGGACTACCTGCTCGACTACGCGGGCAACACCGCCGTCGGCAAGGCCACGGTGACCGTGCGCGGCATCGACAAGTACTCCGGCACCGTCGCCAAGACGTTCACCATCGAACTGAAGAACGCCCCGGCGCCGGAACCGACGCTGACCTCGGTGAGCGTCAAGACCAAGCCTTCCAAGCTGACCTACGTGGTCGGCGACGCGTTCGACCCGGCAGGACTGGTGCTGCAGCTCAACTATGACGACGACAGCACCGGCACCGTGACCTGGAACACGCAGACGGCCGGCGACTTCACGTTCAAGCCTGCGCTCGACGCGAAGCTCAAGGTCACCGACAAGACCGTCACCGTCACCTACCAGGGCAAGTCCGCGGTCATCGACATCACCGTCTCGCAGCCCGCCCCGACCGTCAGCAAGACGGATCTGGACAAGGCCATCAAGGCGATCGAGGCCAAGAACCCGGATTCGTCCAAGTACACGGCCGACTCGTGGAAGACCTTCGCGGACGCCATGGCGCATGCCAAGGCCGTCATCGCGGATGATTCCGCCACCCAGCAGGACGTCGATAAGGCGCTCAAGGCGCTGACCGACGCCTACGCCGGGCTGACCGAGAAGACGCCCGAACCCGCCCCCGTCAGCAAGTCCGAGCTGGACAAGAAGATCAAGGCGATCGAGGCCGAGAAGCTGGACGGGTCGAAGTACACGGCCGAGTCGTGGAAGGCGTTCGAGACCGCCCTGGCGCATGCCAAGGCCGTCATCGGCAACGCCAACTCCACGCAGTTCGACATCGACAACGCGCTGTCGATGCTCAACGACGCCCGCGCCGCGCTCAAGGAGAAGCCCGGCCGCATCATCGCCATCATCGATGGCAGCGCACTGAGCAAGACCGGCGCATCCGTCGCCATCATCGCCTCCGTCGCGGCCGCGATGCTGGCGGTCGGTGCCGGCGTCATGGCGTTGCGCCGCAAGCGCTCCTGACCCCCACGAGACTCTCGCGAGTCTCCCCGGGTGCCCCGTCGACGATCATGCCGGCGGGGCACCCGCATATCCGCAGGTTGGATGCTGCCGAACAAGGCGGCAGGCTGTCACCGTCTGCCGTTAGACTCGTGCGAGCATACTAAGTCCCCAAACCGTTCAAACCAGAAGGTGCATTGTGGCTGTTTCTAAACTCGATGAAGTCGTATCCCTCGCCAAGCGGCGCGGATTCGTGTTCCCCGCCGGCGAAATCTATGGCGGCACCCGTTCCGCATGGGATTACGGCCCCCTCGGCGTCGCCCTGAAAGACAATATCAAGCGCGAATGGTGGCGCTCCATGGTCGTCACCCGCGGCGACGTGGTGGGCGTGGACACATCCATCATCCTGCCGCCGGCCGTATGGGTCGCTTCGGGTCACGTCTCAGTGTTCAACGATCCGCTGATCGAATGCCTCAAGTGCCACAAGCGCCAGCGTTCCGACAAGCTGGAGGAGTCCTACGCCGAAAAGCACGGCGACAAGCTGCCCGAGAACGGTCTCAAGGACATCGTCTGCCCCGAGTGCGGCACCCGCGGCGAGTGGACCGAACCGCGTGACTTCAACATGATGCTGCGCACCCACCTCGGGCCGGTCGAGGACGAGAACAGCCTGCACTACCTGCGCCCCGAGACCGCGCAGGGCATCTTCGTCGACTTCAAGAACGTGATGACCTCCTCGCGTTCCAAGCCGCCGTTCGGCATCGCCAACATGGGCAAGAGCTTCCGCAACGAGATCACCCCCGGCAACTTCATCTTCCGCACCCGTGAGTTCGAGCAGATGGAGATGGAGTTCTTCGTGGTGCCCGGCACCGACGAGGAATGGCACCAGTACTGGATCGACACCCGCACCCGCTGGTACACCGACCTGGGCATCAACCCCGAGAACCTGCGTCACTACGAGCACCCGAAGGAGAAGCTCTCCCACTACTCGAAGCGCACGGTCGACATCGAATACAAGTTCGGTTTCCAGGGCTCCGACTGGGGTGAGCTCGAAGGCATCGCCAACCGCACCGACTACGACCTGAGCGCGCATTCCAAGCACTCCGGCGAGGATCTGAGCTACTTCAACCAGGCCGCCGGCGAGAAGTTCGTGCCGTACGTCATCGAGCCGGCCGCCGGCCTGACCCGTTCCCTGATGGCGTTCCTCGTTGACGCCTACGACGTCGACGAGGCGCCGAACACCAAGGGCGGCGTCGACAAGCGCACCGTGCTGCGTCTCGACCCGCGTCTTGCTCCGGTCAAGGCCGCCGTGCTGCCGCTGAGCAAGAAGCCCGAGCTGCAGTCCATCGCCCACGATCTGGCCGCCGACCTGCGTCAGCACGAGTGGATGATCGACTACGACGAGGCCGGTGCCATCGGCCGCCGTTACCGTCGTGAGGACGAGATCGGAACGCCGCTGTGCATCACCGTCGATTTCGACACGATCGACGACCAGGCCGTCACCATCCGCGAACGTGACACGATGCAGCAGGAGCGCGTCGCGCTCGACAAGGTCGCCGACTACGTGGCCGCCCGCGTGTCCGAGAAGCGCGTGCGCTACCCCGAGGGCCCCGTCAGCATCACCGGCACCAAGGCCGCCGACGGCGGCACCGACGTCGCCAAGGAGACCGGCGTGGACGAGTCCGCCCCGGTCAAGGTCGCCGAGGCCGGTGGCCTGTACTGATCGATACCCGGCTCGACTACACCGGGCCGGGTGCTGAACATCATTCGGACAGCCCCCTTTTCACCAAGGGGGCTCTTGTACATTCAAGACATGTATGGCATGAGCCGTGCCGATTCGTGGGGGAGAGCCGTGACAGACACCGTTGAACAGATCATCGCCGTCGACGCGCATGAGACCGACGTGCTCGACCCGCGCACCGACGCACCGGCCGGGAAGGAACCGGTCACGATGGCACCAGTCGATCTCGGGCCGATCCACGTGCCGACGCCGGTGGTGCTCTCCCCGATGGCGGGCGTCACGAACTGGCCGTTCCGCGTGCTGTGTGAGGAATACGGCCCGGACGGCCTGTACGTGGCCGAGATGATTACGGCGCGCGCGTTGGTCGCCCGCAATCCGAAGGCGCTGCGCCTGTGCCGGTTCGCGCCGAGCGAGCGCATCCGGTCGCTGCAGCTGTATGGCGTGAACCCGGCCATCGTCGAGCAGGCCGCGCGCATCGTCGTCGATGAGGACATGGCCGACCATGTGGACCTGAACTTCGGCTGCCCGGTTCCCAAGGTCACCCGTCGTGGCGGCGGGTCCGCGCTGCCGTGGAAGACCGACCTGTTCCGCGAGATCATTCAGCGCGTGGTGAAGGTGTGCTCGGCGGCGAACATCCCCGTTACCGCCAAGATCCGCGTCGGCATCGATCACAGCCATGAGACGTTCATGGAAGCCGGCCACATCGCGCAGGAGGAGGGGTGCGCGGCCGTCACGCTGCACGCCCGCACCACGGCGGAATACTATGGCGGCCATTCGGACTGGAGCCGCATAGGCGAACTGGTCGGCGCGCTGGACATCCCGGTGTTCGGCAACGGCGACATCTGGGGCGCCGACGATGCCCTGGAGATGGTCCGCGAGACGGGATGCGCCGGGGTCGCCATCGGGCGCGGATGCCAGGGCCGGCCGTGGCTGTTCGCCGATATCAGGAACGCCTTCGCGGGCAGCGACGAGCGCGTCAACCCTACGCTGGGGGCCGTATGCGACGTGATCATGCGCCACGCCCGGCTGCTCGTCGAGTTCTATGACGGTGACGAGCGCATGGCCGTGCACGACCTGCGCAAGCACATCGCCTGGTATCTCAAGGGATTCCCCGTCGGAGGGACGACGCGCAGGGCGTTCATGGAGTGCGAGAACCTCGCCGACGTGGAGCGCGAGACCTCGCGTCTCGATCCCGCCATCACCTTCCCCGAACGGGTGAAGGACAAGCCGCGCGGCCGTGTTCGCTTTGCAAAAAAAGTGCATCTGCCGTACGGTTGGCTCGACTCTCGGGTCACCACGCACGAGGAGCGCGAGACGCTGT
>OODJ01002309.1_pt1 | contig 13038 bp, 13 predicted proteins | sample 1671611 | NCBI WGS metagenome assembly OODJ01 (sample SAMN06348174, study PRJEB24527) | human gut metagenome | biome: human gut; feature: ankylosing spondylitis patient; material: feces | host: Homo sapiens | place: China | collected 2015-10 | reverse complement strand
GCGGTCCTGCAAAGGTCGCGGTCGTTTCCTCCGCTCTGTGCGGCATGGTCTCCGGCTCCTCGGTCGGCAACACCGTTACCACCGGCTCCGTGACCATTCCCATGATGAAGAAGACCGGCTATCCCGGAGAGTTTGCCGGCGCGGTCGAGGCTGCCGCCTCCACCGGCGGCCAGATCATGCCTCCCATCATGGGCGCCGCGGCGTTCATCATGGCGGAGATGACCGGCTATGACTATTCCGATATCATCGTCCGTGCGATCCTGCCGGCGTTCCTCTACTTCCTCGGCATCTTCCTCGGCGTCCACTTCAAGGCGAAGAAGCTCGGTCTCGTCGGCCTCAAGCGTGAGGAACTGCCCAAGTGGAAGCTCCTGCTGCCGAAAATCTATCTGCTCCTGCCCCTGATCATCCTGACCTGGATGGTCATTGCCGGTCAGACCATGGCCAAGAGCGCCATCTACGGCACCATCGTTGCCATCGTGGTCGGTATCATCAACAAGGATGACCGCATGACCCCGACCAAGTTCGTCAACGGCCTTGAAAACGGTGGCAAGAACTGCCTGTCCATCGGCATCGCCTGCGGCATCGCCGGCATCATCTCCGTGTGCATCACGATGACCGGTCTCGGCGGCAAGCTCATCACCTACGTCGTTAAGCTCTCCAACGGCCACCTGTTCATCGCCCTGTTCCTCACGATGATCTGCTGCATCATCCTCGGCATGGGCGTTCCCACCACGGCGAACTACATCATCATGGCCTCCACCTGCGCGCCTATCCTTATCAACGGTATGGGTATGCACATCCTGGCTGCCAATATGTTCGTGTTCTACTTCGGCATCGTCGCCGACATCACGCCTCCCGTTGCGCTCGCGGCTTATGCCGGTGCTGCCATCGCCAAGGCGCCCCCGATGAAGACCGCGCTCAACGCCACCCGTCTGGCGATCGCGGCATTCATCATCCCCTACATCTTCGCTTACAACAATGCGATGATCTTCGTCGGTGATGTCACCTTCTTCGGCGTTGCCTCCATCGTCATCTCCGCGACGCTCGGCATGGCCTCCATCGCCTCCGGCTTCATGGGTTATCTGATCCACGACCTGAAGTGGTACTCCCGTATCGCGCTGATCGCCGGCGGTTTGCTGATGGTCATCCCCGGTACGGTCACCGACCTCGCCGGTCTCGCCATTCTGATCGTTATCCTGCTCATCCAGAGGGCTGAGAACAAGAAGGAGAAGAAGGCTGCGGTCTGATCTCCCGAAAACACGAGAAAATAAAGAGACGCTTCGGGGTTCTACTGGTAAAGCCCATGACTTCAAACGTTAAATTTAGAGGCAGTTACCAGAAAAACGACCCGAACTGACACAATTCAATAGGCAAAAAAGGCACGATTTGATGTGATTTTCAAATCGTGCCTTTTTTCATGCCCGCAGGAGGTGAAAAAATTGACAGAGATGCTGCTGGCCGATTACTTTTACGGCGATGAATCCGAACAATTCAGCTATTTCCGAATCCCTCGCCTGCTTATCACAAGTCCGCGCTTCAAGGGACTATCTACGGACGCGAAGCTGCTCTATGGGATGCTGCTTGACCGTATGAGCCTGTCTGCAAAGAACGGCTGGTACGACGAGCAGAGCCGCGTCTACATCTACTACACCGCGGACGAAATTCGGGCAGACATGGGCTGCGGCAACGACAAAGCGCTCAAGCTGCTCTCCGAGCTGGACACGAAGAAAGGCGTCGGTCTGATCGAACGGATCAAACAGGGACAGGGTAAGCCGACGAAAATATATGTCAAGCGCTTTACGACGCGGGAGCTTCCAGCGGACACGGCTGAGTCGTCCCCGCCATGCCCTGATACCGGAAGAGGTGCAGACCTCGATTTTTCCGATTTCCAGACCTCGGAAAAGTCGATGTCAAGACCTCGACAAACCCGATGTGCAGACCTCGGAAAAGCCGATGCAAGTTATCCTAATAGAAATAAACCTGAGTTTAGTTATCCTGATCCATCTATCCGGTCCCGCGAAATGGAGATGGAGCGATGCGAGTGCAGAAAAGAAGTCATGGAGCAGATCAACTACGTTGACCTACAGAAAAGCTATCCGTATGACGATGTGGACTGCCTGTTGGAGCTGATTGTTGATACGCTTTGCAGCACTGCGGCGACCATGCGTATCGGCGGAGACATTCTTCCAGCGAGCGCTGTCAAGGAGCGATACCGGCAACTTGACGCCGAACACATCAGGTACGTCATCGACGGCCTGCGCCAGACGACCACGCAAATCCGAAACATAAGGGCTTATCTGCTCACGACGCTTTACAATGCGCCGCTGACGATGGGCCCTTATTATTCTGCCGCTGTGCGGCATGATACCGGTTAGAAATGTGTCCCACGGTGGGACGCATTTTTAGCATAAATCAAAAAACATGGAGGTATTGAAATGGCAAATGAAACCAGCAAAGCCACATCCCCCGGCAACGCATCCCCTACGCCCCAGCAGATCCCTCTCGCGCAGATACGCGATCTCCCCGGCATCGTGAACATCCGCACCTACACGCCAAAGGACTTAGGCGGCCTTGTCAGCAGTATCCAGTCGGTCGGCGTCCGTGAGCCGATCATCGTCCGCCGCAGCGAGGACGGAATGTATCAGCTTTTGGCAGGTCAGCGCCGCCGCAAGGCGAGCGAGCTTGCCAAGAAAACCACGATCCCTGCTCTTGTATACGAAATGACATTGGAAGAGGCGCGGTCTTATCACAAGGCGCAGGCGCTCGACCCAAAGGCAGTTATCCCTGGCAAGCTGGTGACGCTCTCTGCGGACGAGCCGAGCAGATCGGAGGAGAAGCCGCCCGCTGTTCCTGCCGCTGATAAGGACAAACAGAACGAGAAACCCACGCCTACAGATCCTATCAAGTCCGAACCGACCAAGGCGGAAGAAAAACCGCCTGTCGTACCCGTCGTGGCTGACAAGGACAAAGAAACCGAAAAGTCTGCGTCTGTGGTTCCTGCCAAGAGCGAGGCGGTCAAGGCGGAAGAGAAATCGGCCGCCACTCCTGCCGAAGCTGACAAGAGCAAAGAAGCCGAAAAGCCTGCGGCTGCGACTCCTGCCAAGAGTGAACCGGCCAAGACGGAAGGAAAAATGTCCGCCGCGCCTGCCGCAACGGATAAGGGCAAGGGAGCCGAGAAGTCCGCTCCCGCAGCTTCGACCAAAGCGGCACCGGCTAAGCCCGCGGCGAGGCCTGCCGGTCCCGCCGCCGTCGGTCCGACCGGAACGGCCATCACACAGGTATTTGATGCACGCTTGAATCCGCCGGACGAAAAGGCGCTCAAGGACCTGCCGATCCCCAAAGAGGGCGAAAGCTACTTCATCACGCTGCATCCTGCCTATCTGGAACGCTCAAAGTACAACAATTTTTCCGTCGATAAGGACAGCGACAACTTCAAAGAGTTGTACAAGGCGGTGGAATTGACCGGTATCAAGGACCCCGTGCTGGCGCGCCCCAAGGAGGGCGGCGGACTTGAAATTCTCTCCGGCCAGCGCCGCCACCTGATCGGCACAGAGCTGAACTATCCCATTCCCACCATCATCCAGCGTATTGATGACGCCGACGCAAAAATCCTCGTCGCGGACAGCAATCTGCACCGCGATAAGATCAGCACTTATGACCTCTCCCGTGCGCTGAAAATGAAGATGGAGGGCATGAAGCAGAAAGCCGGCCGTAAAAAGAAAGGCGAGCTGGGCGAAAAGCTGAATACGGATGAAGCTATCGCAAAGGAAATGGGTATCACTGTCAGCAAATTCAACCGTATGCTGCGTATGTCCGAGGCGACCAAGGATGTGTGCAGCAAGGTGGACGATGGCACGCTCGCATTATCCATCGCATCTGCCCTCTCATTCCTGAAGCCCAAAAATCAGGATATGGCGGTACGCCTTTCCGACCTCGGCTATAGGCTCTCGACGGAGCGTGTGGAATACCTCAAGCGCGTGGAGAAAGCGGGCAGGCTGACAGAGGACGCCATGCGTAAGGTTCTTGAAGGGGAAAATATTCTTGATCCGCCCAAAGTCGTTCCCCTGCCGGTCAAGCAGGAGAAAAATTCACCTGCCGCAGTGCAGCCCGCCCCGCAGGTCGCAGCTACAGCGCCGTCCCCCTCGCTCGTGATCCCATCGTCCCCTGATGTGGCGGTCCCGCCTGCTCATGTGGTGCCGACCACGGCGGTCCCCGTTTCCGTTGTGAATCGAGATGCCTCGTCCGGCACTGTGCCGGAGCAGGAGGACGATCCGTTCAAGGGAAAGCAGGAACGCGCTGAAAATACCAAAGTCATTCTCAGCGGCGACCGCCTGCGAAAATATTATCCCGACGTCAGCATGACACCGCGCGAGATCGAGGAGGACATTTACGGCAAGCTGGAACGCTGCCGTCAGATGGACGAAAAGCAGAAAGCAAAGGATTCCATTTTCAAGAAAGGCTCTACGCAGCAGCGATAGAGCCTTTTTTCATACCCGAAGGAGGAAGGCGAAATGAAGGTATTAGTTGTGGAGCCGGGGTACGCCCCGTATGAAAAGGACATCGAGGGACTGCATGGGATGCAGGAGGTCGTAGGCGGCACGATCACCGCCATCTACCCCTTTGCTGAGCCGGTCGCCGTGGTAGGCAACGATGACAGCATTAGTTTAGGAATGCCCTTTAACCGCAGTATGGAGGGCGGCTACGGTGGTGTGTTCGGCCCGTTCTTTGTCTGTGCATTGGAGGAGGATCACTTTGGCAGCCTGACGACGGAGCAGATGGAGACCTACAAGAAAAAATTTCACATGGCCGAATTGCTGATCGGTGCAAAGGGCAACACGCCGATCACACTCAGGGTCGAGCCGAGGCAAAAGGCGCAGGTACCTGACCGAGACAAGAAGCCAAAGAAACGGGAGCGTTGAGGCATGGCCAGAACCACCGATGAGCGGCTGGATTGCCTGATGGAGCAGCTGGAAAAAGGCACGCAGAATATTTTTGAGAGCGGACGCTATGCGGAATACCTCGCTGTCATGTCCAAATTCCATCATTATAGCTTTCGCAACACCATCCTTATTTTTCTGCAAAACCCCAATGCGTCTCATGTGGCTGGCTTTCACGCATGGAAGAAGGACTTCGGCAGAAGCGTCAAAGCAGGCGAGCACGGCATCCAGATCCTTGCGCCTTGCCCAAAGCGGAAATGGATGGATCACGACAAGATCGACCCAGCTACGGGTCTGCCGGTCAAGGACGAGAATGGAAACACGATGCAGGAGCGCACGATCATCACCATCCCCCGTTACCGCGTCGTTACCGTCTTTGACGTGAGTCAGACCGAGGGCAAGGAGCTGCCATCCCTTGGTGTCGCTGAGCTGTACGGCGATGTTCCGAACTACCAGTGCATTTACGACCGCCTTGTGGCTTTTTCTCCTGTTCCTGTGAGCATCGAGCCGATCGCGCAAAGCGGAGCAAAGGGCTATTTCAGCGACCGCGAGCAGCGTATTGTCCTCCGTTCCGGCATGAGCGAGGTGCAGACCGTCAAAACGCTTATGCATGAGATCGCACACGCCGTGCTTCACAACGCGGAACGCTTACAGGAAACCGGGAAAAAGACGCGCGGTCAAAAGGAAGTCGAGGCGGAAAGCGTCGCCTACGTTGTCTGCCGACATTTCGGCATCGATGTGTCCGATTACTCCTTCGGCTATGTTGCGGGCTGGAGTAGGAGTAAGGAGCTGCGAGAACTGCATGAGGCGCTCAACACCATCCGCAAAACTGCCGCGGAGATCATTGATGCAGCTGCGGTACCCACGCGAGAGCATGAGCGAAAGCAAAAAATATATAGCCATTAAGGAGAAGCAAGATGGAACGCATGAAAGAAATCGAGATTTTCGGTATCCCTGCACTTTTTACGGAGAAGCGGATCGACCATGACGCCGTGTATCCTGGAATGTACCGCTACGAATTGGAAACGGTGAACAACGGTCCCAAGTGCGTGTCCGACACGGCATCCGGCACTTTCCTCGGCACGGTGCTCACCCCTGTTCCTATCCCAATGGACAACGGGCAGCGTGAGCTTGCACCGGACGACCTGATGCTGGATGCGGAGGCCGGAAGCTGGACACCGCAGGAATTTGAAGAAAAGTACCTGTCTCCGAATGGAGAGAATGGCGGGAGATAGGATGCAAAAAGAAATCGACCTCCTATCCTTTCTCTCTCGTGTGACAGAGAAGAATACCAAGCACTATCGCTCGGACTTCCTTTACGACAGCGGAAAGCTGCAAGAAGCGGCACAAGCCGCTGCACCGGAGGAACGCCGTTTTTTCTGGATGAGCAGACCAAGCGGAACATGGTGCGTTTTGGAACGAGAGGTGTTTATCCGCGGCAGCAGCGCACATAACATCTGGACGTATTATGCGGACGAGCCGGAGGGGATCGTGGCATACCGTGTGAACGTCATAGAAGAAAAGGACGGGATCGTGGTCGGGACGGTGCATCCGCTGGACTACCGTGAACAGGTGCGGCGTGTTCTGACTCACGCGATCCCTGCCACATTGGTGACGCTGCGCTATGAAAGCGGCCTTACCGTCACGGTCCCCTTTGCGGACTACCCACGGAATCTTCCAATCATTCGGCCGCAAAACGGAGGCATCCAATCTGTGCGCTTTGAGGTGCAGGATGAGGCGGCATTGGAGGCTGCACTCTCTGTAGAGCATCAAGCGGAACAGAAACAAGTGACAAAAAAGCATCGTTCCCCGACCCGATAATTGATCCCGCAGTGCTGTCCCAGCAAGTATGTCATTTGGTAGCACAAATGACGCTTGCTGGGGTGTACCCCAGACCCCCGGTACGAAATGAAATCTCACCGTGAGATATGAAAGGACTGATGAGCATACAACATGAATTTTCCCCATGGGGACAAATGGATGAGGTCATATTCGTTCTCCCCGGCATAGACCTTGTTTCAACACCGAGCCATGGCGGAGCGAGAGTGACGCGCGAGGCAGCCATGCTGCTCTCTCCGGAGGCAAGGAAATGCGGGTTCCGCGAGGGCGGCTATTTATGGTTTGAAGAGGACTGCTGTGAGCAAGTGGTGCTGCGTGAGCTGATGGACAAGAAGCTGTGGACGCCGCCTCCGGATCGGATCAATGACGCCGCTGCATTTGAACGTGCCATTGACCGTGTGCTTCAAGCCTGCCAGCCGGAGTATTGGGCATCGCGTGAGAAACGGCTGGCGCGGAGGCTGGAGAGGCCTACGCGGACAGGCCGTGTCAGGTGAGCGCGGGAATTGCGTCCCACCGTGAGACGCAATTTAGAACAAACTGAAAGGAGCCGCTATGCGAACACGGAACCGTCATATCAGCGTGTGGATGAACGAGCAGGAATACCGGCATTTGAGGGCGCAGGCGGAGCTTGCCGGTATGGGGATCGACCCGTTTATCCGCAGCATTGTTTCCGGCGTCCAACTCCGCCCACGCCCGCCCGACACCTATACCGCCCTACTACGCGAGCTGTCCGCCATCGGCAACAATGTCAACCAGATCGCATATTGGGCGAACGCACAGCAAAGCGCCAGCGAAGCGGATATTCAGGAGGCCGCGGCGCTGGTCCGTCGGGCGTGGCGGCTCGTCAAGGAGACGCTGTGAATGGCTTACGACAAGATCATCCCCATCCGGCGACGGCTGGATCATTGCCTTGCCTATGCCGCGAACGAGCACAAAACCGACCTTGCCGCCGTGCTTCATTACATCGGCAATGAGCGGAAAACCGCGCCGCCCCATGCAGACCGCTTGCGGACCGGCATCAACTGCACGGTGGAGACCGCTTATGCAGAGATGCAGGCGACCAAGCGCCGGTGGGACAAATGCGGCGGCATTCTCGGCTACCACATCATCCATTCCTACGCCCCCGGCGAGGTCACACCGCAGGAGGCACACGCGGCAGGCGTGGAGTTTGCCCGCCGTCTGCTGGGTGAAAGGTACGAGGCCGTGGTCGCCACACATCTTGACCGCGAGCATCTGCACTGTCATGTCGTGTTCAATTCCGTCTCTCTGGTGGATGGCAGCAAATACCGCAGCGACTTCAAAAGCTATTTTGGAACGCTGCGCGGCACATCCAACGCGGTCAGCCGCGAGCGCGGCTTATCCGTCATCGAGCCGGAGCACGAGGGCAGGCATTACGCCGAATGGGACGCAGAGAAGCACAGTCGCCCGACCGTGCGCGGTACGGTCCGCGCCGATGTGGACGCCGCGCTTTTGCGGGCACGCAGCTTTTCCGACTTCCTCACCCGTCTCCGCGCACAAGGCTATGAGGTTAGGACCCAAGGCAAATACCTTGCTGTCAAGCCAAGTGGCAGCAGCCGCTATGTGCGCCTAAAAAGTTTAGGCGAGGACTATACCGAGGACGCCATCCGCGCACGGCTCGCCGTTCCCCGTGCCGAGCGGCAGCGCCTACAGCCGGACAAGCCGCCGCGCAAGGTGAAGCGGTATCGCGTACACGCGCCGATGCCACCGCGCAAAAGGGTCAAGGGCTTTCACGCACTCTACCTTTACTATGTTTACCTCCTGCGCGGCAAGACGCCGAAGCGGTCCCGCCCCGTGCCGTTCACGATCCGGCAGGAGGCGGCAAAGCTGCGCCGCTACCAGCGGCAATTCCGATTCCTGCGCGAAAACCGGATCGAGACGGTGCGGGAACTCTCTATGCTCCACGACGCTTTGCAGGCGCAGATCGACGCGCTGACTGAGCGGCGCAAGGGCTTGTACGAATGGAAACGGCGAGGCATGGATGTGACGCAGGAATTATCTGCCGTGAATGAGCGTCTGCGGCAGACGCGGCGCAGCCTGAACCTCTGCCAGAGCATCGAAACGGACATTCCGCGATTGCAGACGCAGACACAGCAGTATCGGGAACAAAGGACGGAAAAGGCGCCGGGAAAAAGAAAACACAAGCAGCAGGAACGATAACACATTTACATTTTAGAAAGGAGCATTCTTTATGGATGTTAGTGCAGAGGCTGCCGATCTGGTAGTCAAGGAAGGCTTGCAGGCAACGGAAACGGCGGTCAAGCTGGCGGGGAGCGGAATCAAAAATGTTGCCGCTCTCTTGCTTGCCCTGTCCAAACAGGATTATAAGGTCATCGGGCAGGCCAGCGCCGCGCGGCTGGCCCGCGACCCAAATCCTCCCGCAGTCGTTCAGATCCGTGCGGAGGACCTCTCGCGCTTCCGGAAGATGGCGGCAAAGCAGTACGGTGTGCTGTATCTGCCGGTCCGCAAGCGCGGGGACGACAGCGGCCTTATTACCATCGTTTCGACGCAGACCTATGCCGCAAATCTCAACTGTATTATGGAAGAGCTGGGCTACCCCGTGCCGGTCAAGGAGGCGGACGAGCAAAAAAAAGCAGTCCCCCTCGCTCCGTCCGAGAAAGCCTCGAACGAGCGAGGGAGTATCTCGACAGCATCGCAGGAGAGGACTACGGATGATGTCAGATCCTCTGTGCTGGGGAAGCTGGAGGCCATGCGGCAGCTCTCCGCCGAAAGAAACACGGACCGCATGAAGGTCAAAGAACACATTCGATGAAGCAGAAAGGAGAACTACACCATGATAAGTATTCGTGATCTTATTGAGAAAACGACCTCACAGAGCGAGCAGCAGCGGGAAGTCCGCCAGGCTGAACGGACAAACCTCTCACAGATGCGCGACGCCGCATTTGAGGTCGTCACCACAGAGCCGGAACTGTACCAGAAGTATCTGACCTTGCAGGCAGACAACATCCGATGCAGTGCCGGCAACGTCGCGCTGACCCTGATCCAGCTCCCCGACGCCAGCAAGATCGGCTCGATCGACTATTGGCACAGTGTCGGACGCTATGTGCAGGACGAGGCGATGCAGAACGGTGCAAAGGTGTTCGTGCCGCCGCGCAACAAAAATGCCCGCGGCTATTTTATGGGCGTTTATTACGACATCAGCCAAACCACAGGCAGGCCGTTGGAGGGGCAGGCGGTCATTCCCGAGGGAAGCCCGAAGCTCATTGCCGCACTGGAACCGCTGATGCAGGGCGCGCGGGCTGCGCTCAAAGAAGATAACACGCTGGAGCAAAGCGCCTATTACGATCCCAACACCCTGACGATCCTCGTCAACACCGAACATCCCGCGCATGATGTGTTCGCAGCCCTCGCCGTAGAGAGCGTCCATGCACGGATGCACAATCAGGGACGGAACACGCAGTATAACCGAGAAGCCTACCAGATCGACGCTGAGAGCATCGGCTACATGGTCTGCCGACGCTTCGGTGTGCCGTGCAAGCTGCCCGAAGCAAGCGAACTGGCAGCGTCCTTTGATGGATGCGACCCCGCAATGCGCGGTACATATCTGGAGGAACAGCGACAGACCGCAAAGAGCATTGGAGACAGCATCGACCGCACCATCAATCCCAAGCAGCAGGAGCAGCGCCGCGGTCGTCCAGCATACACGAGATAAGGCGGTGTGTTTCCCTTGCCGGAGAGTACGCCGTCGCCCCGTAAGCGTCAAGGCCGAAAAATGCTTGCGCATTTTCCGCGAGCCGACCAGTCTGCGGACTGGTCGGACCTTGACGCTCACATTTCGCCGCCGTATACGGTGAGCAAGGGGAACACACCACAAAAGCCGTCTTGCGACGGCTTTTTGATTTTATGAGTATTTCTACCATTCGCGTCCCACGATGGGACAAATTTTGAAGGAGGATTTTCCTACATGAGAAAACAGAAAAGCACAGTCACACTCCTTGCGCTCGCGCTTGTGCTGGCGTTTGGAGCGGTCCCCGTTATGGCGGCAGAGGATACCGTGCCGCCCACTATCCCGACCGTCTATCCCATTGAGGTACACAGCAGCGAAAGCGGCGGCGTATACCGGCTGGAAAAGGTCTACTGTCTTGGCACAAAGGACGATCCCGCTGCTATTCCCACACAGAGCTTTGAACGCGAGGGACGGCACTATGAGCTCCTTGACCTGCTCAAAGCGGACCAGACGGAGACGGACACGCAGGAGCACATCGAGATCATTACGCTGGAGAGCAGCACCAAGGACATGAGTGAGATCATCAAGGTAATTGAGCCGGTCATGGAGGTCACTACGGAGGATGGATATACCGGCACGCTGACCGCGGACTACACCACCATTCAGGTCGAAGCCAGCGGCTACAAGAACAGAAGCCGCACGGTGACGGCAGAGCGCACCTATCCCAACCTCTCCGACGCCGATGTGTCGTTAATTCCGAAAACGGTGGAGGAAAATGGCCGCACCCTGACACTTGCCGATGTGAGCTGGCAGGAGGCGGCGGTCGATCCCACGGACGGCTATGACATTCCCATTCGCTATACCGCCGTGGCAAGCTACACCGGAACTGCCACCAGCAAATACGCCACCGGCTACACCGTCACGGCAGACTACAAGGGTGATGTCACCCGCACAAGCTGTGATACAGTGGTCTATACCGCCGTTTTTTCCAGCGTTGGGAATGCAGCGGCGAAAACCGGACGCAGTAGTTTTAACTGGCTGTGGCTGCTGATCCCCGTGGGAGCGGCGGCGCTGGGTGGCTGCGGTTACGCTGGTTATAAGGGCTATCGCCACTACATCAATAAGAAAAGAGGGTACGCCGCATGAAAAAATATCTGACCACGCTGCTGGCCGCCTGCTGTATGCTGGCGGCTTTTTCCATGCCTGCATCGGCACTGGAGTATCACTTTGACGGCCCGGACGCAGGACTGTTCGGACGCCCCACCTCGGACGATACCATTTATGTCACGATGGATAAGCCTGCAAACACCGACCGCAGCAAAAACGCCGCCTACATCCCGCCTGCTTTTGGCTCGCCTACCTCTTATACGCTGAATGCCGGGGAACTGCTGACACCAAACCTTGTGAGCGGTTCAGTCGCGGGAACAATCAGCGGCACAGGCGGTGTGACCGTCCTGCCGCCTACGACTTCGGGCAGTAGCAGCGGAAATACCGGTTCTTACACGCCGGTGAAGTACACCGCGGTCACGAAAGACCTCTATTACAGCGGCGGCTATCTCGGTACGCTGAAAATCCCCACCCTCGGCCTGTCTGTCAAGGTGTATCAGGGGACGGATGCGGACGCGCTCCGCAAGGGCGCAGGGCATTTTTCCAACACCTCGATCTGGGAGGGCAATGTGGCCATCGCAGGCCACAATCGCGGCGTGAACAATCACTTCGGCAAAATCCATACGCTCAGTGTGGGCGACACGATCAAGCTGACGACCCAGCTCGGCACACGCAGCTATGAAGTGTACTCTGTCAGTAAGATCGGCGTGGACGATACCAGCGTCCTAAACGACAGCACGGAGAACATCATCACCCTTGTCACCTGCGTGATGAATCAGCCGGATTACCGCTGGTGTGTGCAGGCTCGAGAAAAATGATGAGATACTATGATGGTCATTGGTGTAAAAACTTTTACTGAGCTCCAACGCCTCTATATTTTTTGACACCCACCAACTTTTACGATACCATGAACCCATCAAAAGACTTTGGAGGTACACACCATGAAGCGAGGAAGTTTTGCAGCCGGTTTTCTTACCTGCCTGCTGTTGGCTGGCGTCACCACCACGGCGTATGCTGCCGGGATCATGGCAGAGCGCAGTCACCATCGCGTTGTCGTAGATGGAAAAGAAGCGCAGATGGAAGCCTATGTCATCAACGGCAGCAACTATGTGCGGCTTCGGGACATCGGCAAGGCTGTTGGTTTCGAGGTTTATTGGGACGGCGATGCCAAATGTGTGCAGGTAGAGAGCGGCAAGCCCTACACCGGCATCGCGCCGGTGAAAGCGGAGACCAGCGGACCTGCTTCACAGCCGGAGGTTACGACGCCTGCCGATGATGTGGATGCCATGAAGCAGGATATTGTGGATCGCACCAATGCGCTGCGGCGCGAAAATGGCGTTGCTGCACTGCGCGTCAACGACAGGCTCATGCAGGCGGCGCAGGTACGAGCCGACGAGATGGCTGCGCATACCGTCTATTCGCACACAAGACCGAATGGCGGAAAATTCA
>OODJ01002303.1_pt1 | contig 13055 bp, 8 predicted proteins | sample 1671611 | NCBI WGS metagenome assembly OODJ01 (sample SAMN06348174, study PRJEB24527) | human gut metagenome | biome: human gut; feature: ankylosing spondylitis patient; material: feces | host: Homo sapiens | place: China | collected 2015-10 | reverse complement strand
AGAAGTGGGCCGCGACCTTCGGGATGCCGAGCGTGATGAGGATCGGCGCGCAGGTGGAGGCCATGATGCAGTAGTTGGCGGTCGTGGGCACGCCCATGCCGAGCACGATGCAGCAGAGCATCGTCAGGAAGAGCGCCAGCAGCAGCGAGAGCGTCGGGTTCGGGATGGCGCTGCTGATCGCAATGACGCCGCTGATGAGCTTGGACGCCAGGCCCGTGACGGTGATGCAGCCCGCGATCATGCCGGCCATGGCGCAGGCCACGGCGACAGTGATGCTGCCCTTGCCGCCGGCCTCGAGCGAGTCGAGGATCATGCGGCCGGTCTTTTTGGCGGTGATGCCGGCGACGCTGCCGGTCTTGGTCTCCCGCACCTCGGCCGAGGCGTCACAGATGGTGCCGACCAGGCTCACGGCGATGGAGATCAGGATGGCGATCGCGGCGGAAAACTGCAGCGAGCGGATGTTCGCCGTGACCATCCAGATCAGGAACACAAGCGGCAGCAGCAGATAGACGTTGCGGATGAGGTACTTGAAGCGGGGCAGCTCCGAGCGCGGGATGCCCTTGAGGCCGAGCTTCTTGGCCTCGAGATGCACGGAGATGAAGATGCCGCCGAAATACAGCACGGCGGGCAGGATCGCCCAGAGTGTGACCTGACCATAGGTCACGCCCATGTACTCGGCCATGAGGAACGCGGCCGCGCCCATGATGGGCGGCATGATCTGGCCGCCGGTGGAGGCCGCCGCCTCGACCGCGCCGGCGAATTCGGGCTTGTAGCCGGTGCGCTTCATCATCGGGATCGTGACCGAGCCCGTGGTGACGGTGTTGCCGACGGAAGAGCCGGACACCATGCCGCACAGCGCGGACGAGATAACGGCGACCTTGGCCGGGCCGCCGGAGGTCCAGCCGGCGATGGCGTTGGCTGCGTCAATGAAGAAGCTGGCGATGCCGGTTCGCTCAAGGAAGCCGCCGAAGATGATGAACACGGCGATGAACTTCGCGCACACCTGCACGGGCGTGCTCAGCACGCCGGACGTGCCGAAAAAGAGCGTGTAGATCACGCGGCTGAGCACCTGCTGGAACGTCTGCCCGGCGTTGAGCATGCTCACGAACGTGTACACGAGCAGCGCGCCGACGACCACGAGGATCGGCAGGCCGACGCAGCGGCGGCACAGCTCGGCCAGCACGAGGATGCCGGCCACGCCGACGGCGATGAGAAACGGCGTCATCTTGGCGGCGCTGGTGAGCGTCTTGATGAGCACGGAATAGTTAAAGCAATAGTAGAAAAACGCAGCCGCGCCGATGACCATGATGACGATATCGTACCACGGCAGGCGGTTGGCGTGCACATGCTTCTTGCTGGCGGGGTAGGTCAGGTAGCCCATGATGACGATCAGCCCGAGGAACGCGGTCAGGCGGATCTCGAGCGCGGCCGTGCTGAACAGCGTCGACCAGATGCAGTAGATTGAAAACAGCGCCATGACGACGGAGATAACGATCTTGGGCTTGCCCGCCCAGATGCGGGTGGCAGACTCGCGGTCATACTTGCGCATGACGGCGTCCATTTCCTCCTGCAGCGAAGCGCTTGCCGCGGCGTCCGCGGCCTTTTTGTTGTCAGACATAGAGGGAAACCTCCGTTCCGGTTAGGATGGAAAAGCTACGGCGTCAGGGGTACTGACGCCGTAGCGAACGTTTACGGGATGCAGCGCATCACCGCCTCGGGCATCAATAGGTGCCGGCCTTGATGGTGGCGGCGGTGTAGTACGGGGACGCGGACAGCAGGGACTGCACATGGCTGTCGTCGAGGCTGACGAGGTAGACGCTGCCGGCGGTGGCAAGGTCGGTGATGGCCGTGGTGGGCGCACCGGCGACGATGAACGCGGCGTCGATCTTGCCGTCCTTCAGGCTCTCGGCGCTGTCGCCGAAGCTCTGGTACACGGCAGAGATGTCAGACTCCTTGAGGTCGTAAGCGCTGAGCACGTCAATGGCGTTGAAGTACACGCCCGAGCCGGCTGCACCGATGGAAACCTTCTTGCCGGCGAGGTCGGCAACGGTCTTGATGTCGGGGTTGGTGGTGACGATCTGCACCTGCTCCTGATACAGCTGAGCCACGACGGAGAAGCCGGTGACGGGGCTGTCAAACAGGCGCTGGCCGTTGTAGGCGTAGTTCATGACGTCGCTCTGCACGAACGCGAGCTGGACGTTGCCGTTGGTCAGATCCTCAACGTTGGCCTGAGAGCCGCCGGAGGTGAGGGCCGTGACCTTGCAGTTGGACTTGCCGGAGACGAAGGAAGCGAGCACGCCGCCGAAGGCGTAGTACGTGCCGGACTCGCCGCCGGTGCCGAAGCTGAGCGCGGAAGCGGTGCCGTTGCCGGCGCCTTCCTTGACCGCGTCGACCTTGAAGCCCTTCTCCTCAAAGTACTTGGCAGCGCCGGGGTGATACGGCACGCCCTTGACGGAGGCGGCAGCCTCGATGCTCAGCTCCGCGCCCTTGGCGTGCTGAGCGGTGATGGCGTCGAGATTGTCAAAGATGGTGGACACGAACGCATAGATCTCGTCGGTCGGGACATCGTCGCGGGCGATGACGATCGCGCCGACGGAGACGGTGTTGGTATCGACCTTGGAAGCGGAACCCGTATCGTCGGTCTTGGTGTCGGTATTGCCGCCGCCGCAGGCGCACAGCGCAAACACCATGACGAGGGCGAGCGCCAGCGCCACGATTTTGTTGAACTTCATAGTTGATTCTCTCCTTTTTGAAATTTTCCTCTTGCAAAGATTCAATATGCGTTCATTATACCTGCAATTTGTGCAAATTTCAAGCGAAAAATGAAACTTTATGCCTCTTCGTGTGCAAAAACTTTCACACACTAACAGTTTTCTGATACAAATCGCCACATCTTGCGCCGCTTGGGCAAATTTTCCCACTCCGGGCACAAGATGCCTCACACAAGTAAGCAAAAATCCGGCCTGTGCAAAATTTGCACAGGCCGGATCATCGACCGGAATGCGTTATGCGTCCTTGTCCGCGTCCGGGTCGGGCTGCACGAGCACGCGCTCGACGCGGCGGCCGTCCATGGCGAGGACCGTGACGGTGAGGTTTTCGTACCGGAAGCTGTCGCCCACCTTCGGGAACGTGCCAAAGCGCTCGAGCGTCCAGCCGCCGACGGTGGTGCTGTCGGCGTCGTCGAGGGCGTCCTCGTTCCAGTCGAGCAGCTCGAGAAAGTCCGAGAGCGTCATGGCGCCGTCGAGCTCATAGCCGCCGTCGGGCCGCGTGACGACCTCGTTTTCCACCACGTCCTTCTCGTCCCAGATGTCGCCGACAAGCTCCTCGAGCACGTCCTCCATCGTGATGACACCGAGCGTGCCGCCGTATTCGTCCGTGACGACGGCGAGGTGCTTCTGCTCGCGGCGGAGCTTTGCCAGCACGTCGGGCAGGCGCGTGGTCTTGTAGACGAAGCACGGCGGAATGAGCTGCGCGCGCAGATCGTCCGGCCGGCCGTCCATCATGGCCTTGTAAAAGCGGTTGAGGTACAGGAAACCGATGATATTGTCCACGCTGCCGGAGTAGACCGGCAGGCGGGAATACGACGAATCGTTGATGATGCGCACGATCTCGTCCCAGTCGTCGTCGATGTCGATGGCGACCATGTCGACGCGGGCGGTCATGGCCTCGCTCGCGCTGACGTCGGAAAAGTCGAGCGCGGAGCGCAGCAGCTCGCTGCGGTCCTCGTCGAGCACGTCCTCGTCCTCGGCCGTCTCGATGATCGACTGCAGCTCCTGCGAGGCGGCCTCCTCGGGATCGCCGTCGCCGGCATCGCCGTGCAGCGGGCGCGTGATGAGGTGCACGAGCCCGACGACGAGCCAGATCACGGGGTAGAGGATGACCGACAGCGCGCGGATGATATAGGCATTGCGCAGGGCGATGCCGTTGGCGTTCTGCTTGGCGACGATCTTCGGCATCGTCTCGCCGAAGATGATGACCAGCAGCGTCAGCACGACGGTGGACACCCACGTCCACTGCTCGCCCGCGAGCAGGATGACGATCACGGAGCCGAGCGACGACGCCGCGATGTTGACGAGGTTGTTGCCGATGAGGATGGCGCTGAGGGTGCGGTCGAAGTGGTCGAGGATGCCGACGGCCGTTTTCGCGCGGCGGTCGCCGTCCTCGGCGGCGTTTTCGAGCCGCAGGCGGTTGGCCGACGAATACGACATTTCCGACGCGGAGAAGAACGCCGACAGCGCGATCAGCACGACGAGCGCGGCAAAATACCACACGATGCTCATGCCGGCTCGCCCCCTTTCTCCGGGGCGGCGTCCGCGGGGGCGGCCTCGTCGGTCTCCTCCGGCAGCAGGCGCACGACGAGCTTGACGATGCGCTTTTGCTTCATGTCGGAAATGCGCACGTCGAGCCGGTGATAGCGGAAGCCCTCCCGCTCGCGCGGGATATAGGAAAACTGCTCATACGTCCACTCGCCGAGCAGCTTGTAGCGCAGCTCCTCGTCGTCCTCGGGGTCGGTGTAGTCGAGCCGGTCGAACACCTCGCCGACGGTCATCTCGGCATCGACCTCGTAGCGGCCGCCGCCGAGCGGCACGAACGACTCCTCGACCACGTCGTCCTAGTCCCAGATCTCGCCGACGAGCTCCTCGACGATGTCCTCCACGGTCACGATGCCGAGCGTGCCGCCGTAGTTGTCGGTGACGATGGCGAGGTTTGCCTTGCGGCTGCTCAGCTCGGGCAGCACCTCGGCGATGAGGGTGCTCTGGTGCACGAACACGGGCTCGTCGAGCAGGGGGCGCACGTCCACGGCCTTGCCGCCGGCGGCAATGCACGCCTTGATGTATTTGCGGATCTGCAGGATGCCGATCACATTGTCAATGCTGTCGGCATACACGGGCAGACGGCTGTGGCGCTGCTCGCGCACGTAGGCAAGGATCTCCTCCGGCGGGTCGTCCACATCCACGGCGGCGACATCGACACGCGCCGTGATGACGCTCTCGACCGGCACGTCGGCAAACGACAGGGCCGAGCTCATGAGCTCGCCGCGCTCGGCGGTCAGCTCCCCGTCGTCGGTCATGTTCTCGATGATGTCGGCCAGCTCATCCTCCGTCACGGTCACGGCGGGCTCGCTCTGTACGCGGCGGGCGACGGCGTTGCCGAAGGCGGTGAGCAGGGCGGACAGGGGCTTGAAGAGCACCATGAAAAACCGCAGCGAACGCGCCGTGGCCATGGCCAGACGCTCTGCGTATTTCTTGGCGATGCTTTTCGGCAGCATCTCCCCGGCGAAGAACACGACCACGGTCGTGACGAGCGTGCCGGCGGTGACGGCCCACATGCCCCACTGCCGCTGCACGGCCACGGTCACGAGCGTTGCGATCGTCAGGTGCAGAATGTTCGTGCCGATCAGCAGCGTCGTGATCGCCTGATCGAAGTGGTCGAGCACATACAGCGCCTGCTCGGCGCGGCGGTTGCCGTGGTCAGCGGCGGCTTTGAGCCGGATGCGGCTCGCGGATGCAAACGCTGTCTCCATGACGGCGAAATAGGCCGCGCCAAGGAGCAGCACGATGATAACAGGCAAAATATTCCATAAATCCTGCTTAGGGCCAGCGTCCATTGCGGATCATCACACTCCTGAATACCTCCCCCGGCCGGTGCCTATCCGGACGGGAGATAAATTAACGTTCATGATACCATAAAATACCCGGCGCGTCAACGGCTTTTCTCCTCCGTGACGGCGACGTTGCCCGGCCCTGCCAGCTCGCGCAGCTCCTCGACGAGCGCGGGGTGCACGACGCAGCGGGCCGCGGCGCGCCGGCCCGTGTCCTCAAACACGAGCACGAGCTGCTCGTCGCCGGGGAACATCTCGAGGATGAGCTCGATGCGCTTCACGGCCGGGTGGTCCTTATCCGGCAGCCGCACCCAGAGCCGGTGCCGCGGCGGTGCCTCGGGCCGGGGCGGCGGGTCGCGGCGCGGCGGCGTGCGCAGGGTCTCGAGCCCCTGCTCCGTCAGCGGCAGGACCTTGTCCGCCACGAGCTGCGGGTCGGATTCATCCCGCGTCGAGATGCGCCCGGCGACAAACAGCGCGGGGTTTTCCTGCGCCAGCAGGTCGCGGCAGGCGTCGAGCGCGGGCGAAAACACGAGCACCTCCATGCTGCCGCCGTCGTCCTCGAGCTGGAGGTAGGCCATGCGGGTGTTCTTGCGCGTGGCGCGCTCGCGGCTGGCGGTGCAGATACCGGCCAGCACGACGCGCTGCCCGTCGCGGTAGCGGTGCGCGGCCGTGGCCGGGGCGTGGAAGCTCGCGAGAATGTCGCCCATGGGCGCGGCCTTGGCCTGCTGCGCGAGCGCGCGGTAGTCGTCCATCGGGTGGCCGGTGAGGTACAGCCCCGTCGTCTCGCGCTCCATGGCTATGAGCTCCGCGCGCGTGAACTCCTCCACGTCCGGCAGCACGAGCTGCGTCGTGTCGGCGGGCGCTCCCCCGTCGTCCGGCGCGCTGAAGAGGTTCATCTGGCCGGTGAGGTTCATGCGGCTCTCGCTCGCCGCGCCGCCCAGCACGCGGTCAACCGACTGCATGAGCGCCTTGCGCTTGTAGCCCATGCGGTCAAAGCAGCCGGCGCGGATGAGGCTTTCGGCGGCGCGGAGGTTGAGATCGTGCCCGTTCATGCGGCGGCAGAATTCGTCAAATGCCGTGAACGGTCCGCCGATCTCCCGCTCACGCATGAGCGCCTGAATGAGCCCGCGCCCCACGCCCTTGATGGCCACGAGGCCAAAGCGCAGGTCGCCGTTTTCCACGGTGAAGTCGGCGTCGGACGCGTTGATGTCCGGCGGCAGCAGGCGGATGCCCAGCTCGCGGCACTCGGCGATGTACTCCGTGACCTTCGGCGTGTTGTCGAGCACGGAGGTCAAAAGCGCTGCCATGTATTCGTGCGGGTAGTTGCGCTTCATGTACGCCGTGCGGTAGGACACGATGGCGTAGGACACGGCGTGCGCCTTGTTGAAGGCGTAGCTTGCAAAGGCAAGGATCTCGTCATAGATGTCGTTTGCGGTCTGCTCGGGCACGCCCTTGGCCACCGCGCCGGGAATGCTCCGCGCCGGGTCGCCGTGCACGAAGGCGGCGCGCTCGGCCGTGATGACGGCCTCTTTCTTCTTCGACATGGCGCGGCGGATCATGTCCGCCTGCCCGAGCGAGAACCCGGCCAGCTGCCGGAAGATCTCGATGACCTGCTCCTGATAGACGATGCAGCCGTAGGTCACGGACAGGATCGGCTCGAGCAGGGGGTGCTGATAGGTGATGCGCTCCGGATGCGCCGAGCAGGCGAGAAAGCGCGGGATGCTCTCCATCGGACCCGGGCGGTAGAGCGCGATGACGGCGGTGATGTCCTCGATGCTGCGCGGGCGCAGCCCCATGCACACGGCCGTGATGCCCGCGCTCTCGAGCTGGAACACGCCGACGGTGCGCCCGGCGGCGAGCATGTCAAACGTCTTCTTATCGTCGAGCGGGATGTGCTCGACCTGGAACCCCGGCTCGCGGCGGCGCACCTGCCGCGCCGCGTCCTCGAGCACGGTGAGGTTGCGCAGACCGAGAAAGTCCATCTTCAGCAGACCGAGCTCCTCGAGCGTCGTCATCTGATACTGGCACACGAGCGCGCCGTCATTGCTCGCCAGTGGCACATAGGCGTACACCGGCTGCTCGGTGATGACCACGCCCGCCGCGTGCGTTGACGCGTGGCGCGGCATACCCTCGATGGCGCGGGCGGTGTCGATGAGCCGGTGCAGCCGCTCGTCGCCGTCATACATCGCGCGCAGAGGCTTCGACTGCTGCAGCGCCTCGTCGAGCGTGGTGTTGATGCCGCCGGGGATGGCCTTGGCCACAGCGTCCACCTCGGCGTAGGTCATGTTCATGACCCGGCCGACGTCGCGCACTGCCGCGCGCGCGGCCATCGTGCCGAACGTGACGATCTGCGCCACGTGGTCGGCGCCGTATTTGCGGATGACGTAGTCGATCACTTCCCCGCGCCGCTGCACGCAGAAGTCCACGTCGATATCCGGCATGCTCACACGCTCGGGGTTGAGAAAGCGCTCGAAGTAGAGGTTATACTGCACGGGGTCCACGTCCGTGATGCCGAGGCAGTAGGACACGACGCTGCCGGCAGCGCTGCCGCGCCCCGGCCCGACGGGGATGTGCTGGGCCTTGGCGTAGCCGATGAAATCGCTCACGATGAGAAAGTAGTCCACAAAGCCCATGCGCCGGATTATGTTGAGCTCATAATCCAGCCGCTTTCGCACCTCCGGCCGGTCGCCGTAGCGTTTGGCAAAGCCGCGCGCGCACAGCTTCGTGAGATAGGCGTCCGCGTCCGTCTCCCCCTCCGGCAGCAGAAAGCGCGGCAGGTGGTAGTGGCCGAACGTGAAGTCGAAATGACACCGGTCAGCAATGCGCTGCGTGTTTTCCACCGCGTCGGGATATTCGTCAAAGAGCGCGCGCATCTCGGCCTCGCTCTTGAGGTAAAACTCGTCGTTCGGGAAGCGCAGGCGCTCGGGGCTGTCGAGCGTCTGCCCGGTCTGGATGCACAGCAGCACGTCCTGATCGTAGGCGTCCTGTTTTTTAATATAGTGTACGTCGTTCGTCGCCGCGAGGGGGATGCCCGTCTCGCGGTGGATGCGCAGCAGCGCCGCACGCACGCGCGCCTCGTCGGTCATGTGGTGGTTCTGCAGCTCAAGGTAGAAGTTCCCCTCACCGAAGAGCTCCTGCAGCTCCATGGCGCGTGCCTTGGCCGCCTCATAATCTCCCCGCAGCACCGCGCGCGGAATGTCGCCCGCCACGCAGCCGCTCAGGCAGATGAGACCGTCTGCATGTTTGTGCAGCAGCGGCCAGTCGATGCGCGGCTTGCCGTAAAACCCGCGCTCGAACGCGGCCGACACGAGATAGCACAGGTTGTGGTAGCCCGTCTCGTCGCGGCAGAGCAGGATCAGGTGCGTGTAAGCATCGTCCACGCCGTGGACGCGGTCGGTCATGCCGCGCGGGGCGACATAGACCTCGCAGCCGATGATCGGCCGGATGCCGGCAGCGACCGCCGCCTTGTAAAAAGCGACCGCGCCGTACATGACACCGTGGTCGGTGATCGCCAGCGCGGTCTGGCCCAGCTCCTTGGCGCGCTCGATGAGCGGCCCGATGCGGCATGCGCCGTCGAGCAGGCTGTATTCACTATGTACGTGCAGGTGTGCAAACCCCATCGTGCGTTCCTTTCAGTCGTCCATGTGAAATTCCATGAGTTTTTTCAGCCGGTAGTTCAGGCAGCTCTTCGTCACCGGCGGATACGAGAGCGTGGCGAGGTCGGCCAGGCTGGCCTCGGGATTGGCAATGCGCAGCAGCGCCGCGCTCTGCAGCTTTTCCGGCAGCACGTCGAGCCCGTAGTCGCGCTCGATGCGGCGGATGGCGTCGATCTGCTCCTGCGCCGCGGCGACGACCTTGTCGGCGTTGGCGGTGTCGCAGTTGACCTTGCGGTTGATGGAGTTGTTCATGGACTTCTCCACCTTGGCGGACATGATGTCCATGGCGGCGCAGGGCGCGCCGATCTTGGTCAGGAAGTCCTCGATGGCCTCGGACTTCTTGAAATAGAGCACGGTGTTCGCGCCGCGGTCGATGCTGCGCGCGGCAAAGCCCAGCTCCGTGAGCAGGGCGGCCGTCTCGCGGCTGACGCTCGCGTGCGCCGTGATGAGCTCGAGGTGGTAGTTCTTGCTCGGGGCGGTCACGCTGCCGCCCGCGAGAAACGCCCCCCGCAGGAACGACGCCTTGCAGCAGTCGTTTTCGAGCACGGCGAGGTTGATGTGGTGCGCGACCGTGCGCGAGAGATCAGCGCCGAAGGCGGCGAACACCGTCTCGACGGCGGCGCGGTCGGTGATGGTCAGCACGTGGCGGCCGCCGGCCTTTTCCCCGGCCGGCAGGGCAAAGTGCGCGCCGAACGCGCGGCGAAACAGCTTCGGCAGCCGCTCGGCAAAGGCGTCGCACGCCGTGACGATGCGGATCTCCCGCGTCGTGAACGTGTGGCAGTACAGCAGCACGCCATAGGCCTCGGCCACGGCGCAGCAGTGGCGGCTGACCGGCACGCGGCACAGCTCGTTTTTCACTTCGGATGCAAAGGACATGGCGCGCCTCCGTCAGGTCTTGGGAAAGTCCCGGTTGCGCAGGCGGACGTTGGCGTCGCGCGCGGCGAGGTAGTCCGTCAGTACCTTGGCCACGGCCACGCTGCGGTGCTGCCCGCCCGTGCAGCCGATGCCGATCGTGAGCGCATAGCGCCCCTCGGCGGCGTACTGCGGCAGGAGAAAATCGACCATGTCGGTGAGCTTGGAGAGGAAATTTTTCGCCACGTCGCTGCGCAGGACGTATTCCTGCACCTCGGCGTCCATGCCGCTCATGGGGCGGAGCTTTTCGACGTAAAACGGGTTCGGCAGAAAGCGCACGTCGAACACGAGGTCGGCGTCGATCGGGATGCCGTACTTGAAGCCGAAGGACACGACGTTGACGAGAATGTCGCGCCGCGTGCCGCCGTCGGCAAAATACTCGCAGATGCGCTTTTGCAGCATGGCGAGCGTGAGGCCCGTCGTGTTGATGACGAAGTCCGCGCGCTCGCGCACGGGGGCGAGCAGCTCGCTCTCGCGGCGCACGGCCTCGGGCAGGGAGCAGCCGCTCTCGGCCTGCAGCGGGTGCGGCCGGCGCGACTCCTTGTAGCGGCGCACGATGGCGCTCTCCGACGCCTCGACGAACAGAATGCGGTAGTGCACGCCCATGCTCTTAAGCTCCCCGAGCGCGGCAAACAGCTCGGAAAAGCTCTCCTGACTGCGGATGTCCGTCACGAGCGCGACCTTTTCATACCGTCCGCGCGTGGCCAGGCACAGCTCGGCAAACTTCGTCAGCAGTGCCGTGGGCATATTGTCCACGCAGTAAAAGTCCAGATCCTCCAGCACGTCGGCCGCGCGGCTCTTGCCGCCGCCGGACAGGCCCGATACGATCAGAAATTCCATCCCGTCACCCCCGGATGATCTTCACTTCCGGCTCGAGCTCCACGCCGGACGTGCGCAGCACCTCGCTGCGGATGTGATCCATGAGCCGCAGCACATCGTCAAACGTGGCCCCGCCGCGGTTGACGACAAAGCCCGCGTGCTTTTCGCTCACCTGCGCGCCGCCGACCGTGTAGCCCTTGAGCCCGGCCTGATCGATGAGTGCGGCGGCATAGCCCCCCACCGGTCGCTTGAACGTGCTGCCGGCGCTCGGCAGGTCGAGCGGCTGGCGGCTGCGGCGGCGCTCGCTCAGGTCGAGCATACGTGCCCGGATCTCCGCCGGGTCGCCCGGCGTGAGCGCGAGCGTGCTGCCGAGCAGGACGCAGTCCGTGTCGGAAAATGCGCTGTGGCGGTAGCCGAAGTCATGCGCGCTGCCGTGCGCTTCACACAGGCGCAGCTCCCCGTCGAGGTAGCGCGTCGAGACGACGACATCCTTCATCTCGCCGCCGTAGGCGCCGGCGTTCATCGACACCGCGCCGCCCAGCGACCCGGGGATGCCGTGCGCAAACTCCAGCCCCGCAAGACCGCAGCCGAGTGACGCCTGCGCCAGCCGCGCGAGCGGGATGCCCGCGCCCGCGCTCAGATGCGTCGCATCCGGCTGCGTGACGGCGGCCATGTTGTCGCCCATCTGCACGACGATGCGCTCGAGCGCGCCGTCGGTGATGAGCAGGTTCGTGCCGTTGCCGATGATGAGCGGCTGCGCGCCGCCCTCGCGCACGATGCGGCACACGGCCGCCGTCTCCTCCGCAGACGCGGGGCGCACGAGCGCGCGCGCCGGTCCGCCGATGCGAAACGAGCAGTGCGCGCGCATCGGTTCGTGTTCCAATATCTCCAGTCCCGGACACTGCGCGCGCAGCGCCCGGACGATGAGATCCAAATTTGCCATAGTGTTCGTTCTGTCCTTTCCGGGTCAAAATCCGATGCCGAGGTCAATGCCGCGGTCGTGCTCGGCAGCGAGCTTCTGCGCGGCGTTATAGCCCATGCCCTTCTGGCGGTTGTTCATCGCGGCAAGCTCGAGGATCACGGCGAGGTTGCGTCCCGGGCCGACCGGGATCGTCACGCACGGCACGCGCACGTTGAGGATCTCGCAGTATTCCGTCGTCAGGCCCAGCCGGTCATAGGCCCGGCCGTCCTCCCACGGCTCGAGCTGCACGACGAGATCCACGCGCGTCTCGGGCTTGACCGCGCCGACGCCGTAGATCTGCCGCGCGTCGATCACGCCGATGCCGCGCAGCTCCATGTAGTAGCGGATCATCTCGGGCGCGGAGCCCATGAGCGTCGTGCGGTTGATGCGCTTGATCTCCACGGCGTCGTCCGCGACGAGGCGGTGGCCGCGCTTGATGAGCTCGAGCGCCGTCTCGCTCTTGCCCACGCCGCTATCGCCCGTGATGAGCACGCCCTCGCCGAACACCTCGACGAGCACGCCGTGCTGCGTCAGACGCGGGGCGAGATAGCTCGAGAGCGCGGCGATGAGGTCGGCCATGAACTCCGACGTGTCCTTGCGCACGAGAAAGAGGTTGCGGTCGTACTTTTCGGCCATCTCCAGACACTCGGGAAACGGATCCATCCCGTGGCAGATGACGAGGCCGATGATGTTGTAGCGCATGAACTGCTCAAAGCGTTCGCGCCGCTGGTCGGGGGTCAGCGTCTCGAGATACGTGCTCTCGACGCGGCCGATGATCTGCATCCGTTCGGGGTCGAAGTAGTTGTAAAACCCGGCGAGCTGCAGCCCCGGGCGGTTGACGTCGGCGGTGCGGATCTCGCGCGTGGCGTAGTCCTGGGCCGCGTGCAGGACGGTCAGCCCCTGCTCGGTGACGATCTTTTGCAGCGGTACGGTATAACGCGGTGCGCCCATGGTGCGCATCTCCTTTCTGACAACGCCGCGCACGGCGGCGGAAACCTGTGATCCTATGGGCGGAGCGTCTGCTCCCCCGCATTCTATTGTAGCGAACATAACGGCATTTGGCAACGGCTTTTGCGCCGCGGCTGGTTTTTTTCCGGCCGCATAG
>OODJ01002299.1_pt1 | contig 13075 bp, 9 predicted proteins | sample 1671611 | NCBI WGS metagenome assembly OODJ01 (sample SAMN06348174, study PRJEB24527) | human gut metagenome | biome: human gut; feature: ankylosing spondylitis patient; material: feces | host: Homo sapiens | place: China | collected 2015-10 | reverse complement strand
GGAATCCAGCCCTAATTTTTAGGCTCAAAAAGTTTTAGCGGACAGCAATAAAAAATAACCTGATGGTACCACCGCCGGAAGAAAGTAGAAAAAAGATGAAGAAATATACACTGAACATAACCGCAGCCATGCTTTTTGCTTTGGTCACAATCTCACCTGCCCTTGTGGGCAGCAGTTGCGTTGCTCCGAAAGGAGAACAGGAAGACACAGCAAGTACAGCCATAAAAAAAGATTTAGGTATCACCGCACTGAAATACAGCAGTCCCGAAGTGCCGGCCAGTGTCATTTTCTGTGGAAAAACGATAGACCTCAGCCGATACGACCGCCATGAGCGTATGGATCGCGAACTGCTGGCATTTACCTATATGCACAGCACCTCCCTGCAAATGATAAAGAAAGCCAACCGCTATTTCCCTATCGTAGAACCCATACTGAAGGAAAACGGAATCCCGGATGACTTTAAATATCTGATGGTAATAGAAAGCAACCTCAACCCCATCGCACGCTCCTCTGCCGGAGCCGCCGGACTGTGGCAGTTCATGCAAGGGACCGGACGAGACTACGGACTGGAAGTCAATTCCAACATAGATGAACGCTATCATGTGGAAAAAGCAACCCGTGCTGCCTGCCGCTATCTGAAAGATGCTTATGCCAAATACAAAGACTGGGTGGCAGTGGCCGCCTCTTATAATGCCGGACAAGCAAGAATTGCCAGCCAACTGACAAAACAAGATGTAGATGATTCACTGGATTTGCAATTGGTGGAAGAAACCGCACGCTATGTATATCGTATCCTCGCTGCCAAAATTATGTTCTCCGACCCGACTGCTTTTAGTTTCCGGCTGAGAGCATCTGATTTATACCCTGCCATCCCTTATACCGAAATAACCGTAACAGAAGGAATAGCAAACCTTGCCCGCTTTGCCCGCAGCAAAGGAATCACATTGGCCATCCTGAAGAATATGAACCCGTGGTTGAGGGAAACCAGCTTAGCCAATCATAGCAAAAGGACTTATAAGCTGAAAATACCCACCAAAGAGGGCATGTATTACAACCCCCAAATGGTTGTCCCGCATGATAAAAGATGGGTAGTGGAATGACAGTTTCTTTTATTCCAACTTCCCTCCGCAATATTTGCAATAGGCTGCTCCCTCTTCGTGTCCGTCTCTTCCACAGTGCGGACATTTCAGGACTTGCCTGCGTCTGTGTTCTTTCATCATTGACGCAGATACAATTCCTGTGGGAACAGCAATGATGGTATAGCCTATCAGCATCACCACTGCCGAAAGGAAACGCCCTAAAGGGGTTTCGGGAGTGATATCGCCATAACCGACAGTGGTCATGGTAACTATCGCCCAATAAATGCTATTGGGAATATTGTCGAAAGCCGTGCCGGGACGCTGTCCTTCAATCATGTACATCAATGTTCCGATAGAGATGACCAATATCAGCACAAAGAGGAAAAAAACAATAATCTTGCGGCTGCTATAGGTCAGTGAATGCAACAACAAGTTTCCTTCGTCCAGAAAATTAAACAGTTTAAAGATACGAAACACCCGAATCAGCCGGAAAGTACGGATTACCAGCAAATACCGCGCCGTGCCGAAGAACCAGCCTATATAAAGAGGCAAAGTCGCCAGCAAGTCAATAATACCGAAAAAACTTAAAGCATACTTGCGCGGCCGGGGAGAACAATAAAGCCTTAACAGATATTCCACGGTAAAGAAGAAAGTAAAGACATATTCCGAAAACCGCAAATAAGGCCCGATCACTGCTGACCAACCTTGAATACTTTCGGCAATCACCACCAGAATACTAAGCACGATAAACCCGATAAGCGCCACATCAAACCATTTCCCTGCCGGAGTATCGCTCTCAAAGATGACTACATAAATTTTATGCTTCCATTTGTCATCGTGCAGCAAATGCTGCCATTTTCCCCATATACCTTTCAAAAATGCCATTATATTTAAGAATAAGTTATAAAATAAGTACAATTATAACAAATATTGCCCGGTCTATGCCCATAAGTACTATAGTTTTTCACTATATTTGCACAAAACCTTTATAATTATTATAGCATGAAAAAACAACTTCTTACCGGACTGTTCACCGTATTTGCACTCGCAGCAAGCGCACAGTCCAATGAGTGGCGCAACCCGCAGGTAAATGCGGTAAACCGCGCCCCGATGCACACCAACTACTTTGCTTACGAAAATGCCGATGCAGCTAAAAAAGGACTGAAAGAATCATCAGCCAACTATATGACGCTAAACGGCGCCTGGAAGTTCAATTGGGTGAAAGATGCAGACGCACGCCCCATGGACTTTTGGAAAACAACATTCAATGACAAAGGTTGGGACGATATGCAGGTTCCCGGCGTTTGGGAATTAAATGGCTACGGCGACCCTATTTATGTCAATGTAGGCTATGCATGGCGCAACCAGTTTAAGAACAATCCTCCCGAAGTTCCGACCGAAAACAACCACGTCGGTTCTTATCGCCGCGAAATCATTGTTCCCGCTTCATGGAAAGGGAAAGATATCATCGCTCATTTCGGCTCCGTCACTTCCAATATGTATATATGGGTAAACGGACGTTATGTGGGGTATAGCGAAGACAGCAAGCTGGAAGCCGAGTTCGACCTGACTCCTTACCTGAAACCGGGACAAAAGAACTTAATCGCCTTTCAGGTATTCCGCTGGTGCGACGGTACCTATCTGGAAGACCAGGACTTCTTCCGTTTCAGCGGTGTAGGACGTGACTGCTATCTGTATGCACGCAACAAGAAGCGCATTCAGGATATCCGCGTCACTCCCGACTTGGATACTGAATATAAAAACGGTTCATTGGCTGTGAAGCTCGACCTGAAGGGAAGCGGAACCGTCGATTTGGAACTGGTCGATGCCACCGGCAAGCAAGTAGCCACGGCTACCGCCAAAGGAAGCGGCACTGTGACCATGAACGTAGAAAATCCGAATAAATGGAGTGCCGAGACTCCTTATTTATATACTTTGCGTGCCAGCATGCAGGGAAGCAATGAAGTTATCCCCGTAAATGTCGGTTTCCGCAAAATTGAACTGAAAGGAGGTCAAATCCTGGTCAACGGAAAAGCTGTTCTTTTCAAGGGAGCCGACCGTCATGAGCTCGACCCGGACGGAGGATATGTAGTATCTCCCGAACGTATGCTTCAGGACATTCAAATCATGAAACAATACAATCTGAACGCTGTGCGTACCTGCCACTACCCGGACAACAACCTGTGGTACGACCTTTGTGACAAATACGGTATTTATGTAATAGCCGAAGCAAATGTGGAATCTCACGGAATGGGCTACGGTGAAGCTACTCTGGCAAAGAATCCGTCATTCAAGCAAGCACATCTGGAACGCAACCAGCGTAATGTTCAACGTGGTTTCAATCACCCCAGCATCATCTTCTGGTCATTGGGTAATGAAGCCGGAGACGGCCCCAACTTCGAAGCATGTTACAAATGGATAAAGGCAGAAGACCCCAGCCGTGCCTGCCAGTACGAACAAGCCGGCTTGAAAGAGCACACCGACATCTTCTGTCCGATGTATTACGGCTATGAAGGCATGGAAAAATACGGTCAGCGTACCGATGCCACCAAACCGCTCATCCAGTGTGAATATGCTCACGCTATGGGTAACTCTCAAGGCGGATTCAAAGAATACTGGGACATCATCCGCAAATATCCGAACCTGCAAGGCGGTTTCATTTGGGACTTCGTCGACCAGTCCGTTCGCTGGAAAGGCAAGAACGGAGTTGAAATCTATGCTTACGGCGGCGACTTCAACCGCTTCGATGCATCCGACAACAACTTCTGCGACAACGGTCTGATCAGCCCCGACCGTAACCCCAATCCCCACATGCACGAGGTAAGTTATTTCTATCAGAACATCTGGACTACTCCTGCCGACCTGAGCAAGGGAGAAGTAAACGTTTACAATGAGAACTTCTTCCGCGACCTTTCTGCCTACTATATGGAATGGGAAGTGCTGAAAGGCGGAAAAGCAATCCGTTCGGGACGTGTGGATAATCTCAATGTCGCTCCGCAGCAGACCGCCAAGATTAAACTTGACTTAGGCAAGACTTGTCAGTGCACAGAATGGCTGTTGAACGTATCCTACAAACTGAAGAACCGCGAAGGTTTATTGGCTGCCGGTCATACAGTTGCCAAAGACCAGCTCACTCTGAATCCCTACAAGGCTCCGGCCATGGAGTTGAAGAATGTAGAGACCACCAATGTGGCTATCGTTACTCCCCAAATCATCGACAACCAGCGAAACTACCTGATTGTGAAAGGTGAGAACTTCACTGTTGAGTTCAACAAAGCCAACGGTTACCTGAGCAAATACGATGTCAATGGGCTGGAAATGATTAAAGAAGGCGCTGCACTGACCCCCAACTTCTGGCGTGCTCCGACCGATAATGATATGGGTGCCGGCCTGCAACACCGCTTTGCGGTATGGAAAAACCCGGGATTGAAACTTGTCCGCCTGGCTTCCACTACCGTAGACAATCAAGTACAGGTAACAGCCGAATACGACATGAAAGCCGTTTCTGCCAAACTTTATCTGGAGTATGTCATCAACAACCAAGGTGCCGTTAAAATCACCCAAAAGATGACAGCCGATAAGAATGCCAAGGTATCTCCGATGTTCCGTTTCGGTATGCAGATGCAAATGCCGAAGAACTTCAATACCATTGAGTTCTACGGACGCGGCCCGGTTGAAAACTACAGTGACCGTAACCATAGCACCGATTTGGGCATCTATCGCCAGAGTGTAGACGAACAATTCTACTCCTACATCCGTCCGCAGGAAACCGGAAACAAGACCGACATCCGTTGGTGGAAACAGTTGAATGCCGGCGGCAATGGCGTGAAGATTGTAGCCGAAGCTCCTTTCTCTGCCTCTGCATTGCATTACACCATCGAATCACTGGATGACGGCGCACAGAAAGACCAGCGTCACTCACCCGAAGTGAAGAAGGCCAACCTCACCAACTTGTGCATCGACAAGGCACAAATGGGATTGGGTTGCGTCAACAGTTGGGGAACCATAGCATTGCCTAAATATCAATTGCCTTACGGTGACTATGAATTTACATTCATCCTCTCTCCCGTAAAGCATAGTGTAGATATGGAATAAAAAGAGAACTCAAAGCATTGAATAAGGACAGCCGGATTTACCTTTCGGCTGTCCTTATTTATTTTATAAGGAAGTGCTGACTGAATACATACTTATAAAGTAAATACATATCTTGGTGTAAAGCATATCGTGATTGCTTAACCACGACCGTGGTTAAGCCTAATCACCCGGGTGGTTAGAGTTAGTCACGTAGGTGGTTAGAGTTAACCACAGCCGTGGTTAATAGAAATATAACTTTCATTCACCGGAACGTTATTGGCATTAAAGCATATAACTAACCATAATTATCATATCATGAACAAGCAATCCGCTATCTTCTACTCCTTACTGTTCCTGTTATGTTGCTCCTTCACCAAGCAACATAATGAGGAATGGAAAGAGATTAGCAATAAGTTCTACTCCATCACCTTGCCTTGCCATTGGAGCACAAAGAATGAAAAAGGCAATGGCATTATACCGGAAGAGCGAGACGCCCGGTCCATCGGTTGTCATCTCTATTATCTGATATGGGAAACTCCATTGATTAATTTCCGGGAAGACTTACCGAATCATGTATTGTGTTTTATTGAAAGCTATCAGAAAATAGATAAGGCATCCCCTATTACTTTAAAAGAAGTAGAAGAATTGGAAATGAAAAAGATTTCCGGTCCTATCCGGCTCTGCAGCAAAACGAGAATCAAATCCAATAAGAATCAAGAAAGGTTTGTCATTGTGCAAAAGAGTCAAGAATATGATAAGACATGGAATATATATCGCGTTTACTATTTATTACAGCAAGATGATGACATGGTACATTGTGTAACCATAAGGATGAGAGAAAATTATGCCAAAAAGAATCCGGGGAAAATCGAAGAGATAAAACGGATTCTTGACTCTTTTACCATAAAAGGCGAAAGGTAAGGAGAAAGGAGAACGCTCCCTCTGTCAAGAACATCACTTGTCTCCTTCCCAATTCCCCCGTGTAAAATCCGGTATCTCCACCGGAATGCTTCCTTGCCGCACCGAAAGTTCGCTCAGTTCCGTGATGCACGACCATTCGGCTGCATCATACATATCCTGATCTAAAGGCAGACCATTGCGCAAGCAATGCACCAGACGATAATCCATGATATAATTCATCTCGTTCGGCATCTCTTTCCGCTTTGCCTCCTCACCGATGGTAGCAGTGAACGGATGCTTATAACGTTCCATTACTTTCTCAAAATCCTCTCCTGCCAAGGGTTCTTTACCATACTCGTCCAGCAGGATGCAAGGCACGGGATATTTCTGCATGAAGCCTTTTGTGCCGCACACAGTCTGATGGCGGCTGTATGGGCGCGGAGTCGTCACATCATATTGCAATACGATAGTACGCCCTTTGACCGTCCGAATCAATGTCGTATTCACATCTCCCATCAGATAAGGTTGTGCAGCCTCGGCGGAATGCTTGCCAAACTGCCCGCGGGCATAAGCCGACAGCCCCGCTTCACGCGACGACATGGATACAAGATACTCCATGCGGTCTCCACGATGAATATCCATCCATTGACAGATAGGACCCAGCCCGTGAGTGGGATACGGATTTCCGGTATGCTGCTGGCTATAAAGTTTTATCCAGTTATTATGGTAGCCGCCTTCCGTTTCGTCGGCAAAGTAATGCCGGCGGAGGTCATGGATATACGCTCCTTCGGCATGGGTTATCTCTCCCAATGCCCCTTGCCGCACCATGTTCAGGGTCGTCAAGGCAAAAGCATCATAACAACAGTTCTCCAACATCATGCAGTGCCGGCGTGTCTGCTCGGCGGTATCCACCAAACGCCAGCAGTCCGCCACGCTCATGGCGGCAGGCACCTCAAGGGCGGCATGGCGTCCCTGCTGCATGGCATATACCGCAATATCGGTATGTGTCAGCCAATCGGTACAAATATAAACCAAGTCAATATCCGCACGTCCGCACAATTGCCTCCATCCGCCTTCTTCGCCATAGGCAACAGCCGCAGGGCGGTTGAAACGGTGGAGCAATGCAGTGGCACGCTCTATATTCCGGGGGCGCAAATCACATAAGGCTTTTACCTCCACACCCTCCAGATGCATATATCGTTCAAGAGCCAAAATCCCCCTATTACCCAGCCCCACAAAGCCAATGCGGAGGACAGGTATAGGAGGACATGTCAAATGAAGTACGTTCCGGTTCATCATGATGAAATCTTTGCTTGTTTCTTTATGCCGCAAAGATAATCATTTGAGTTAAATGATGGAAGTACGTTTAGTAAATTCTATGATTTCAGGCACATAACCGAAGGCAAGCCCCGTCACGGTATCGGCACAGCCATAATAAATAGCGATGCGTCCTGTCTCTTCATCATGCAGCGCGGCGCAGGGGAAGCACACATTGGGCACGTCGCCCATGCATTCGTAAGGAGTGCGCGGCGAAAGCAGATAGGCTCCCGAACGGTATTTCACTTTCCACGGCTCGTCCAAATCGAGCAATGCCGAACCGAAAGCATATACATAACCGTTGCACGAGCGGAGCACGCCGTGATAGATGAGCAGCCAGCCTTCCGGTGTTTCGATAGGGATAGGCCCTGCACCGATTTTCAGGCACTGCCATGCACTCACTTCAAAGGGTGCCGGACTCATCACCAGCCGATGCCGTCCCCAGAACTCCATGTCGGGTGATTCGCTGTAATAGATATCTCCAAACGGAGTATGCCCGTTGTCGCTCGGACGGCTCAGCATGGCATAACGTCCGTTTATCTTGCGCGGAAACATCACTCCGTTGCGATTGAACGGAAGGAAAGCATTCTCCAGCTGATGGAAAGTCTTGAAGTCCTTGGTCCATGCCACACCGATGGTAGGCTGGCCTTTGTAACCATTACACCAGGTAACATAATAACGGTCTTCTATGAAGCAAACACGCGGGTCGTAGCCATACACCCATTCGCCCACTTCGGCATTGTCACACTCAAACGTCAAAGGTTCGGGATGGATATCCCAATGAACGGCATCTTTACTGAAGCCCACGTGCAGGCGCATACGGCGATTCGTGTCGTCGCAACGGAACACTCCGGCATAGCCGTCACCGAAAGGCACCACGGCACTGTTGAAAATACTATTGGAAGTAGGAAGCAAATCGCGCGGAATGATGGGATTGGCAGAGTAGCGCCACACCACTTCTTTCGAACCGGCCGGGCGGTCTTCCCAAGGCATGTTAGATAAGTTGCTCATAAACGTATTTTTTTGATTTGGTTTTAATGAGTACAAAAATACACATTATAACAACAGGAACAACGTTTTGAGGGAAAACACTTCACCCTCCTACTTTACTTTTCTCGCATTCAGATAATAAAGGAGGGATTCTTTCACTCTCTCGTCCGAAGTCACAAGCAAGAACTCACTACCGCCTTTGTCGTATAAAAAACAATAATCCTTATAAAGGGCTACGCCTGCCACCTCCTCCCAGGCAATCTCTTTCTTCTGCTCCGCCCTGTCGTATACCAGTCCTTCAGGAGTCATTTCAACCCAAGTATGCCCGGCGACGGCTTTCCTGTAAATCTTGTTCAGCCGTATGGGAAGCATAATCAATATATAGAAAAGACACAGGAACAATATCAGCAGGGGGCTGAACAGACTGTGTTCTTCGGGAGTGACATGAGTCATGGAGTCTCCGGGGAATCCGGCTAGAATTCCAAATCAGCCAACTGGGGATTGTGGTCGGACAACAGAGCGCCCGGTATTTCTGCCGGAATATCGCATCCTGTTACCTTTATCTGTGGAGTGACAAAGATGAAATCAATCTTCTCGCAGTTCTGTGGCGGGATGCGGGCAAAGTCATGGAAAGTATAATCCACACCGGTCACATGACCGGCTATCTTATAAGCATCCTTCATGACAAACTCATTCGTGGTAATGGTTTCATAAGCACTGCTTGCATCCGTCACATTGAAATCGCCCGTCACAATGGCAGGGCGCTCACCCACTATTTCCTTTATCTTTTTGATAATAAGTAACGCACTTTGGCGGCGCGCCTCTTCACCGATGTGGTCAAAATGCGTATTTACTGCCATAAATATCTTTCCGGTAGACTTTTCTCTGAACTTGGCCCATGTAGCAATGCGCACACAAACAGCATCCCAGCCCATCATGCCCACACTGTCGGGATTCTCTGCCAACCAGAAAGTGTTTGAGTCCAATACTTCATATTTATCTTTCCGGTAGAATAAAGGAGCATACTCTCCTGCTGTCTTGCCGTCGTCACGACCGACACCGATACCGTCATACTCCGGCAGACCGGAACGCAAATCGAGAAACTGATTGTGCAACACTTCCTGCATTCCGAGGATATCTATTTTCTGTTCTTGAATAAACTTGCATACGCGTGCTTTACGATACTGCCAGTTGTTCAAACTATCTTGTGGGTTATCATAGCGAATGTTGAATGTAGCCCAACGAAGGGCTGTCGGTTTTTCTTTCATACAGCCTGTCAACGACAAAAGAGCTATTGCGAGGAATAAAATGTGTTTCATACTGCTTCTATCTAAAGTTTCACTTAAAGGGTTTGCAAAAGTAGTAATAGTTTTGATAATATGTTTGTTTTTGAAAAGGTTATTTAAATACCTGCCTGTTTTATAGTAAAAGAGTGTGTCTGCCTCGTGCAGACACACTCTTCAATGATTCATCTATCTTAAGTAAACAGTATACTTAGGATAACGATTAGGGCTTATTGATAGTCATAGGCAATGTAATGGTAGTCTTGATACCATTCAATGCTGTAACTGTCATTTCAAGAGTTGCTGAATAGTTAGGAGCATAAGTCATACCTTCCAAAGCAATACCGGCATCAGACAATTTAGCTGTTGCACCGGCAGGAACACCTTCACCCTTAACTACGAATGTGAACTTATCATTTGTTGCACCAAACAATGTCATTGCATTGCTAACTGCCACCTTTTCACTGCTGGCAACTAATTGCAAACCTGCTTCTTTTCCGGCAGCACCGTCAACTTTAGCGATAGTACCTTTACCATCTGATGCAATTGCAACATTCAAATCTACCACTTTACCGCCTTTGTAGAAGTTAAGCACCGCATCATTGAACGGAGACATAAAGTTTACTGCAAATGCAGGAACTTCAACTTTCAAGTCTTTTTTACCTTTAACCAGATATGTACCATCAACTGTTACATTGCCTCTTACTGCACCATTGGCATCAAGCAAATCATCAGCCATTGCCAAGATTGAGCCGGATACAGTATATGTAGCAACATCAGTCGGAGTTCCGCTAATACTCATTTGTTTCGGAGTAAGAGTCAAGTTATTCCAGTCCGCACCTGAGTTTTCTACACTCTTGAATGCGTTAGTCATTACATATTGTTTAGCAACAGTTGCATCAGAAGAGCCAACCAACAAAGCGTTCAAGACAGTCTTATCTGCATTCCATACAGAAGTAACCTTAGTGAACAAGTCAGTGAATGTAGGAACAGAGATTGTTACAGGAGCAACCACTTTCTTCAATTCATTTTCACCATCAACAAATGTCATGTTCAATACATAAGCACCCGGAGCTGCAGTTGCTTGATAATCAGTATTTGCAAATACAGCATACTTAACCTTCTTAAGATTATCAGCATTATCTATAGCAGTAACTTCTGTTTTCGGTGTACCATCAGCTTTCAAGTCTGAGTAGTATTTTACCTGAGTCATTGTAAATGCAAACTTACCGTTAGCAGTAGATTGGTCTGCTGTTACCGCTTTACCGTCAATAGAAATCACATTCCAAGTCGGAGTAACAGCAGCCAACGCTGTAGCAGTCTGAGCACTCAAGCTTGTAAATGTAGTACCTAAATCAATAATGATAGGTTTAACACCATCAGTTGCTGTATATTTCACTGCTGCTACAGGAGCTTCAGGATCAACAGTTGCACCTTCGAAGTTAACTGTTATATCAAAAGCAGTACCGGTTTCTCCCTTAAAGTTGACGAAATTCACAGTAAACTCAACCGTCTTACCGGCAGCCTTTTCAGTAGAAGTGAATGACATCGTCTTACCATCGATAGTAACACCAGCCAATTCTAATTCACTGGCCGATTTCGGAGTCAAATAAGCATCGTATGCTTTAGTTCCATCAAATTCAAGAGTGACTGTTTTACCGAAAGGTACTTTAGCTGAGCTAAGTTCTTCAGTATTGTATTTAACATCATCAGCTTGCAAAGATGTAGCAGTAGCAGAAGATGCTTGATCAGCAGGAGTAACTTCAGAAGCATATCCGGTCAGAATATTGCCATTGATTTGCAATGCATAAGCATAGTTGTCAGTTTCAACCTTAAATGCATCTGCAATAGTCTTGTCTGTTACCGTTTCATCCGGCCGGATATTCAGATTCCACAGACCATTGGCAGAAGCAGCCTTGGTGATAACACCTTCAAACGGAGTAGCTGTTACCTTAACCGGAGCAACTGTGCCATCGCTACCCACCAACTTAATATCTGCGTTAGACAAGTCTGCAGAAGAAGGATATACCTGCAAAGTAAGAGGTTCGATAGTACCTACCAACAATTGGTCTTTAGTAATCGCACCCTTAGGACCATCCCATTTAGCATTGTCCTTTGTTGCCACACCATAGTTCAAAGCGTATGCAGGATCAGTTTCAACATCTCCGCTAGTCACATCAATAAATTGCACACCAGTGATAGCAGCCGAAGTGGTAGGCAACTGGATAGTCTGCATCTTACCATCAGCATCAGGAATGTTCAATGTACAGATACCGTTAGCTACTACAGCATAAGCGTTACCGGCAGCTTTGTATTCAGACTTCACAAACTCTTTTGCTGTTTTGTCATAGAGATACCAGTATCCGTCTTTTACATACGGAGTCATATCCACTGCTTCTTCACCTTCACCGGTAGTGGCAAACCAGCCTGTAGCCTTGTCATCAATGCTGATTTCACCGGTCTTGTCATCAATCACAACCTTGCTACCGGCAGCAGCGCTGGCAACAGTCAGGTTGTAAGAAGTACCGTCGCTTACCGATACTTTGAAACCACCGTCTACCGATTCAATCTTGGTAACGTAAGCGCCACCGGCATTTACTTTACTTTCAAGATCTGTATTTACAACCGATTATTACTCAATATTTTATAGATAATAAGTCAGAAATATGGTTGTTATTTTTAATTGCACATTCTAAAAGGTGAAGATTTAACGCTTTTATTGATTATTAACTCAAAAAGGACATCAACTTGGGTCGTTTCTTCTCTTTTCCTTGCTATTCGTTTCCGATATTCCACTTTTGTTTTGGTCTATCTCATATGTACTGCAAAGGTATTGATTTTTGTTTGATATTGCTCCTTGCTTGCTCCTTGTCGTAGATTAATTTTCACACAGGAATTTTTGTTCTCTTTCTATAGGGGCTTGAAACAATCCATTTATTGGAAACAATTAAAGACGGAGCTGGTTTGCCCCAGTGCTTTTTAAGAAACAGGGCAATTATTTTATCTCCACAAAGGCTCTTGTTCCCAATTATGAGGAAAGCCTAATAAACGAGTTCTTACTGATGGGTATTTCGATAAAAGCTGCTTGAAATCTGCAACAAAAGTGTTGCCCATAGAAATGGAGTTAAGCCAATACACCACATAGCAGAGTTGCGGATAAAGTGTTTGTTCACGGAACGAGAAATCCGTAATCCATGTGTTTGGCATACGCATAGGCATCATTGGCTTGACAGGAAAGACCCGATTTGACAGTCTTGAATGATGGGCGCAGCAATTACGAAGTACGGGTCTGGGTACGGATTAAAAGGCTAAGTGATTATTTTCAGTCATTTAGCCTTTTTAATTATCTAATTTTTCCCCACATTTTCCCCACAGCTGTCTATTTATATACAGGGCAACCGCATCAAAATAACGTTAGCTTAGGAAACAAAC
>OODJ01002290.1_pt1 | contig 13117 bp, 8 predicted proteins | sample 1671611 | NCBI WGS metagenome assembly OODJ01 (sample SAMN06348174, study PRJEB24527) | human gut metagenome | biome: human gut; feature: ankylosing spondylitis patient; material: feces | host: Homo sapiens | place: China | collected 2015-10 | reverse complement strand
TGTCTGTCTAACTTAATTGTATCTATATGTAAATATTTGTCTAAAAATACGCCTCTATTTTTAACAATTCAAACAATCAATAATCGTTCGTTTAAATATCGACATAAAATGCTGATACAAAAAAATTTACAACACACATCCATTACAAATACAATCTTTTTTTAATACACAAATACCTGATTTCCAACAAGTATTTTTTATCAAATAGATTTCCTCATCATATCAATTAGCACGAAAAAAGGTGACCAAACGAATTTGGTCACCTTCCACTTATAACTCGAAAGTCTATATAATTACCATATAATTATCAACCGCATTTAGAGGAACCGCAAACTTTACAGATCAAACACCCTTCTTGATAAATAACGGATTTAGAACCGCAATTTTCACAAACGGAACCGGTTGCCTCCGTTCCGTCCGGGATAAATTTCCGTAGCGCTCTCTCCACACCGTTCTTCCAAGTATTGATATTCTCATTATCGAATTCCATGGCAGCAACCAAATCCACAATTTGATTAATCGGCATTCCATAACGCAAAACCCCGGAAATCAATTTAGCATAGTTCCAATACTCTTTATTGAACTTGTATGATAATCCCTCCACCGTCGTCTTGAAACCTCTCTTGTTCGAGAATTGGAAGTCGTAACGGCTATTTCCCTCTTCATCCGTGTTCTTTACAATCTTACCATCGGTCACGGCTTTCGGCAACATGATCCCCTCTTCATCATCCGCGATACCGGTAAAGATCTCGTAAGGACGTCCGTCATACAAACCGATAAAGGCAATCCACTTCTCTTTATTGTTCTGGAAACGCACAATTTCCGCATTCAATTCTTTCGGGCGCTTGGCAGGCATCGCTCCACCTTCCGTCTTTTTATCTTTATTGGAAACCAAAACCCCGGAACGAGAACCGTCACGATAAACCGTACATCCTTTACATCCACTCTTCCAAGCCTCAATATAAAGTTGACCGACCAACTCTTCCGAAACATCCGCAGGTAAATTCACGGTAACACTGATGGAGTGATCCACCCATTTTTGCACTCGTCCCTGCATACGTACTTTAGCAACCCAATCAATATCATTAGAAGTTGCTTTATAATAAGGTGACTTCGCCACCATTTCATCTATTTCCTCGTTCGTGTAACGTTTATGAACATCATACCCGTTTTTCTCCATCCAAACGGCAAATTTATGATGGAACACGATAAACTCCTCGTAAGCATCCCCCATCTCGTCCGTGAAATCAACATGCACGTTCTTGTCATTCGGATTCACCTTTCTTCTTCTCTTGTAAACTGGCAAGAATACAGGCTCGATACCGGAAGTCGTTTGGGTCATCAAACTGGTTGTTCCCGTCGGGGCAATCGTCAGGCAAGCAATGTTACGACGACCGTATTTCGCCATCTCCTGGTACATCTCCGGAGCAGCCTCTCTCAAACGGGAGATAAACGGATTATTTTTCTCTCGCTCGGCATCAAAAATCTTGAAAGCACCACGTTCCTTGGCCAATTCGACAGAGGAGCCGTACGCGGCAACAGCCAGTTGTTTATGAACATCCACGGAGAAATCAACCGCTTCATCACTACCGTAACGCAAGCCGAGAGCAGCCAACATATCACCTTCGGCCGTGATTCCAACCCCGGTACGACGCCCTTCTCTGGCTTTTGCTTTAATTTTCTCCCACAAGCGAATCTCAACGCCCTTCACCTCGTTATCTTCCGGATCCGACTCAATTTTCTCAAGAATGGCATCAATTTTCTCCAATTCCAAGTCAATGATATCATCCATCAAACGCTGGGCTATCGCCACATGTTTCTTGAACAATTCGTGATCAAAATACGCGTCTTTCTCGAAAGGATTTACCACGTAAGAATACAGGTTGATTGCCAACAAACGGCATGAGTCGTACGGGCACAACGGAATCTCCCCACAAGGATTCGTGGAAACCGTTCTGTAACCCAAATCAGCATAGCAATCAGGCACACTCTCCCGAATAATCGTATCCCAGAACAAGATTCCCGGTTCTGCAGATTTCCACGCGTTATAAACAATCTTGTTCCACAACTTCACAGCGCTAATCTGCTTCACGTTCTTCGGCTCTTCAGAATATATCGGGTATTTTTGAATATAATCACGCTCCTCGATAACCGCTTTCATGAACTCGTCATCAATCTTCACCGAAATATTGGCCCCGGTTACTTTCCCTTCGGTCATTTTCGCGTCAATGAAACTTTCCGAATCCGGGTGATTGATGGAAACACTCAACATCAACGCTCCCCGGCGACCGTCTTGAGCCACTTCCCGGGTTGAATTTGAATAACGCTCCATGAAAGGAACAATCCCCGTGGATGTCAAGGCAGAATTCTTAACCGGAGACCCTTTCGGACGGATGTGTGACAAATCGTGTCCAACCCCACCTCTTCGCTTCATCAATTGCACCTGCTCCTGGTCGATCTTCATTACCCCGCCATAGGAATCGGAAGGCCCATCGTGCCCTATCACGAAACAGTTAGAAAGAGACGCGATTTGATAATCGTTACCAATTCCCGTCATCGGCCCTCCTTGCGGAACGATATATTTGAAATCACGCAACACCTCAAAAATCTGCTCCTCAGTCATCGGATTCGCGTAATTTCTCTCGATCCGAGCGATCTCTGAAGCCAAACGATGATGCATGTCATCCGGGTTCAACTCGAAAATATTCCCGTAAGAATCTTTTAAAGCGTATTTGCTAACCCAAACACGGGCAGCCAACTCATCCCCCTTGAAATAATTCAAGGAACTGCTATAAGCCTCCTCCTGCGTGTAGACTTTTTTTTCATTCACAGTTTCTTTTTGTTTTTCCACTTTCTTCGTAGTTTGTTCCATTAGCGCATTATATATATAGTATTTTTTAAGACCAATTTGACAAGGACAAAACTAAAGAAAAAAAACTTATTGGAAAAATATTTTTACTAACAAAACAGGAAAGTTTACCAAAACAATTACTTAAACAATTGAAAACTAATCAAATAATGATGTCGAAAAATTTTCCAAATATAAAATTGACACAAACTATAAATATTCTCCGAAAATATTTTGCTTTAATAAAAATTGAACTTTACATGATAAGCACCTTACTTCAAAACACCCAATAAGACACGCAAGTAGCCATCCGTTTTTTAGCTATTTATACGTTTAAAGGTTTAAAAAGGTTTAATAAAGCTCCTTGATTTCTTCAGGAATATTTACATGCAGTTTTTTCTCGTCATGGGAAATACCCAAGACATATTCATCGGACACGGGAAGAAGAATTTCTTTGGAAAATATTTTTATCGTGAGTACCACGTTACCCGAATAGTTGTCTACCTGCTCCACGACACCCGTTTTCCCCGTCAACTCGTCCGACACGGAATATCCAATCAAATCAGAAAGTTCGAAAGGCAATTCATCCTCTTCTTCCAGCAGATATTTATCCATCAACAGATCACACCCCACCAGACGATCCGCTTGTTCCTTCGAGTCAACAAAATCAAATTTGACAATATAAGAAGAATGGTTTCTTTCCGTCAAACCATCTTCGGCAATATAAAAGGGAACCGGTGCTCCTTCCAAAAGAATAAACACCGGTTCATCCATGTATTGTTCAAGAAGATCATTATCCGTATAAACAACAAGAGCTCCCTGTAAGTTATGAGTCTTACCGATCTCTCCTATCTTTACACAATCTTCTCTCTTGACCATAAAACTACTCTGCTGCTGGAGTTTCTGCCGTTGCTTCCGGAGTAGCCTCTGCGGCGGCTTCAGTTGCAGCAGCCTCTACTTCTGCTCTGGCTGCAGCCTCTGCTTCAGCCTTTGCAGCTGCAATTTCAGCTTGTTTTTTAGCCACGATTTCAGCTTTAGCCTCTTTCACTTTAGTCTCAGCTTCCAAACGAGCCTTATAAGCACTCTCTGATTCGTTAGCCAAACGAGCAATTTTAGCCTGAATTTTAGCTATTTTCTCTTTTTTCCAAGCTTCAAATTTCGCATCAGCGGCAGCCATATCAAATGCGCCTTTCTTCACACCTTCCAACAAGTGCTTTTCCATAAGTACTCCCTCGTAAGAAAGAATTCTTTTAGCCGTGTCAGTGGGTTGAGCTCCGGTCATTAACCAATATAACGCTCTGTCGAAATTCAAATCAATCGTAGCCGGGTTGGTCATCGGGTTGTAAGAACCGATTCTTTCAATGTAACGACCATCACGCGGAGCTCTACTATCGGCTACCACTACATGGTAGAACGGACGTCTTTTACGACCGTGTCTTGCTAATCTAATTTTAGTTGCCATTCTTTTAATTTTAATTCATTAATTACTTTCCTATTCTCGATAGGCGGGTGCAAAGATAGTGAATTAATTGAAAGTTGAAAATTCTTTCAGGGCAAAACATTTTGAAAAACACGCTCTATTTCTTTCAGGTACTTCGGATTAACCACAATCTCCTTATACCTGCTTTTCAATATAGCCACAGCTTCTTTGGGTAATTCATCACGATACTGCATCACGAAATTATTCCCTATATCATCCCGAATCTGCTCGTGCAACCCCAATTTATTCAACTCGTCAATATAAGCACTCACAAATTGTTCCGGTTCAGACATCAAATTGGCTAACTTTTCGCCCAATAAACTATTCCAATAAGAAACCTCGTAAATTTTATAGCGATACACATTCCGATAAACATCTATATTATTTTTCGGTAACAACCGGTCAAATATATTGAAATCAGCAGGAATCTCACTTTTGTCTTCCCGGTTCAACAACGAATGATACATGGGATAATAAAAATAAGAAGCTGCCAATGGCACTTTTACCTGAATTCGAAATAATTGCACAAACGCCGGATCACAAGTATTCTTTTTCACAAATGCTGAAATAATACGGTCATTAAAACGTACAATAGAATCCATGAGCTGTTTAAAATCATTTGGCGGAAGCACAAACATCTCTTGTGTTGATGGGAACCACTGCTTCTGGTAATAATCAACCATCATGCGGGTTTCCGGGTTACTTCCCTCTAAAAACTCAACAGATTCATAATCACCCTCCAGCACACTCTTCACATCCATCTTCAAGCGAACACTCTTCCCCGGCTGCAAATAAAGAGGAAAAGCAGCTTTCCCATTTGCCAACCGTATATAACCGGCTTTCTCCAAAGGCAAATCAACCTCAAAAGCTCCCGTGCTATCTAAAACGACAGCTATCGTTGTGTCTTGTCCACAGATTTCAAAATATAATTTATCCCCTTTATAATGAAGTAAATCTCCTAAAATTTTTACCCCATTAATAGGATTGCACGCCCACAGGCATGCAATCCATAAACCAATACACCACTTCATCGCTTACTTCACTTTAGTAAAATAATACCTGATCATATGCATCTCCATCGGGAATTCTCCTTCTCCCGACTGGGCGGCAAGATCTCGATAAGTATTGTACAAGAAATCCGTTGGCTCATAATCAAACACGGTAACCTCCAATGTCTCATTGTCCTCCAATAATCTAAAACCGACTTGCACGGATCTCAACTTCTCATTTACTCCCGAGAAATTAACATTTGCCTGACTCAAATTCATCATAGAAACAGTCACTTGTGGCGGCCGTCCGATTCCTCCAAATTCATACAAGTAAACCAACTGCTCTTTCAAGAAAGTAACATCAGCATCTCTAAAATACTTCGCCATATCTCCGGTCGCGTGAACCTTCAACCGAGTTCCCCCATTCACAAATTCCAGCATATCCGTCGGTAAATTATTTTCCGGCATATTCTCGATCTCTTCTCCACCATGCCATGCATTATTTTTCACGTAATCCATCGATGTCAACTCTTTAAATACCCATTTACCTTCCAAACGATCGGGAGTTGTCATCCCCTTTATATAAATCTCGGTCTGATCCACATCACCCGGCAAAACACGATCATTCTCGTCCGGAACCAACAAAAACAAGGTCGTTTTCCCCTCTTCCCATTTCAAGAACCTGATTTTTATCGTACCATAACTCTTTTTGGCCGGAATAACAAACATTTTATCGGGATTATCCACAAATTCATAATGCACATGTTCTATTGCTGTCGAATGTTCTCCCACGATAAAAGGAACTTTTGTATCCGTACTCGCCGAGAAATATTTTCCCGTATTCGCATCTTTCGCATCCATTCTAATCTCAATCTCCCCGGGTAAAACATAATTTTCCTCTTGGAAAGAACAAATTAACTGTCCCTTGGTAAGCACTTCGATCAAGGTAAAATTATACTCTCCAAGCACATATCCGTCAATAGGATATAATTCCAGCTTTATCGTTTTCCCATCCTCAAAATTATTTTTCGGGGTTACGGTAATACTGGCAGTGGTCTCTCCCGCGGGAATAACAAATTCATCGGCAGAAAGCTCATATTCCTCCCCCTGTATAGCGGCCCCCCTTATATTGAATTTAACAGACGTATTCGCCGACACCGGCTCTGAAACTCGAATTTCAACTTTTAACGGTTCTTCGGCATCCAGTGTATAGATTAATTCCGAAAAAGCCAGTTGAGGCCCCTTCTCTTCATTGTCATCATCGTGACATGCTACAAAGCACATCGACAGTAGCAGGCAAATCATCGATATAATATTCTTCATCATATTTCACTTAAATCTTTAGCTTTTACAACCCTTGAATCGCATTGTTATACTCCTCTTTCAACAACCGTATTTCCTCTCGTTCTTCCAAAGTCAACGGCCTCGCTTTAGGTAGCTGATAATCCTGACTTTCTGTCAAAATACGCGGCGGGACATCATCCGGTTTATCACATCCTCCACAAAAAGACAGTAACACAAACCCTAAACCTATCAATATTATTCTTGTTTTCATACTTACCTCCTTTTCATTACTTGACATAACCTTCATTTTGAATCATTCCCGGGATCAAATCAATATCCCTTGAAGGAATCGGTGCGGTATACATAAATTGCTTCGTCTCGTATTTTAGTCCATCTTTGGCAATCCAGAACTCCGGGCATCCGTTCCGTTTTAAGTCGAACCAGCGATCACCTTCCATGAATAGCTCTTTCCGTCGTTCACAATGTATCGCCCACAATAATGGGGTAAAAGCCCCTCCTTCCGCATTTACCCGAACCAAAGCGAGTTCATCCACGGCAGGTAAATTCCCCATCACATAAGGAGTATAATCCGAAATCCGTTTCGACCTTAGCAAATTCAAATACTCAAGAGCCTCTTTTGTTTGATTCAAATAAGCATAAGACTCCGCCACGATCAAACACATCTCCGCACTCCTAACACAAGCCAATGGAACCTTCTGAGCCTCTCGCTTATTGTTAAACAAAAACGAATATCGAATATCCCGCTCTTTCTCGACAAATAGATCGATAAAACTTTTACTTACAGGCTTCACGGCCAAATACCCTTTGGCTCCATTATAATTCTGATCACCACTTGTATGCGATAACACGTAAGAACGCAAAAGGATATTACCCTTTCGTGCATGTTGGGCAGATAGCATATCAACATACTCCGCCCCCTCCAACAAGGGATAAGCTTCCAATATCTCTTTTGCCACGGGGATAGCCTGTTCCCAATTTTGAGACCAAAAATACAACCTTGCCAAATAAGCTTTTGCCACATCTACCGTGTAACGAAAAATTTCCGATTTGGAATTATAAGAAATTCCTTTTTTCAAATCTTCTTCTATAAATGACACGACCTCTTGCAAACTTGACCGTTTCGGCCGCGCTTCCATATCAAAACGTGTCACGATGGAAAGTCCCAACTGTTCCTCTGCCTTTTGCTTGTTATAAGGTTCACAAAAAAGACGCATCAGATTGTAATAGGCAACACCCCTCAACGTGTATGCCGTGGCATAACATACCTTTGCCATCTCCGTATCGGTCTCTTCCATTTCGTGTATCACCAAATTACAATTCCTTATTAATGCATACAATTCCTCGTATTCTGACTTAAATGAATTCAAGCGGTCACCCACGTATTTCGGTATAGCTCCCATTCCAGTCACATTTTTCGTCAAACTATTCTCCACGTTATCACTGAAACACTCGAATTCTAACTTTTCCATCGCATTTCCCAATATCGCTTCATCGTAACCATCATCAATCTCACTCAAATGACTATTCAACAAAGCCGCAAACTCTTCAGCAGTCTTAGGAACCACCTCACCTTTCGGTTTCACATCCAAGTACTCCTTACAAGATATACAAGCAAAGAATACCATTAAAAGCACACTTATATTTTTCAAATTCTTCATAATCTCACAAATTAAAAGCCTAAACTAAGTCCGAATGAACAGGAACGTGCCAAAGGATAAGTTGCCCCGGGAGTCTCCGGATCCAATCCTGAATAATTTGTTATCGTAAACAAATTCGTCAGGATAAAAGAAAAACTCAAGGAAGAAATCCCCATTTTACTCACCACGTTCGCTGGCAACGAATAAGACAAAGACATATTCTTCACCCGCAAAAACGAAACATTCTCCAGCATTGTCGCTCGGGTAATCGTACTGGATGTCGGGTAAATCTGATCATAATACAGTCTTTCGCCATACGTGTCGATAATTCGAGGATACTTCACACCGGTGATGTTATCTTCCGTCCAACGATTCGTCACATCTTTCTTCACATTCAGATGATTCACGTACAAATCATTTTCATTCGTAGGAATCCGTTCTCCTGATGACATTCCCGTAACACTTATCGTATTATAGCTCACCGGTGATGTTATCTCATCCACGACCTTTCCTCCTAACGAATAAGCACCACCGACACCCAAGGAGAGGTTTTTCCATGAAAAACTAAAATTAAAACCTCCTGTTACCGGAGCCGTTGATGTTCCCTTGTAGTATATGTAGTTATTCACATCACTCAAATCCGTCGGTTTCAAAATATCGGCATCCGGACGCAATTTGTATTTATACAACCCGGTCTCCGGATTTATCCCCGTTGATTTACCCGCAAAAATCGAACCCAAAGGATAACCGACAAAATTATTGGCCGAATAAGATATCGGTGACGTGTAACGTTTCAATATATTACTATTCCAAGCAACATTTACCGAGGCATTAAATTTAAAATCCCCATACCTAAAGACAAGCGCCTGCAACGTTGCCTCAATTCCTTTATTCTCGATCTGGGAGGTATTATAACCTTGTCCCCGGAATCCTGTCACGTAAGGCACATCAACACTTGTCACAAGATCTTTACTCAAACGATAATACGCCTCAACCAAACCATTAATCCGGTTGTTAAAAAGTCCGAAGTCCAAAGCAACTTTCATATCCCGTGTCTTCTCCCAACGTAAATGAGGATTAGGAGCCTTCCGAACCTCCCCGATGCGAAGATTCTCCAAATCGGTTTTCCGATAAGAGGTTGAGTAATACATAATCAATTCCGGCTTCTCCGTTTTATTCACGTTCCCGGTATATCCCATCGCCACGCTCAATTTCAAACGACTAAGAACAGGATGAAGTTTTTCCATGAAATGCTCATCTCCCACGTGCCAAGCCAACCCTAAAGACCAAGTCGGATTAAACTGTTCGTCACTACCGAAATTATTTGATCCGTCCGTACGGAAAGAGAGACTCGCAATATACTTATCATACAAACTATAATCCACGGAAGCATAAAACGATGCGAAACGAGTTTCTTCGATAGATTGCCCAGAAAGCCCGTCAATCAAATTCGCCATATCCACCAACTTATTATAGTCAACCTGATCATCTGTCTTTTCCGGGGCCGGAGTAGAAGAATTTCCTGTTACAGGATCATAACCATAACGTTTCTCATAAATATTCTTCGCTTTAGAACCTCGTATTTCCGCTCCGGCCAATACCTGCAATCGGTGAATCGAATTGAAAATATCCGAATAATTCAGTTGTCCCCTCGCGCTATAATTCGTATTATTAGTTGAAGATTGAGTGATAGACCCGTAAGTCCTCCTGCTATTCCAATCGTCCAGCTGACTAGGTTTGTCAGTAAAAGCAGCATACGTCTCAATTCCATTAATATTATCCGATTTATTATTGATAAAACTATACGAGACCAAACCGGAAAAACGGAACTTTGAAGAAATTATATAATTCAGACTCAACATCAAATTGGCAGCATAATCATCCGCAACACTCGACGTTTCGTTAATTTCCCGCATAATATTATACCCGTTGGCAGGAAGTATGGCCTCTCTTCCTCCATTAATCTGGTTCAAATTATAATAAGTATAATCCGGTCTGTACGAGCCATCTTCATTATATGGCTTCTCGTAAGGATTGGCAAAATAAGCATATTGGAAAGGATTCACATTTAATGAAGATCCATCTGATTTTTGCTGAGAAAAATCAACTCCCAAATCTACCGAAACTCGTTCATGAGGATTCAATTTCACCTTTGTTGACAAACTGTATCGATCATAAGAAGTCTTCTTCAGTATTCCATTATCCTTCGAATAACCAAATGAAACATAATATGTTGCTACATCCGTTCCCCCGGACAAAGACAAGTAGTGATTCATCGAAAAAGCCGTCCGGAACAATTCGTCAAACCAATTCGTCGTGGTTTTAGACAAGTCTGCAATATACGCATCTTGTTCCGCGGCACTCATCGGTTCAAATCCCTCGTTAGTCCACATCTTACCGTCTTTTCCCAACTTATTGGCCCGCAACATTCCAACAATACCGACTACCGGATAATATGTCCCGTTCGTAAACCCGTCTGCCGAGAATTCATCCCACAACTCTTGCTCCCAAGCCAATTTTTGTTTTGAATTCATTAAATTACCATCCCTTTGCGGTTTCATTACCATCGAAAAATTAGCCGAATAATTTACCGCCATTTTCCCGACCTTACCTCTTTTCGTTGTAATAACGATAACTCCACCTGCAGCTCTTGATCCGTAAATTGCAGCGGCAGAAGCATCTTTCAATATGGTAATATTCTCGATATCATTCGGATTTATCCCCGCTATACCGTTAGCAAAAATATCATTAAAATCACCCGCTTTAATTCGTCCTTTTTCAATACTCGGTATATTACGTTGCAAAGGTACCCCATCAACAACCCACAAAGGTTCAGCATCCCCGGTAAGCGTATTCGTCCCCCGAATCCGAATCTTTGCCGATTCACCCGGACGACCGGATTTGGCCACGATACTCACACCGGCCACCTGTCCCTGCAATAATTGATCAATTGACGTGGGAACCTTATTTTCAAACACTTCCCTCCCCACTACGGCCACGGAACCCGTGGTCCGTTTTTGAGTTGTCTGCGTGTACCCCGTGGAAACGACAACTTCATCCAGCTGCCCCACGGCCATCTTCAACATCACATTCACGTGTGTCTCCGTATCTGCCAGCTTGACATCCTGCGTTTCCATCCCGATAAAAGAAAACTGCAAAACTTGATACTCATCCGGCATATCCAAAACAAAATTCCCGGCAGCATCCGTTGAGACCCCCATTGTCGTTCCTTTAATCATTACCGTAACTCCGGGTAATGGCGCCCCATCCTCGTCTTTCACGCTTCCCTTGATCACCTTAAACTTCTGTCCGGATGATTCTTGCGGAGCCTTTTCCAACAAAATTATCCGATCTTGAATTCGATAACGTAACCCCGTTCCCTTCAACACGGCCTTCATTGCGCTATCCAAAGAAACTTCCTTGACATCAACCGTTATTCCCCCGAGATCCTTCACGAATTTCTCGTTGTATACAAAATTATACCCGGATTGCTTTTTGATCTCTTCAAGCACTTTAACCAATTTTTCATTTGTCACCTTCAAGGTTATCTTTTCCGGTGAATGTCCTGCCCAAAGGGTGCCTGATGCGAACAACAGCAGCATCAAAAATGCACAACTCTTGTTGAATTTCCTGAAAAAAAACTTTTCTACCATCATTTTTACCTATATTTGTGTGTTATGTCTATATAACATTTTGCGTTAAAGAGATTAGGAAAGACCAATTAGCCTAATCTCTTTTCTTTTGTACATAGACGATTTTGCGTTCCACTTTAAATGATACGGAAGTTGAAGATTCAATCACGGCAAGCAACGACTCTAAGGGCACATCACTTGACACATCTCCGGTATAATACTCTTCCTCAAACACTTCTTCCCGGATAACGGTTACATCATAATACCGAGACACCCGTTTCAAAATTTCCGTCAACGAAGCATTTCTAAAACTGAAATTACCACTCTTCCAAGCAATATAATGCTCCGCATCACATTTCGAAATTTGAATCTTAGCCTGTACGTCATGCATATTCACCTCTGCCATATACCCCGGAGTGATGATCCGGGATTCCCCTTTCCCCGCCGACACTTCCACAAGCCCCTCAACCAAAACGACAAAACTCTTTCCCTCATCCTCGTACGTGTTCACGTCAAAAGTTGTCCCCAAGACCTTCACATCCATTTTATCTGTACTCACGATAAAAGGACGGGTACTATCTTTTGCGACCTCAAAGTACCCTTCTCCACGCAAACTAACCTCCCTTTTATCTTGACCAAAAACCACCGGATATTTTATTTTTGAATCCGCATTCAGCCATACTTTCGTTCCATCCGAGAGGACCAAGTGATAAAATGTTCCTTTCGGAATAATCAACTGGTTAAACTCCAACTCTTTCTTATTTAAAGAATCCGTTCGAACATATTCCAAACGATTCCCCTCATAAAGCTTTGTTCCTTTATCCAATTTTACCTCATCTTTCCCCACATTCGAAACATTCACCACCTCTCCGGTTGACAACACAAGACAAACATTATTTTGTTGTCCCTGTTCTGCCAATACCACATGATTCTCCCTTGAATTTTCCAGCCATAACCACAATCCGCTTGTTATTAATAAACAAACACTTGCTGCAATAACTACGCCCGCTCTTATATTCCTCTTCCTTTGATGTTTCCGTTTTTTAAAGTCTTTCCATTTCAAATCAACATCCACCCCGCCATACCGTTTTTCTAACTCTTCCGCAGAAATTCTTTGCAGGTTTAAAAAGATACGTTCCCTCCCCCTGGATTCATTCCTCCATGAATCCAACTGTCTTTTCTCCGAATCATCCAACCCGGCAATCCGTTCCTTACAGATTAATTTA
>OODJ01002287.1_pt1 | contig 13122 bp, 7 predicted proteins | sample 1671611 | NCBI WGS metagenome assembly OODJ01 (sample SAMN06348174, study PRJEB24527) | human gut metagenome | biome: human gut; feature: ankylosing spondylitis patient; material: feces | host: Homo sapiens | place: China | collected 2015-10 | reverse complement strand
TCGCCGTATCGGCACTTAGAATTATGCGGTATTGCCTTATAAATCAAAGTCACCGGTAAACAGCTGTACCCAATAGGGGTGGCCATCCACCATAGTGTAGCCAACGCCGATGCAGTCATAGTTTTCGTTCAGGATGTTGGCGCGGTGGCCGGAGCTGTTCATCCAGTCGTTCATCACGATCTCCGGGGTTCTCTGACCCATGGCAATGTTTTCGCCGGCATAGGCATAGTCAATGCCCAGGTGCCACAAAATGGTAAAGCATTCAGAACCGTCGGGGCGGGTGTGGCTGTATCGCTGGGAAAGCTCCTTGGCGCGGGCCGCGGCGGCAACCATCAGGCCATCGTGCTTGAGCAGGGGCTGCAATCCGCGGGAGGTGCGCTCCTGGTTGACCAGCTCGATCACGCGGTCTGCCATGGCTTCCTCGCTGGTCGTAATGCTGGCCTGCATCACGCCGGTATCAACATCAAAAAGGTACAGATTGCCGTCGATCGTCACAATGCCTTTGGCCATGGTGCCGTACACCTGGTCAAAGTAATAGGTGCCGTCATTGTTGGTATCCCAGCCTTTTACCATGTGGCCGTTGGCATCATACCGCACCCACTTGCCGGTGCCGTCTGCGTTTTCGGCCCAGTCGCCGGCTTCGGATTCCTGGTATACATCCTTGCTGACGGTTTTAGCACCCTGCTGCACGTTATCCAGCCAGTACCAGCCGTTGCTGGCGGGGTCGTAAATTTCTTTGCCGCGGTAGGCTGCATTGTTGGGGTCATAGCCCTGGCGCTTGCCGCCCTCGTACCAGTAATCTTTGCCGTTTATGTGTTTCCATGCGCAGTTCAGGGCAATACCGGTCACTGTATCAAAGCTGCAGGGCAGGCCGTCGATCGTTGCGTCACCCTTGGTCATGGCACCGGTGACAAGGTCAAAGTAATAGGTGCCGTCATCGTTGGTATCCCAACCTTTGATCATATGGCCGTTGGCATCGTAGCGCACCCATTTGCCGCCGTTGGATTCCTGGTAGACATCCTTATTGACGGCTTTTGCGCCGCCCTGGTTGGCGTCCAGCCAGTACCAGGCGTCGGAATCAGGGTCGTAAATCTCTTTGCCGCGGCCGGTGGTACCCTGTTTCACGCCGTTCTCGTACCAGTAATCCTTGCCGTTCACGGTTTTCCAACCGGTGTAGGTGGAAACACTGTCGGCGGTTTCCGGCGTGGCGGTCTCTTCCGCCAAAGCGGGCAGTGCAGCAGCACTGCACAGCAATACGGCGGTCAGAACGGCCGCGCAGCGAAAACGAAATTGCATGGGATATTCCTCCTGCATGTACTTCTTTTATAAATGTGTTGATCGGAATATTTCAACTCTCTTTTGCGGGGTTCAGGGATGCCTTGATTACGCCAAGGCCCAAATCACTGGATAGCGGCGCGCAGTATTTCCAGCAGCGGGGTGATCATCCCGGCTGCAGCGGGACCGCCAAAGTTCACGATGCCGCGCAGCGGCATGGAATCCAGCATCTGAGCTACGGCTTCGCTGCTGGCAATCTCGCTGCCGCCTGCGTTGCCGCCGGTCAGGGCATTGCCCGCCTGTGCCAGCACCTGCTGGATGATGGCAGCTGTGCGATCATCCTTGGAAAGCTCGCCGATGGTGGTGTTTTCGTCAATCACGAACGGGCGGCGGCGCGGGGTGCTGAACCGCACGCTGAGCGTTGCGTGGATATCCCGGCTGGAATGGCCCAGTAAAATCTTGTACTCGCCTGGGGCGGCGTACCAGCTGCCCAGCGTTTCGTCATAGTAGCTCAAATCCTGCGCGGTCAGGGTGAACTCTACCTGCTTTTCCTCGCCAGGTTCCAGTTTGACCTTCACGAACTTGCGCAGCTCCTTGGGCGGGCGGCCGGTGGTGTCGGTGCAGTCTGCTACATACAGCTGCACAACTTCCTTGCCGGGCATCATGCCAACATTCTTCACGCTCACCCGTACCCGCACGCTGTCGCCCTCGGCAAACTCGTCCGCCGTCAGCTGGGCATTGCGGTACACAAACCCTGTGTAGGAAAGCCCGTGCCCAAACGGCCACAGCACCGGCATCTTGCGGGCATCGTACCAGCGGTAGCCGACATACACGCCCTCGCGGTATTCCACATGGCGGCCGTCACCGGGGAAGTCGAGATAACACGGGGTATCTTCCAGCCGCAGGGGCCAGGTTTCCGGCAGGCGGCCGCTGGGGTTGGCATCGCCCCACAGCAGGGCGTCCGCCGCAGCGCCAACACCTTCGCCGCCCAGATACATGCACAGCACGGCGTTCACATCGTTGGCCCAGGGGCATTCCACCGGGGAACCGGTGTGCAGCACCACAACAGTGTTTTTCTGCACAGCGGCCACGCGGGCAATCAGGTTGTTTTGGCTTTCCGGCAGGCGCATATGGCTGCGGTCAAAGCCTTCGCTTTCAAAAGATTCCGGCAGGCCCGCAAAGATCACCGCCGCGTCAGCTTCCGCTGCGGCGGAAACCGCGCGCAGGAACTCTTCCTCCTCCCGCTGGTCCAGATCAGCAGGGAAGCCCTCCACATAGCTCACCCGGCGGCCATGGCTTTCGGCCATTTCCAGCGCGCTGTCCACCCTGATGGTGTTGATGTGGCTGGAGCCGCCGCCCTGATAGCGCGGCGTTTTGGCAAAGCCGCCGATGTATACTACCTTGCTGCCCTTTTTCAGCGGCAGCACACCGCGGTTCTGCAAAAGCACGGCGCATTCCTTGGCCAGCTCTGCGGCGATGGTGTGGTCGCCTTTCAGGTCCAGCTCCGGGGCCGGGGCGGCAGCTTCGTCCGCCGCGCGGAACACAATGTTCAAAATGCGGATCACAGCTTTGTCCAGCACGGCTTCGCTCAAGGTGCCGGCTTTAACAGCGGCCACGATCTTGGCGTCATTGACACCGCCGGAACCGGGCATTTCCAGGTCAAGCCCAGCCGCAACACCTTTTACACGGTCAGCTACAGCGCCCCAGTCGGACATCACAAAGCCCTTAAAGTTCCACTCGGTGCGCAGGATATCGGTCAGCAGCATGCGGCTTTCGCTGGCAAATACATCGTTCACGCGGTTGTAGCTGCACATCACCGTCCAGGGCTGGGATTTCTTGACGGCGGTTTCAAATGCAGGCAGGTAAATTTCGCGCAGCGTACGCTCCGTCATGTCGGACGATGCGCTCATGCGGCGGTACTCCTGGCTGTTGGCGGCAAAATGCTTGAGGCTGGTGCCTGCGCCGGTGCTCTGCGCACCCTGCACCCATGCCGCGCCCATCGCGCCCGCAATGCAGGGATCTTCGGAGAAATACTCAAAGTTGCGCCCGCACAGCGGGTTGCGCTTGATGTTGACGCCGGGTCCCAGCACCACATCCACACCGTAGGAAAGTCCTTCCTCACCGATGGCCTGTCCCTCGGCTTTCAGCAGCGCGGCGTCCCATGTTGCGCCGCTCGTAACGGCGGTGGGAAAGCAGGTGGCAGGCTCGGACTCGTTGACACCCAGCATATCGGCGCCGTTTTTCTGGCAGCGCACGCCGTGGGGACCGTCGCTCATCGTAACGGCGGGGATGCCGTACTGCGCCATCGCCTTGCTGTGCCAGAAATCCGCACCGTTGCAAAGGCTGATTTTATCCTCCAGCGTCATTTTAGACAAAATGTCCTGTATTTTTTTATCCATTGTCTTACTCTCCCAACAAGAATTTTCCGCCGTTATAGTGCAGTGGCAAGAAGCACGGATGCTCTTTTTTAAAGGTATTCGGGTAGTGCAGCGCAAGGCAGGGTTTGCCGTTTAAGTCCTCAAATATCATACCGTGTCCGCCGTCGCGCCCATACAAGGGGGTGTCATCCGGCAGCCAATGCCCGGTGATTTCCTCATTGTCCGAATTCGCGGTGACCTCGGCATACCCGTTTGCGGTATAGGTTGACCACAGCAGGTGCAGTTTTCCGTCCGGGGTTCGTTTCAGAAAAGGGCCGTCCGTCACATAGTTAAAAAGCATATACCGCTTCACATACGGTTTTGCCTGCGAGGCGTGAAACAGCACAAACGGTTCGCCAACGCTTTCTTTCAGGTCAGGGCGCATGCGAATCGCGCAGACGGTTCCGTCGTGGATTTGCCGCCACTCATGACAGTATACCAGATACGGCGTGCCTTCCCTGCTCAGGTACAGCGTTCCGTCAAGGCATCGGTCTGCCTTGGGGGTGACATATCCGTTGGACCACAGGGCAAACGGCCCCATCGGACTGTCAGCAGCCAGCACCGCCGTGCCAAGCCCGCGCTTGGTATCGGCAAAGGTGGCAAGCATATAAAACCGGCCGTTATAGAAATGTACCTCCGGTGCCCAGTAGCTTTTTTTGCTGAAGAAATTTTCGGGGCGGTGAAACACCTCAAAGGGACCGTCCCAGTTCTCCAAATCTGTACTGGTATACACATCAAAGCCGTAGGCTTCGCCGACAAAGGCGGTCTCGCTGCGGGTGCCGTACAGGAAATATTTGCCCCCGTGTACTAAGACGAACGGGTCGCGCAGAAAAATATCTACTTTTTTCATTGCGTGTCCTCGGCGGCGTTCATCGCAGCCAGCACCTGCTCAAACAAAGGTTTGATGGAATCGCCGTAGGCGAGCAGCGCGGTGACAGGCTCGTTCTTTACATATTCCAGCATCGGGTTCGACAAGAATTCGGGGGCGTACTGCGCAAAAATTGCCTGTGCAGCCGGATGCTCCAAAATGATATGCAGCGGGGTTTCCAACGAATAGCGGTCTATTTCCAAGCTGGTTTCGGTGGCGTACTCGTAGTGGTAGCTGCCGCTGCCCAAGGTCAGCGTTTCGGTCTGTTCGGGCAGAGTCAGCTCGGCGGTGGTGTTGGCGGGTATCGTGGCATCCACCGTGATCTTGCCGCCCTCGCACCGCCACGCAATGGCAATTTTGCCGTAGACACTCTCGTAGGTCAGCTCGGCGTGGGTAATGCCCTTGATAAACTGCGGGCGCAGGGCAAACTTCTTGTAACCGGGCTCAAGAATTTCCAGTCCGCACAGCTTGGTGTACAGCCAGTTGCCGATGGAGCCATAGGCGTAGTGGTTCAGGCTGTTCATGTTGGCGGGGTTGAAGCTGCCGTCCGGGCGGATGGAATTCCAGCGCTCCCAGATGGTGGTGGCACCCATCTTGACCTCATACAGCCAACTGGGGTCGTCCTCCTGCAAAAGCAGCCTGCCGGCAAGGTCGTGCCTGCCGTTTTCGGACAGGGTCAGGCAGGCAAACGGCGTGCCGATAAACCCAGTCAGCAGATGCGTTTTATGCGCACCGATGTTCTTTTCCAGCGCGTCCAAAAGGCGCGGGCGGAACTCGTCCGGCACCATGTCATAGTGCAGGGCCAGAATCAGCGCGGTCTGTGTCTCGCTGACAAGGCGGCCTGCCGGGGTGATATACTCGGCGCGGAAGGCCTTTACAAGCCCCTCGCGCCGCTGCCGCCAGCGGTGCTCCTCGGCGGCGTTGCCCAGCACGTGGGCCGTGTCAGCCAGAATCTGCAGACTCCACGCAAAGCAGATATTGGCTACAAGGTAATCATCGGTCGCGCCCTTGCGCTCATCACTCAGGCCGGAGCGCTCGGCGTCCAGCCCCAGCCAGTCACCGTACTGGTACCCGGTCTGCCAAAGGCCGTTTTTGCCGCACTGGCTCTCGATAAACTCGACCCAGTGCTTCATGCTGTTGTAGCTGCTTTGCAGAATCCGCTTGTCGCCGTAGGCGCGGTAGAGCGTCCACGGCAGCACGGTCACCACATCACCCCAGAACGCCGCGCCGTCCTGCTGGTTGCCCAGAATGTTCGGCACGACCTGCGGCATACTGACATCGGGACCCAGTTCACTGGCCAAGTCACGAAGCCACTTGGTCATAAACGGCATAATGTTCTCATTGAACGCCGCCGTGGGGCAGAACGCCGTCACATCGCCCGTCCAGCCCAAACGCTCGCTGCGCTGCGGACAGTCGGTGGGGATATCCAAAAAGTTATCCCGCTGGCTCCACTGGATGTTCTGCTGCAAACGGTTCACCCGCTTGTCAGAGCATGTAAAATGACCGGTCTGTGCCAAATTCGTCGAGAGATGGCACGCCGTAAACTGCACGTTCTGCCCGTATTGCAGCCCCTCCACGCAAATATAGCGGAAGCCGTGCCATGTAAAATGAGGGTGCAGCGTCTGCTTGCCGCCGCTCAAAATATAAGTGTCGGTCGCCTTCGCCCAGCTGAGGTTTTCGGTGTAAAAGTTCCCGTTCTCGTCCAGCGCTTCGGCGTGGCGCAGGGTAAGCTTCTGCCCCTTGTCACCGTAAATTTTCACCTCGACCCAGCCGGTCAGGTTCTGCCCAAAGTCAAAGAGGTGGTCACCGTTGGGAGCAGTAAATTCCTTCACAACAGGCACCCTTTGCAGGCAGCGGACCGGTTCGTTCTCCTGCCCGATGAGGGTGTCAAAGCCGTAGTCAAACGGCAGGGCGTTCTGTGGTGAAGCGGGCTGTGCGGTGAAATTCTGCACTTCACCGTCATAGATTTCGGAGGACTGAATGCTCCCGGTCGTGCAAAGCCAGCTTTCATCGGTACCGAGCCATTCCTCATGCCCGTCCTCATAGGTGATGCAAAGCGCTGCCAGTGCGGCGGTGGTGTCGCCGTAGTGGTTGGGCTGCGGCATAAAGCCGAGCTTGCCCTTGTACCAGCCGTTCGCCAGCGTCAGCGCCAGACGATTCTCGCCCTCGCGAAGGGTGACGGCGTAGGTCTGGTACTGCAGACGCTTGCGGTAGTTCGTCCACCCGGGGTGGAAATAAGTGTCATCCACAGGTTCGCCGTTGATCTCCGCCTCATACATACCCAAGGCGGTTGCGTAGAGACGCGCTTTTTTGACATTTCCCTGCACGACAAAGTCCTTATACAACACCGGGCTGACGGGGCTGGCTTTGTCCGGCGCATGGGTGATCCACTGCGCCTTGCCCTCAAACGCGCTGCCGTTCAGCAAGCCTGTTTCAAACCGGCTTGTGCCCTCGGAGGTTTCGCCGTGGTTGTCCGTCACGATGACTGACCATGTATATTCGGTGCGTGGCGCAAGATTGGGACCGAGGTACTCGTACAGAATATCTTGTGATCCCTTACCTATCATTTTCCATTCGTGAAAAAAAAGTATTTTGACGATACACTTTACCCCGAGGGATTCGAAAAATACCATTTCAAATCAGCGATACCAGCGCGCAATCGTTATTTGGTGGAACATTCGGCTTACGCTATCTGCTATGTTAATCACAGTTGGGGTGGCGCTGCAACGACCTACCGGCGTGCTGAGAAGCAGGGTTTGACGCTCTTTAATCTTGCAGAATGTGGGCAGTAATCGAATTGTCGGGGCTTTTACTACGCTTTCTCAATTCTATCCACAACAAATATTAAATTTTTAGCTCTTAGCACAAAAACCACCAACCTTGCTTTCATATCTCCTGCTACTGGGATTCCGACACCGATATGACCCACCCTCTCATTCTGGCGAAAATTCCGGTCAAGAACCCCTGGGAGATCTTTGCCTACCTGCCCTTCGGAAACTGGAACGACTGCCCCGATACGCCGGAGCTGATGGCAGCGGCGAAATACTGGTTCGAGCAGTACGGCGCGGTGCCTGCCGCCATGAGCCACGATGAGCTGGAGTTCCTGCTTCCGGCCCCCGTCCCCAAGGAGAAGGCCATGGATGTGGCGGTAGAACTGTATGGCTTCTGCCCGGATCTGGATCAGAATGAGGATGGAAGCATTGGCTCCTTGGCAGATGCCCTGTGGCAGTCCACCGTCTGGTACTTCTGGTGGGATTGATGGGAGATTGTGACCATGAACGAATATCTGAAGGAATATATTGAACTCCAAAAACAGTTTCGAGAGACAAAAGGGAAAGCGGATAGTGTTCGTGCGCTTTATGCGTTCAAACTGCCGAAAGTGATACGGCAAAAATCCTTGAACTCCTCAAAAACCCTGAGACCGCTGCGCTCTTAAAGCAAATTGTCAGTGCTCTGTAAGAGCAGGCCCAGCAAAGAAAGCCTCTCATTTTATGAGGGGCTTTCTTCTTTTGAACGGGATTGTATTATGACCAATCACTTTTTTTGTTAGCAGGTTTTTTTGCAGGTTTTGAGGTCGTGTTTGCAAAGCACCTCGATTTGTTTGCAAATCTACACGATCCTTGCTAACAAAATTAGCAGACATGAAAAGAAGGCTTTGAACACAGAGCAGCCGCCTTTCTTTGCAATCCTCGGAAATCGCGTTAGCAAGGCCGTTAGCAAGGGCCTTATCTTTCGGATGTTCAGGCAATCGGAGAAAATAAGAAAAGCCGAAAACCCTGATAAATCAATGGTTTTCGGCGTTTAATCTGGCGTCCCTGGCGGGATTCGAACCCACGGCCTTTCGCTTAGGAGGCGAACGCTCTATCCTGCTGAGCTACAGAGACATCTATTCAATTAAAATTGGTAACGATCACTTTTCATCGTAAGGCGGCCGGTAGAGCATAACCTTAGGAGGCGACCGCTCTATCCAACTGAGCTACGGGGGCTTATACAGAAAATATTCACTTTTACAGGGCTCCAGGATTCGAACGATTCGATTTTTAGGAGGCTCGCGCTCTATCCAACTGAGCTACAGACGCGGATGATAAAAATATTTTACCCTTTTGGCGGTGGATTTGTCAATGCCTGATTTGTCGAGAGCGGGGTGGAGAAAAGCGCTTGTATTCACCGCCGCCGTCCGTTATAATGGGACGCAAGAGCGGCTCTGACCGCAGACGGCGGACAGAGCCAGTGAGAAATATGGAGAAAAGGACGGTAAACCTATGGACGGAAAGACGATCCTCCCGCGCAGCGAGGTGCCCGAGGAGTTCACCTGGGACTTGAGCGACGTATTTGCAAGCGACGATAAGTGGAGCGAGGAGCTTGAAGCGCTCAAGGCATATCCTGAGCGCATGGCCGCCTACGCCGGCAAGCTCGGCGAGAGCGCGAAAACGCTGCTCGACTGGTTCACGCTCAGCGATGAGATCACGGTGCGCGTTTCAAAGTTCGTGCAGTACGCGAGCTGCCGCAGCGATCAGGACGTGGGCAACTCCTTCTATCAGGGCATGCGCAGCAAGGCGTTTTCCATGTCGGTCGCGCTGAACAGCGCGGGCTCTTTTGAAGCCAGCGAGATCATGGCCATCCCCGACGAGACGCTTGCGCGCTTCTACGCCGAGGAGCCGAAGCTCGAGACCTATCGCCGCAGCATCGACAAGCTGCGCCGCCGCAAGGCACACATCCTTTCGCCCGAGTGCGAAAAGATCCTCGCCGCCGCGGGCGAGATCAGCGAAAGCCCTGACCGCACGTTCAGCATGTTCCACAATGCCGACATGCGCTATCCCGACGTGACCGACGCAAAGGGCGAGGTCCACACGCTGACGGACGGCACGTTCGTCCCTATGCTGATGAGCGCCGATCGCACGCTGCGCGAAAACGCCTTCAAGGCCTACTACAAGCGCGCGGGCGAGTTCCGCAATACCTACGCCTCCACGCTGGACGCGCAGTTCAAGCAGCTCAAGTTCTTCGCCGACGCGCGCCGCTACAATTCGACGCTCGAAGCGTCCCTTGACGTGACCGAGGTGCCGGTCGAGGTCTACACGAATCTCATCGACGCGGTGCACGGCAACCTCGGCAAGATGTACCGCTATGTCGAGCTGCGCAAGAAGATCTTAGGCGTTGACGAGCTGCACATGTACGATGTCTACACCCCGATCGTCGCGGACGCGGATGTTGAAATCTCCTTTGAAGAGGCCAAGAAGACCGCGCTCGAAGCACTCGCGGTGCTCGGCAGGGACTATACGGACGTGCTTGAGGAGGCCTTCAGCAACCGCTGGCTCGACGTGTATGAGAACACCGGCAAGCGCGGCGGCGCCTACTGCACCGGCAACGGCTGGCCCCACCCCTACGTGCTGCTCAACCACAAGGATAACCTCGACAGCATGTTCACCCTCGTCCACGAGATGGGCCACGCCATGCATACGTGGCACTCCTGCAAATACCAGCCGGTGAATACGGCGGAGTACGTCATCTTCGTCGCCGAGGTCGCCTCGACCTGCAACGAGATCCTCCTGATGCGCCACCTGCTCGGCAAGACCGACGACCGCAAGCAGCGCGCGTATCTCATCAACCACTTCCTCGACCAGTTCAAGGGTACACTGTACCGCCAGACGATGTTCGCCGAGTTCGAGCTCCAAATGGGCAAGATGGCCGAGAGCGGCGAGGCGCTGACCGCCGACGCGCTGAGCGCGAAGTATTTAGCGCTCAACAAGCTCTACTTCGGCGATACGATGATCTCCGACGACGAGATCGCGCTTGAGTGGACACGCATCCCGCACTTCTACTACAATTACTATGTCTTCCAGTACGCGACGAGTTTCTCCGCCGCCGTCGCCATCGCCAACCGCATCCTGCGCGAGGGCGAGAGCGCCGTCAGGGACTACAAGAAGTTCCTCTCCGGCGGCTGCTCGAAAGAGCCGGTCGAGCTGCTGCGCGACATGGGCGTCGACATGCGCACGCCCGCGCCCGTCAACGACGCGCTGTCGCTGTTCGGCGAGCTGATCGACGAGCTGAGTGCATTGCTGGGCTGACGCCTTCAAATCAGTGGTGAACCACTGATTTGAGCAGGTTTCGCGTCGCTTTGCGCCTCGGTTGCCCGTTAAAACGGGCGATTCGACTTTGCACCGTTGCGGCACTACGATTGGCGCGCCCTTGCAGGCGTGCCAATCGTGCCGCTTCCTCGAACCCAGCTCGCTGTTTCCGCCACTGGCGGCGCTTCGCTGGTTTCCGCTATGCGCAAGGTGTTTTCCGCCACGCACCGGTTGCGGCGGAAAACGATCAAGAACATTTGTGCCTGCGGGCACTTGGGCAACCGTTAGCAGCTTTGCTGCTTTACGGATGCCCATACCCCTTGCGGGTAAAAACTGTGCGAGGCTGCCTGCCCGAGAGGACAGGCAGCCTCTTTTCCTAATTTTTCTGCAAAGGAGACAAAAAAAGTTTCAAAAAATCTTGCAAATGACGAAGCGGCAGAATATACTATTACAGTTAAAGACTTACGATTTGATATCCCTGCCCAGCGGCAGGAAGGAGAGATCACCTATGCAGAATGAAAAACTTCGCAATGTAGCCATCATCGCCCACGTCGACCACGGCAAGACCACCCTCGTCGACGAAATGCTCAAGCAGGGCGGCGTGTACCGCGAAAATCAGGAGGTCGTCGACCGCGTTATGGACTCGAACGACCTCGAGCGTGAGCGCGGCATCACGATCCTCGCCAAAAACACCGCCATCCGCTACGGCGACACCAAGATCAACATTGTCGATACCCCGGGCCACGCCGACTTCGGCGGCGAGGTCGAGCGTATCCTCAAGATGGTCAACGGCGTTATCCTGCTCGTCGACGCCGCTGAGGGCCCCATGCCGCAGACGCGTTTCGTCCTCTCCCGCGCGCTGGAGCTGGGTCACCGCGTCATCGTCGTCGTCAACAAGATCGACCGCCCCGACCAGCGCATCCACGAGGTCGTGGACGAGGTGCTCGAGCTTTTGATGGACCTCGATGCGACGCCCGAGCAGCTCGACTCCCCGATGCTGTTCTGCTCGGGGCGCAACGGCACGGCGTCCTATTCGCCCGACGTCGTCGGCACGGACTTAAAGCCCCTGTTTGACACGATCCTTGAGTATATCCCTGCGCCGGAGGCCGATGTGGACGCGCCGTTTCAGATGCTCGTCTCCGCCATTGACTACAACGAGTATGTCGGCCGTATGGCCATCGGCCGCATCGAGCGCGGCACGCTCAAGCAGAACCAGGAGATCATGGTCTGCAACTACCACGACCCCGACGCCGCGCCGAAGAAGGCCAAGGCCGTCTCCATGTACGAATTTGAGGGCCTTGGCAAGAACCCCGTCACCGAGTCCACCGCGGGCAACATCATCTGCCTGTCCGGCATCGGCGATATCACGATCGGCGATACGATCTGCGCGCCCGAGTGCGTCGAGCCGCTCCCGTTCGTCAAGATCAGCGCCCCCACGATGGAGATGACGTTCTCCATCAACGACTCTCCCTACGCCGGACGTGAGGGTAAGTTCGTCACCTCGCGCCAGCTGCGCGACCGTCTCTTCCGCGAAACGCTCAAGGACGTTTCGCTCCGCGTCACCGAGCTCGAGGGCTCGACGGACGCGTTCAACGTCGCGGGCCGCGGCGAAATGTCGTTGTCCATCCTCATCGAGACCATGCGCCGCGAAGGCTATGAGTTCCAGGTCTCGCCCCCGCGCGTCCTGTATCAGATGATCGACGGCAAGAAGTGCGAGCCCATCGAACGCCTTGTGTGCGACGTGCCGCAGGAGTATGTCGGCGCAGTCATCGAAAAGCTCGGCTCCCGCAAGGGCGACCTCGCCGAGATGACGCCGATCGGCAGCCGCATGAAGCTCGAATTCCTGATCCCCGCGCGCGGCCTGTTCGGTTACCGCAACGAGTTCCTCACCGACACCAAGGGCGAGGGCATCATGGCGAGCGTGTTTGATTCCTACGCACCCTACAAGGGCGAGCTTGCCCGCCGCAATACCGGCTCTCTCGTCGCGTCCGAGACCGGCACCTCTATCACCTATGGCCTCTTCAACGCGCAGGAGCGCGGCGTGCTGTTCATCGGCGCGGGCGTCGACGTGTACGAGGGTATGGTCGTCGGTCAGTCCCCCAAGCAGGAGGACATCACGGTCAACGTGTGCAAGAAGAAGCAGCTGACGAACATGCGCGCTTCCGGCTCGGACGACGCGCTGCGCCTTGTCCCGCCCAAGCAGATGAGCCTGGAGCAGTGCCTCGAGTTCCTCGCCGACGACGAGCTGCTTGAGGTCACGCCCAAGAACCTGCGCATCCGCAAGACGATCCTCAACAAAGAGCTGCGCATGAAGGCCACCCACGGCAACAAAAAGGTTTTGCAGTAATGCAGATAGAGAAGCGACGGCTGAAAAAGCCGTCGCTTTTTGATTTTCTGCACGAAAGTGCGGGGGGAGGGCAGCGCCGATGGCGCTGCCCAAAGTAAGGGGGATATTCTCTCACGTGAGAGAATATCCCCCTTGGACCCCCAAGAGAAC
>OODJ01002286.1_pt1 | contig 13136 bp, 11 predicted proteins | sample 1671611 | NCBI WGS metagenome assembly OODJ01 (sample SAMN06348174, study PRJEB24527) | human gut metagenome | biome: human gut; feature: ankylosing spondylitis patient; material: feces | host: Homo sapiens | place: China | collected 2015-10 | reverse complement strand
AGGATGACTTTTGAATGAATATTTATAATTAGATAGTCATGGTAGATATAAAATCGGTTGCGTGCAAAGTGATTCAAGATGAGACAGTAGCTATTCAAAATCTGATAAACTACATAGATGATGATTTTGAGGCGGTTGTTAGATTAATTTATGAAAATAAGGGGCGGGTGATTATCACTGGTATTGGAAAAAGTGCAATTATTGCGACAAAAATCGTGGCAACGATGAATTCCACCGGAACTCCGGCTGTGTTTATGCACGCTGCGGATGCTATTCATGGTGATTTGGGAATGATCCGGGAAGAGGATGTGGTAATTTGTGTTTCTAAGAGTGGAAACACTCCAGAAATAAAAGTTTTGATCCCGTTGATACGGAATAACGGAAATAATAATATCGTAGCAATGGTGTCAAATACGGACTCTTTTCTGGCTAAAAATTCGCTTTATGTGCTAAAAGCGAAAGTGGAAAAAGAGGCTTGTCCTTTAAATTTAGCTCCGACAAATTCAACTACGGCACAGTTAGTGCTGGGAGATGCGTTAGCAATGTGTTTGGTAGAGTGTCGCAGTTTCTCAAGCAGGGATTTTGCGAGATTCCATCCGGGCGGAAGTTTAGGAAAGCGTTTATACACGCGGGTTTCGGATGTTTACGATGGAACGAATCGGCCTTGTATCACGAGAGAAGCGGGAATTCGCCCCGTGATCTTGGCCATGTCGAAAGGACGTTTGGGTGCGGTGGCGATCGTCGACGAGGAAGAACGTTTGGAAGGAATTATCACGGATGGTGACTTGCGGCGGATGATGGAGAAATACGATGATGTAGACGGGTTGATGGCAAAGGATGTCATGTCAAAATCCCCCAAGACTATATCAGAGGACGAATTGGCATATAATGCCTACCGGATGATGGAACAGAATAGTATCACTCAACTGGTTGTTGTTGATAAAGATCGTCATTACAAAGGAATGGTACACATACACGACATATTGCGTGAAGGAGTGGTTTAATTGATGATTTGTGATTGATGATTTATGATGGGGTATTATCTTCATCTTGCATGGTTGTTCTTGATCAGAAATCGTGAATCAGAAATCGTAAATTTTTTTGTAATGAAATATTTGAAGTTGTGTTTTGTCTTATTGTTATTGGCGTGGGTATCTGTTGTAGAGGCACAGACAACGAAGGTTCGAGGAAAAGTTGTGGATGCAGAAACTGGGGAACCGATGCCATTGGTGAGTATCGTGTTTGTGGGTACCACGATCGGTGTGACAACCGATTTTGATGGGAATTATGATATGGAGACACGAGAGGATGTTAGCGAAATCATGGCATCTTTTGTCTCTTATGAGCGTCAGACGGTGGCGATCAAGAAAGGAGCTTTTAACACGATCGATTTTAAACTGGTACCGATCGTGACGCATTTGGATGAGGTGAAGGTAAAACCCGGTGAGAATCCGGCTCACGCTATCTTGCGGAATATTTCAAAGAATAAGAAGAGAAATAATCCGGCTGAAAAGGATTCATATAGTTATACCACCTATACCAAGATGGAACTGGATATTGCGAATATGAAACCGGGATTTAAGAATAAAAAATTGCAGAAGAATTTTGGTTTTATTTTCCAGTACATGGACACTTCCGCTATCACGGGAAAGGCTTATCTGCCGGTAATGATCTCTGAGGCTTCGGCAGATTATTATTATCGCCGTTCCCCGAAGTTATCAAGGGAGATTGTGAAAGCCAGCCGAATTTCGGGTATCGAGAAGGATTACAGTTTGGCCCAATTCACGGGGCATTTACACGTGAACGTGAATTTATACGATAATTACATTAATATTTTTGAGGTGAATTTTGCCAGCCCGTTGAGTGAACACGGCTTGATGTATTACAAGTATTTTTTGGTAGATAGCGTGCAGAAGGAGGGGCGCAAGATATACAAGATCCGTTTCCATCCGAAGGGGAAGTCTACCCCGGTATTTGACGGGGAGGTAAATGTAGACTCCATGACATGGGCGTTGGAGTCCGCTCGTTTGCGTATGGCTAAAGGATTGAATGTAAACTGGATTAGAGATTTGGCTATCGAGAATACGAACGAATTGATTAATGATTCTACTTGGTTTTTGAAGCAGGATAAAATATTGGCCGATTTTACCGTGCAGATGAAGGACTCGTCCAAGTTGATCTCCTTTATGGGACACCGCCAGATTGATTATTCGAACGTGAAGGTGAACGCGGATATCCCTGCCGAGATACTGAAATTGGATAATGATGTCATCATTAATAAGGATGTTCTTCAAAATGATGAAAATTACTGGCAATCTGTGCGTCCTTACGAGTTAAGTGAAAAGGAACAGAATATATATAATATGGTGGACTCAATAAAGAATGTCCCGTTATATAAAAATATATACGATATTATCCAGACTGCCTTGCTTGGATACTATAACACGAAATATATCGGTTTCGGTCCTTATTATAAATTAATGAGTTTTAATAAGTTGGAGGGGTGCCGATTCCAGTTGGGAGTTAAAACTACAAGAGATTTTAGCAAACATGTACGGCTTACCGGATACGGGGCGTATAGCACAAAAGATGGTGAATTTAAAGGAGGAGGAACCGTTGAATATATCTTTAATAATCAACCGACATCGAAGTTCACGATAGGAGGCCGGCATGATGTGTTACAGTTGGGAGCCAGTGAGAATGCTTTTACCACGGGTAATATATTGAGTTCGATATTTTCCAGGGGGAACAATGACAAGTTGACACTAATTAATTCATTTGATGTGCGCTACGAGAAGGAATGGTGGCAGGGATTTTCGAATTCCTTTGCATTGGAATATCGCCAGATGTTCCCCACGAAGTATGTCGATTTTGTTCGCCCGAACGGGGAGGTCGTGGATCAGATTCATACAACCCAGTTCCGTTTGGGAACACGTTTGTCGTGGAACGAGGTTGTTGTGCGGCAGACTTTCGATAAAGTTTCCATGGGATCTGATTTCCCGATCGTGGGAATTGACGTGGTGGCGGGGTTAAAGGATATCTTGAATGGGGATTACGAATATTACCGTCTGGAATTGTCCGTGAAACATGATTTCGATATAGCCCCGATAGGGTACAGTGATATCATGTTATCCGGGGGAAAGATATTTAACAAGGTTCCTTACCCGTTGTTGAAGTTGCATGAGGGGAATGCCACCTATTTTTATGATCCTTACGCTTTCTCTTGCATGAATTTCTACGAGTTTGCGTCTGATTTATGGGGAGCCGTGTTCTGGGAACATCATTTTAAAGGATTTTTCTTGAATAAGATCCCGTTGATGAAACGGTTGAAATGGCGTGAGGTGGCAACCGTGAAGGCCTTGTGGGGTACGTTGTCGGATAAGAACAACGGTAGTCTGTCTAACACGGATGCTATTTTTCGGTTTCCGGAGGGCATGTCTTCTGTGTCAAAACCTTATATAGAAGCCGGTGTCGGTATCGAGAATATTTTCCGTCTTATCCGAGTGGATGCCATCTGGCGGTTGACGCATCGGGGGGATCGTTCGGGGCAGGACGTGGATAATTTTGCGATTAATTTCTCGTTACATCTAAATTTCTGATATTTTTCAATTTTCAATTTTCAATTTTCAAGTGTAAAAGACTATCTTAGCGCGGTAAAATAGTAAGATATGAAATTAAGAGCTGAGGACTTAGTAAAAAAATACAAGAGCCGTACGGTGGTAAAAGGAGTTTCCGTGAACGTGGAACAAGGGGAGATCGTCGGGTTATTGGGACCGAACGGGGCAGGGAAAACCACGTCATTTTATATGATTGTGGGATTGATTAAACCGAATGGGGGACGTATTTTCTTGGATGACACGGAGATCACGACAGAACCCGTGTATCGTCGTGCCCAGCTTGGCGTGGGATATCTTGCCCAGGAAGCTTCCGTGTTCCGGCAGTTGAGCGTGGAGGATAATATCAAGGCCGTTTTGGAGATGAGTAATTTACCGAAGGATTACCAGCGTCACCGTTTGGAGGAGATGTTGGATGAGTTCGGTTTACAGCATATTCGCAAGAGTAAGGGGATTCAATTATCGGGAGGTGAGCGTCGGCGTAATTGCCCCCAAATTTATCCTGTTGGACGAACCTTTTGCCGGTGTAGACCCGATTGCAGTGGAGGATATTCAGAGTATCGTGATTAAGTTGAAAGAGAAAAATATCGGGATTCTGATCACGGATCACAACGTGCAGGAGACATTATGTATCACCGACCGGGCTTATTTGTTGTATGACGGGAGGATTTTACAATCCGGCTCTGCGGAGGATTTGGCTAATGATCCAGAAGTTAGAAGGGTTTATTTGGGAAAAAACTTTGAATTACGCAGGAAAAAATAAAAAAACGGTCAAATCGTTTTGCTTTTCACGAAAAAGCAATATATTTGCACCGTCAAAATAGCAAGCGGGCGTGGCGAAACTGGTAGACGCACTAGACTTAGGATCTAGTGCCGCAAGGCGTGGGGGTTCGAGTCCCTTCGCCCGCACTTGAAGAGATGGCCGCCTTACAATGAGGTGGCCTTTTTGTTTGTTTTATCAATTATTGTATTATCATAGAGAAGTATGAATGTAACAAAGAACCAAATCGACGATCTTAATGCAACCATTAAGATTCAATTGGATAAGGATGATTACGCAACTCGCGTGAGCGACGCGTTGAAAGATTACCAGAAGAAAGCGGTGATTGATGGTTTCCGGAAAGGGAAAACTCCTTTCGGTATTATCAAGAAAATGTACGGTAAAGCCGTTTTGATTGAGGAGATCAACAAGTTGATCGGAGAGAGTTTGTCTAATTATATCCAAGAGAACGATTTGAATATCTTGGGTGAGCCACTTCCGAGCGAGACAGAACAGAAGGAGTTGAATTTGGATGAGGAAAGTTTCGAGTTTGTTTATGATATTGCTTTGTCTCCCGCGATGAACGTGAAATTGAGCAAAAGAGAGAAAGTTCCTTATTACATCATCAAGGTCGATGATGAAATGATAGACAAACAGATTGAAAGCATTTGCAAAAGCAATGGAGAGTTGACCCCGGTTGACACGATCGAGGGATCTGAATACGTGAAGGGTGAGTTGATCGAGTTGGGAGAAGATGGGAAACCCAAGGAAGGTGGAATCCATGTTGAAGATGCTTCATTGTCAGTTGAACACATGAAGGATGAAGAGCAAGTGAAAGTTTTCACTGGCAAGCAAGCCGGAAACGAAGTGATTTTCAACCCGTCCAAAGCTTATCCCAACAAAACGGATTATGCTGCTTTGTTACAAATAAGCAAGGAAGAGGCCGAGCATGTTACTTCTGATTTCTGCTTTATCATTAGCGAGATCAAACGTTACGTTGAGGCAGAAGTGAACCAGGCTTTATTTGATAAAGTTTACGGGGAAGGTAACGTGAAGAGTGTTGAGGAGTTCCGTGCCCGTGTGAAAGAAGATTTGGCTAAACAGTTCAAAGCTCATAGCGAGTACCGTTTGACGGTAGATGCTCGTGACAAGATGTTGAAGAAAAACGAGGATGTGGTTCTTCCTGAAGCATTCTTGAAGCGTTGGATGTTGGCTACAAATAAAGAATTGACCCAAGAGGCTGTTGATAAAGATTTCGATTCTTACCGGGATGAATTCAAGTGGCAGTTGATCAAGGGCGATATGATCAAAGAGAATAACATAAAAGTTGAGGACGAGGATATGAAGGTCGTTGGACGTGAGGTTGCTGCCGCTCAATTACAACAATACGGGTTATACGGTTTGTCAGACGAGCAATTGGATGGTTTTGCCGTTCGTTTGCTTGAGAATGAGAAACAGCGTGCCAGTCTTTACGACCGTGCATTGGAAAACAAGATTTTCAGTGTTATTAAAGAGGGCGTGAAACTGGAAGAGCAAGAGATTTCCATGGAGGATTTTGGAAAGTTGTTCGAGAAGTAATTAATGCTATATAATGGTAAACCCCGTCTCGTTGAGGCGGGGGATTTTTTTTAGAGATTATTCCAGTTATAGAACTTATCTAATCCTTCAGCTTTTCTCTTTGAATGTCTAATTGTTTTGGGGTAGAAAACCCGATGTAATCCCTTTCATATCCCGTCCATATTAATACTCTTCCCCGACACGCTCACAGAACACCTATGCTACACGGACGCTCCACGAGCGAAGGTGCACCGAAGATGTAGCGAAAGTGTACCGAGGATATCCACTGTTTCGATCGGAACTACAAAGGTTCATTACCGTAATCAATCCGGGTCTTCATCAGCTTTCGTGGATGAAAAGTTGACACGACCGTGTAGGGCGTAAAAAAAGCTACCCTTTAAGGATAGCTTTTTTCAGTAGTTTAGAAAATTTCTTATTTCATGTGCAGTTTTGCACGAGTGATGTATTTCTCGATGTCGCGAGCTTCATAAGAAGCGGGAAATTCTTTCTCCAATCTTTCGTACATGTTCAATGCACTTTTATAGTCGTTGGCTTTTTCGAAAGCAAGTCCGGCTTTCATCATGATAACCGGGGTGGTTGCCATATTGGTCGTTCCGGTAGTTGCTTTTTGATAATAGCTAGACGCTTTTTTGAAATCGCCCAATTGCATGTAAGCGTCACCCAAGTTTGCCGTTACCATACTGGAAAAAATCACATCGTCAGAAGAGAATTTTTCCAAGTGTTTAATGGCGTTTTGGTTGTCACCCAAGTGCAAATAACAGATTCCTGCATAATAATTAGCCAAATTTCCGCTAGGAGTAGAACTGTATTTGTCAATGATTTCCAAGAAACCGGGGGCGTTCCCATCGCCGTTAAGAGCCATGTTGAAAGAGTCTTTTTCAAAAAGATTCTCGGCAACGAACATTTGTTTCAATGCTTCTTCTTCCATCGGGGCTTTGTAGAATCTATAGTATCCCAAGATCACGCCTACCACGATGATAATAACGAGGACTCCTCTTACCAATAACTTTTGATTTTTCTCGATGAATTGTTCGGTTGAAATCGTGGCTTCTTCAATTTGTTCAAAGCCATCCGCACGTTTCTGTTTCTCTTTTGACATGGTTATATGTTTTTGTTATTTACTTTTCTTATTCCTAGACGTATCGCTCGTCAACGTGCAAAATTAATTTTTTTTTTTATACCAAAAGGATCTCCGTGAAATTTTATGCAAAAAATTATCTGTCCGGTGGATTATATCCTTCTTTTCCTTACTTTTGGTTGTTTGTTTCACGTTTGCGTTGGAACTTGTTACTTGTAACCACTAACAGTTGAAGTGAATGATTTTAAAGAACTTGAATGTTGTCAACTATAAGAATATTGCCGAGGCGAGTGTCGCGTGTTCTCCCCGGTTTAATTGTTTTATCGGGAATAATGGCGTGGGGAAGACCAATATTCTGGATGCCGTGTATCAGTTGTCAATGTGTAAAAGCTATTTCAACTTGCCTGATGCGCAGAATATTTGTCATGGGGAGGCTTTTTTCGTGATCGAGGGACAATACATGCACGGGGACGAGGAAATTGACGTGTATTGCGGGGTGAAACGAGGACAGAAGAAGATTTTTAAAAAGAATAAAAAGGCTTATACCCGACTTTCCGATCACATCGGGTTGTTGCCGTTAGTTATTATTTCACCCGCGGATGTGGTATTGATTGATGGTGCTAGCGAGGAGAGAAGACGTTTTATTGACGGGGTGATCAGTCAATGTGATAAGGAGTACTTGCAGTTATTGATTCGCTATAACCGGGTGTTGATGCAGCGAAATAGTTTTTTGAAGGAATATGCGGGACAGTCGATTGATACGGATATGTTGTCCGTGTGGGATGAACAACTTGCGGATAGCGGGCGTGTTATTCTTGAACGGCGTAGGGCTTTCGTGGCGGAGTTGGAAGAGATGTTCCAAATGTATTATGATCGGGTTTCCTTGGGGAGGGAAAAGGTTATGCTGGAGTATTCGACGACTATAAAGAATGATGATTTCTTGGCTTCATTGTGTGGTAGTTTCGAGCGGGATCGGATATTGACTTACACGACGGTGGGAGTGCATCGGGATGATTTGAATTTGAGCCTGGAAGGGTACCCCGTGAAAAAGCTAGGGTCTCAGGGACAGAAAAAGAGTTTCCTGACAGCGTTGAAATTGGCACAGTTTGCTTACTTGGTGAAGCAGAAGGGGGTGAAGCCGTTGCTACTGTTGGATGATATTTTTGATAAGCTGGATGCTGATCGGGTAAGCCAGATCATTCGAATTGTTTCAAGTACGGACTTTGGTCAGGTTTTTGTTACGGATACCAATCGTGAACATATAGACGAAATTTTGAAGCAACATGCCATGGAATACAAGATATTTCATGTTGAAGGGGGAGAAGTGAGGAATTTGTGATCTGTGATGCCACGATTAAAACGTGTTAGCCGGTAGGTAAGAACCACGTGATCGTGAATCATAAATCACTAAATTTGGAGGGATTTGAAATTTAAAATCTAAAATTCATTCGGGTTGTTCAGAAAATCGTATTTTTGTAAAGTGAATTTAATTATGAAATCATAATAAATAGGAATGTTTTGAAGCAGGGTAAGACGTTGACAATGGATGAGCTGGTAAATCTTTACTTGGAGCAGATGGGGTTATCCCGTCAGTTCAAAGAGAGGGAGGTGTGCCAGGTTTGGCCGGATGTCGTGGGGGGAATGATTGCTTCCCGGACGAAAAGTTTGCGAATTTCAGAGGGAAAAGTGTTCGTGAGTTTCACTTCTTCCGTGGTAAAGAACGAGATTCTGATGGTGAAAGAGGGATTAATAAAAGCCCTGAATGATCGGGTCGGGGATAATGTTGTGAAAGATATTGTAGTGTTCTAGTTGTAGAACATTTAATAAGGATATAGATGAAATTAATTGATACGAATGATTTTTTGCTTGGCTCTCATGGGTTGAACCGTTTTCGAGAAAGCTTGGTATCCAAGTTGGTGATGTATATCTTGCGGTTGCATAAACTGGATAAGTTGAATGTGAAGGTAAATGATGATGATCCGGAAGTCCTTTTGGATAGTTTGATCGAGGCTTTGGGGGTGACTATCGAGGTGAGTAAGGAGGATTTGGAAAAAATTCCTAAAAACGGTACTTTTATCACGGTTTCCAATCACCCGTTCGGGGGACTGGATGGTATCGTCCTGGTGCGTTTGCTATGTAAATTACGTCCGGATTATAAAATCATGTCTAATTTTCTGTTGAAGAAAATTGTTCCGTTACAGGATTATATATTGGGGCTGGACCCGGAGGAGGGCAAGAAAGATTCAAATATGCGGGTAATTAAAGAGGCGATACGTCATGTCGTTGACGGGAAACCCTTGGGAATATTCCCTGCCGGAGAGGTTTCTTCTTACCAAGCAGACTCGAATCATGTGGAGGATAAGGAGTGGGATTCTTCGGTTTTGAAGTTGGTGAAAATGGCGAAAGTGCCTGTTATTCCGATATATTTTAAAGGTTCTAACAGTTTGTTGTTTTATTTACTGGGGATGATTCATCCGGTATTGAAAACGATTAAGTTGCCTTCCGAGTTGTTGAACAAGAAAAACAGGGTGGTGAAGTTAAGGATCGGGAACCCGATCAGTGTGGAGACTCAGAATACATTTCATGATATAGCTCAGTATGGTAAGTTCTTGCGGGCGAAAACTTATTTATTGGGATCTGCGTTAGAAGTGAAGAAGTTTTTTATTAAATCACAGAAAGCAATGCCTAAAGCAGAACCGATTGCGGCAGAGACCGAGAGTGCAGTATTGAAGAAAGAAATCGAGGGGGTAGCGGAAGACTACCTGTTGTTTAACATGAAGAATTACGATATATATTGTTCCCCTTCCGTGAAGATTCCGAACGTGTTGAACGAGATTGGTCGTTTGCGGGAAGTTACTTTCCGTGCGGTGGGAGAAGGAACGAATCGTAGTATCGATTTGGATGAATACGATCTTTATTACTATCACTTGTTTATTTGGGATCGGGAGGAAGAGAAAATTGTCGGGGCTTATCGTGTAGGGAAAGGAAAAGAGATTATTGACCGTTACGGGATGAAGGGATTTTATATCAACTCGTTGTTTAAGATGCGGAAAGAGATGTTACCTGTGTTGTACGAGTCGATCGAGTTGGGACGTTCTTTTATCACGGAGGAGTACCAGCGTAAACCACTCCCCTTGTTCATGTTGTGGAAAGGTATTCTTTATTTCTTGTTGAAGAACCCGGAGTATCGTTATCTGATCGGTCCGGTGACAATTAGCGGGAAGTATACGGAGGTATCAAAAGAGCTGATTATGCGTTTTATTCAAGAAAATCATTATAGTCATGAACTGGCAAAATACGTGATTCCTCGTTCTAAGTATCAAGTACATTCGGAAGAACCTGGGGTACAGGTAATGCTAGATGCTGCCCAAAAGGATATATCCGTGCTGGACAAAATGATCGGGGATATCGAGCCATCGAGCGACAAGTTACCAGTGTTACTGAAGAAATATATTTCATTGAATGCCAAGATTATCGGTTTTAATATCGATCCTAAGTTTAATATGTGCTTGGATGGTTTACTTATTTTAGATATTTTTGACGTGCCGATGAAGACGATCGAGTCGTTGTCAAAAGAGATAAATGATGACACGATATTGAGTCGATTTTCCTCGGATAGTGTGGAACTGTAAATTTCCGGTAAAATAGCATGTACGATATATTGTATCTTTTCAAGGGAATGTTGGTTGGTTTAATGGTGTCAATACCATTAGGTCCGATGGGGGTATTAATTATCCAGAAAACCTTGCATAAGGGTGCGCTATCAGGTTTTATTGCCGGTATGGGAGCTGCTTCTGCGGATTTCTTTTACGCTTCGGTGGCGGCATTCGGGTTGGGGTACGTGATAAATACAGTGCAGACTCATGAGTTATTGTTACAAATTATCGGAGGGATTTTTCTTCTGTGTATCGGGTTAAAAATCTATTTTGATAACCCGATTCGCCAGATTCGTCAACGACGTCAGGGCCGGGTGAGTAAGACCGGGTTGTTGGGAGATTATCTTTCATTGTTTTTTTTGACGGTTTCCAATCCGATCACGGTGGTCGTCTTTATGGCAGTTTTTGCCGGAATGTCCGTTTTCGGAGAATCTTCTTCTATGCTGGGAGAGTTGTTGGTGGTGATGGGGGTGTTGTTAGGCGGTGGCGTGTGGTGGTACACGCTCTCGACTTTGGTAAATATCTTTCGTAAGAAATTCCGGTTACGCGTGTTAATCACGATTAACCGGGTTTCCGGGTTAGTCATCACGATTTTGGGGGCACTGGTTATTTTAGCCGCTTTCGCTCCTTTTAAAAACCTGGTGATTCATTAATTACCTGATTCGGATTTTTGAATTTAATTTTCCGTTCTTGATTGGAAATGTCGGGAATCTCCCCAAGTCCCGTAGGCTACTTTACAACCGCTTTTAAAAATGCTTTCTTCCAGTTTGCGCATGGATTCTGCGGCTCCTTCATGGGTTCCCGGTTTGTTCTCGTAGAGTTTGTAAAGGGTACGGTTCGTCGTGGGAGTAATGTTGGGCATCACCACGTTCGCCCCGATTTCCAGTGCTTTTTCTCTCCCGGTGGGTTCAATAGCTTGAAGAGCCGTAGTGGCTGCAATGTTAATGTCTGGCATGAGAAGCCGGAGTGCCGCTACCATGTGAATGGATAAGCGTAATCTTTCCTGAAGGGGAAGGAGCATATGACGGTACTCGTACAGGGGGGTCGCATGGTGTTCTAGGTAAGGCCCCATGCCTACCATGTCGATGTCCATGGATTGCAGGAACAGCAAGTCGTTTGCCAGATCGGTGATGGTTTGAAACGGTAGTCCGATCATCACACCAGTACCCGTTTGGTACCCGCAGAGTTGCAGGCTTTCCAAGCATTTCAAACGCGTTGAATGGGAATGAAGTGGATTGTTCGGGTGAATCTTTGTGTATAATTCGGGATTGGATGATTCGATGCGTAGCAAATAGCGATGTGCCCCGGCATCTTTCCAGCGTTTGTAAGTATCTTCCGTTTGTTCTCCCAGCGAGAGTGTGATACCTAACTCGTTGTTACTGTTTTTTTTGATTTCTCGTAACAAACGGGTGATTCTATCCACGAATTCTTTATCGGAACGTTCTCCACCCTGTAACACGATGGAACCGAAATGATGCGTGTAGGCAAAGCCTGCGGCCTCAATGATCTCGTTGTCCGAAAGTGTGTATCGTGCAGTTTCCGTGTTGGATTTTCGGATACCGCAGTAATAACAGTCTTTGGTGCAAATGTTTGAAATTTCAATTAATCCCCGGAGATAGACGTTGTTGCCGATGTTTTCGTTTTTTACTCTTTTGGCTTCCGAGTAAAGCCGATTTTCTTCTTCTCCCCGACAAGTCAGCATGTTTTCCAGCTCTGGGAGTGTATACATCTTTTTCATGTTGATTTTCCTTTTCACAAAAGTAGGAAAAAGGCTTGATTTTACTAAATTTGTTCCAATGAAAAAGCTTATCAATTTTAGACTTGATGATTCTAGATTTTAGATTTCAGCCGCACGAGGCGAGCGTTTCTTTTAATCGAATGATCTCGAATCTTCAATCTAAAATTTAAAATCTAAAATTAGAACGTGGTGAAGAAAATTGCATTAATCGTTTTTGGGATTGTCCTTCTCGGAGGAATAGGATTTGCGCTATGGTGGGTGAACGAGCGGGAACGGGAGGTTGATGTCCCGAAGGAATCCTTTATTCCCTATAATTCTGCTGTAGTGATTAATGTGAATGCGAATGCGGATTTATTACCGAAGGTCGCTACCGCTTTTAACCGGGAAATTAAGGCATTTCGGAAAAGTATGTTATCTCGGGTCGTAGATACGTTGAAACAGGCGTCTCAGGTAGATACTTCTTCCTACGTGATGGCGATTCGGGTGGAGGGAAAACAATCGATTCGGTTTCTGTACGTGTTAAATCGGAGTGGCCTGTTTTCCAGGGGGGATGTACATGCTTTTTTGCAGAAAATGTTTGCGGGCGCAAAAAAAGAGCGCTCCGTTTTAGGGGAGCGCTCTTGCGCAGGCGGGTTTACTTGGCGAACTCCGTCGCGCGGGTTTCGCGGATGACGTTGACCTTGATCTGGCCGGGGTATTCCAGCTCTTTTTC
>OODJ01002284.1_pt1 | contig 13141 bp, 9 predicted proteins | sample 1671611 | NCBI WGS metagenome assembly OODJ01 (sample SAMN06348174, study PRJEB24527) | human gut metagenome | biome: human gut; feature: ankylosing spondylitis patient; material: feces | host: Homo sapiens | place: China | collected 2015-10 | reverse complement strand
TTCCTGATCGTCCGGCCCATCAGCAAGCGCATCGGCCCTCTGCACGAAACATCTGATAAGTACATCGATATCCAGAACGACGTCATGCGCGAACGTCTGCACGGCATCCGCGTTATCCGCGCATTTAATAAGGAAGCGAGTCTGCAGCAGAAGATCGCCGACGCCACACACGTCATGGCCGAGAACATCATCAATGCCAACGTGCAGATGGGACTTCTGAGCCCGGCGGCCGTGCTGCTTGTGAATCTCGCAGGCGTGGCGATCATATGGCTCGGCGGCTGGCGCATGGAGACGGGCAGCCACGCCATCTCCGGCGGCGATATCTTCGCCATCATCCAGTATCTGGCGCTTGTCGCCAACGGCGTTCTGATGGGCGGCTTTGCCATGGTCATGCTGCCGCACGCAAAGGTCGCGGCTGATCGCATCGGCGAGATCTTTCACGCCACAGGAATGCAGGAGACAGCCAAGGGCGCGGAGCACACGTTCGGCGGCGAAATTACCTTCGACCATGTGACCTTCCGCTATGAGGGCGCATCGGAGGCTGCTGTGCAGGACGTCAGCATGCACATCCTGCCGGGACAGAAGATCGCCGTCATCGGCGGCACGGGCAGCGGCAAAAGTACGCTCGTGCAGCTGCTGCTGTCCTTCCGCCTGCCGACTGAGGGACAGATCCTCTTCGACGGCGTCAGTGCCTCGCAGATCGACCGGGGCGTGATCCGGAAGAACATCAGCTGCGTCCTGCAGAAGACCGCCGTGTATTCTGGCACTATCCGGCACAATATCGAGATGGGCCGTCCCGGCGCGGAGGAAGCGGACATTCTCGAAGCCGCCGATATCGCGCAGCTCACACCTTTCCTCAATTCCCTGCCCGAGCATCTGGAGCATCCGCTCCAGCAGTCCGGCAAGAACCTCTCCGGCGGCCAGAAGCAGCGTCTGTGCATCGCACGCGCGATTTTGAAGGACGCGCCGATCTATGTCTTCGACGACAGCTTCTCTGCGCTCGACTTCCTGACAGAAGCGAACCTGCGCCGGAGCCTCAATGAGAAAATTCAGGGCAAGACCCAGATCGTCATTACCCAGCGCATCACCTCGGCTATGAACGCGGATCACATCTTCGTCATGGACCGCGGGCGGCTGGTCGATCACGGTGTACACGCGGAACTTTTGTCCCGCTGTAAGATCTATCAGGAGATCTACGCCTCGCAGACAGGAGGTGACGCGAAGTGAAGCAGGAACAGAAGAACCACGTTTCCGCCGACGCGCTCATCCAGCTGCTGAAGGGCGCGAAGTCCATCCGCTGGCAGCTTGCGCTTGGCGTGTTTATGAGTCTGGTGCTTGTTGTGTGCGCGCTCATCATCCCGACGCAGATGGGCGCGCTGGTGCAGATCCTGATCGATTATTTTGACGCGCCGGAGACGGGCGCGTCCGTGCTGGCGCAGCTCGCGCCGGGGCTTCTGGCGCTGGCCGGTGTGTATCTCCTGCGCGCCGCCATCAGCTACGGCAAAATGCAGCTGCTCAACCGCGCTGTCAGCCGGTATTTTACCTGCAATCTGCGCATCCAGATCTCCGACAAAATCCAGCGCCTGCCCGTCAGCTTTGTCGATCACACGCCCGTCGGCGATATTCTCTCGCGCATGACGGAGGACGTGTCCCGGATCGGCGGCTCCCTGCATACCGTGCTCGATACCATCACGGGCGGCTTTTTGCAGATCCTTGCCATCGCGGTCGTGATGTTTTTGCAGAACTGGCAGCTTTCGCTGGCCGTGATTGCGTTCATGCCGGTTTCCATCTGGCTGTCAGCAAAGATCGCGGGCCGGTCGGAAATGTATTTCCATCAGATGTTCAAGCAGTCCGGCGAGTTGTATTCCGTCGTGGAAGAAGCCTACACGAACTACGCGACGACAAAGGCTTATAATCTCGAGGAGCACTGCGCCAAACGCCACGCGGAGATCAACGATGCGCGCCGCGTCTCCGAGGCGAAGGCAACCTATCTCTCCGCTATCGTCCAGCCGGTCATTGCTGCGTCCAACTCGCTGGCGTATATCGCCATCAATCTGCTCGGCGGCTGGCTGATCGTGCGGCAGGGCGTTCCGGTGGGCGTGATCGTGACGCTGGTGCTGTTTGCACGGCAGTTTTCCGAGCCGCTCGAGCAGATTTCCAACGGCCTGAGTACGCTGCAGCAGGCCAAGGCGGCTGCGAAGCGGATCGTCGATTTGCTGGAGCTGCCGGAGGAAGCGCCGATCGAACAAGCTCTTCCTGCGGGCGGAGACGGCAGCGTGGAGTTCCGACATGTGGATTTTGCCTATGAGCCGGATACCGAACTCATCCAAGATTTGAACCTGCATGTGGAAAAGGGCCAGCACGTCGCCATCGTCGGCCCAACCGGTGCGGGCAAGACGACGATTGTGAATCTGCTCATGCGGTTCTACGACGTCGATTCCGGCAGCATCCTGCTGAGCGGGCACGACATTGCGAACTATTCCCGCGCCTCCACACGCGACCGCTTCGGCATGGTGCTGCAGGACACATGGCTCTTCGGCGGCACGATCGCCGAGAACGTAGCCTTCGGCAAGCCGGACGCGACGCGCGAGGAAATTATCCGCGCCTGCGATGAGGCGTACTGCGACCATTTTATCCGCACGCTCCCCAAGGGCTACGATACCGTGGTCGGCAGCGATACCTCATCGATCTCCTCTGGCCAGAAGCAGCTGCTGACCATCGCGCGGGCGCTTCTCGCGCAGCGCGAACTGCTGATTCTCGATGAAGCGACATCCAATGTCGATACGCGTACGGAACTGCTCATCCAGAAAGCCATGGACCGCCTCATGCGCGGCAGGACCTGCTTCATCATCGCCCACCGCCTGTCCACGATCGTCGATGCCGACCTCATTCTGGTTCTGCGCGACGGCCGTATTGTGGAGCAGGGCAGGCACCGCGATCTGCTGGAGAAAAAGGGCTTCTATTACGAAATCTACAAGAGTCAGTACGATATCGCATAAAAAACCCCCGGACAGGCCAAAGCCCGTCCGGGGTTTTCTGAAAGCGCACAATCGTATAAAATGGCATGAACCATGGCGAAATTGTACCAGTAGAATGCACCAACCGCGTCCAAGCTATGCGCGCCGTTCCCTGCGGGCCAGATGCGCATAATAGCCAAGGCACAGCAGAACCTGCACAACGGTCGAGCAGGGGGTCGCGAGGCCGATGTAGAACAGGCGCACGTTCGGCAGCCGGGACATGGCGAACGACACGGGGATACGGACGCCGAACGCGCCCAGAATGCCCTGCGTCATGACAAAGACTGTCTTGCCGAGGCCGGAGAAATAGCCCACAAAGCAGAATAGGAATGAGGTCAGCAGACAGTCGATGGCGTAGGCCTTGAGATAGTCTGCCGCTTCGAGAATGACGGCATGGTCGTTTGCAAAAATTCCAGCGAGCAGATCGCCATGGAAGAAATTGAAGTAAAACACAAACACGCTGATGCACAGCGAGACGGCGACGCTGTAGCGCAGCGCTTTTTTTGCGCGTTCCGGCTTACCTGCGCCGGTATTCTGCGCGACAAACGCGGACACGGATTGAGAAAATGCCGACGGCAGCAGCATGACGAACGCGCAGACCTTTTCCGCAATGCCCATGCCGGCAGACTGCAAGAGTCCCAGAGAATTGACAATAGCCAGAATGACGAGGAACGACACGCCGACCAGCACGTCCTGCAGCGCAATCGGAATGCCGAGACGCAGAATTCCGGCTGTGAGCGGCCGGTCAAAGCGCAGCTGCTCCTTGCGGAACGTAAAGGGCAGTTTGCGGCGCATGATGACGAACAGGGACAAAATCACGCTGACCGCCTGTGCGAACACCGTTGCAAGCGCCGCGCCGGCTGCACCCATCTGGAATACGTCTACCAGCAGCAGATCGCCGAAAATGTTCGTAACGCACGCGATCGCAACCGTGATCAGCGGCATTTTGGAGTCGCCAAGCCCGCGGAAGACGCTGCCGATGACGTTGAACGCCACAATGAACAGCGTTCCCGCCGAGCAGATGCGCACATACTGTGTCGTGGGAACAAAGGCCTCCTCTGGGGCCTGCAGCAGACGGCAGAATGGCTTGGTCAGCGCAGAAAGCAGCGCCGTTAGCGCAAGCGCGACGCACACGAACAGGCAGATCGCGCTGCCGACGACACTCCCGGCTTCGTCCGGCCTGCCCTCGCCGATCTTCTGGCCCAGAAGAACGGTCACGCCCGTTGTGAGCCCGACGAGAAGCGATGTGACAAGCTGCATAGCCTGACTGCCGGTCGAGACGGCGGAGATGTCCGCTGTGCCCGCGAATTTTCCGACAACGATCAAATCGACCGCGCCGTACATCGCCTGCAGAAACAGCGCCAGCAGCACCGGCCCCGCAAACCGCAGCAGCGGGGAAAGAATTGGCCCGTTCAGGAAATCATTTTTCTGGTTTTCCATAGCTTCAACTTCAAAAAAAGACCGGATAAAACCCCGGACGCATGCCCGGCATCTTATCCAGCCGAATAATCAATGAATCGACCCTCCGATGAACAGAAACTATTTTAACGAACTCTGCAGAAAATGTCAAGAGGCAGAAAACCCGCCCTGCCATGCGGCAGGGCGGGCGGTTTCAGTTGGGGGAAGAGGGATTACTTGGCTTTCTCGACAGCGTAAGCGGAGGGAGCAGCGGGAACGCCGCGCTTCCACTCGATCAGGTTCACAACATAGAACGTGATGACGGAGACAAGGCTGCCGAAGACGACCGGCATCATGAACCACAGCGTACCGCCGTTGGACAGAAGCTGCCAGACGACGAAAGCGATGGTGCCGGTGAAGATGGAGATCAGGCCGGAGTTCTTTGTTGCCTTCGGAACGGCAAGGCCGAGGCCGTATGCCGCGAACGGGCCTGCGCAGCGGATACCGAATGCGAAGGTGTTCATGGCGACGAGGGAAACGCCGAACATGGAGATGCACATGGCGATGAGCGCTGCAATAACGTTGCACAGACGGGTATAGAAGATGGTCTGCTTGTCATTCAGCTTTTTCTTGCCGCCGAAGCCGGGATAGATGTCGTTGATGATCATCGTGGACATGCACAGCAGATTGGAGTCTGCCGAGGACATGGTCGCGCAGATGATAGCGGCGGAGATGAGGCCGGTGATGATGCCGGGCGCATAGGTGCCAGTGACGACCATCATGGCGTTGGAGCCATTCTCAGCAAGGCCGGGCAGCTGATCCTTCAGAGCGAAGGCAGCGAGGCCGAGGAGGGTCGGGAAGACTGCCATGGCAGCCATGAGAATGGCGCAGAGGAAGGAGGCGCGAACCGCAGTCTTCTCGTCCTTGCAGGTCTCGAAGCGGGAGACCATTTCGGGGCCGCAGAGGAAGGTGCAGAAGTAGTTGAAGAAGTAGCCGATGATGGAGGCCCAGCCGATCTGGGTCATGTTCAGCTTTTCGCCGGGCAGTGCAGCGGAGATCGCAGCCCAGCCGCCGGCATGCTTCAGGACGATCGGCGTTGCGATGGCAAGGCCGACGAGAATGATACCGAACTGGATGAGGTCGGAGACCTGGTCAGCGATCATGCCGCCGAAGGTCGTGTAGAAGATGGTGACGAAGCCGGCCAGCAGCAGGCAGACGTTCAGGGGGATCGACGGGATCAGCGCGTTGATAACAGCGCCGGAAGCACCGATCTGGGAAGAGGTCAGGCAGAACAGCGACAGGACGCTGAGGACTGCCGTGAAGTTGCTGGAAACCTTGCCGAAGCGGCGGCCGACGACCTCGGGGATCGTGACAGCCATGGTCTTGCGGATCTTGGGAGCAAAGTAGGCCAGGGGGATCATAGCCAGAGACGCGGCCAGGACGTACCAGATCGCGCTGACGCCCCATGCGCCGAACGCTTTCTGCGCGAGGCCGGTGGTGCTGCCGCCGCCGATGTTGTTGGCAGACAGCGAGAATGCGACCATGAACAGGCCCATTCTGCGGCCGGCAACGAGATAGTCCGCGCTGCCCTTGATGTTGATCTTGCCGACGACGTAGCCGACAACCATCATGCCGACCATGTACGCAAGAACGATTACCAATGCGCCAGTTTGGATTTCCATAGAGTTCCTCCTTGATTTCTCTTTCTTGAACGACTTATTCACAGTTCGTTCATATTGTGTATTTTATCCGACGATGCCGTACTTTGTAAATTGACAATTCGCACAAGGAAAAACGCCTGTTTTCTGACAATATAGACAAGGTACGAAAAATGCTCAAAAAGTTTTGATATCTTCTTGAATCTGGATATTTGGCGTCTCCCGCGCTGCGTCGCGGAAGACGCCGAGCAGCTTTTCCGCATATGGCCCGAGTGTACCATACAGGCAGTCAATATGCTCCAATATAAGCGTACACGGCGGCAGATCGGTCAGAACATCGTACAGTGCGTCGAGATTCCGCCCATAGGACGCGGGCAGCGAAAACACGCGCGCAAAGCAGTCGTGCGCAGCAGCGCGGGAGGTCAGTTCCCGGCAGTCGATCCGGTAGGTCAGTTCCATATGACAGTGCCTCCGTCCACGGTCAGTTCCGTAAACGACGCGTAGTGGTCGGATGTGTAAAAGTACAGTCCGTCGTTTGAGAAGATCAGGCGCTCCGCCCCGCGGGAATCCCCGCCGAGCGTGTTGATATCGCATTCGGTATAGGTTCTTCCTGTTTCCTCCGGCAGAAGCCCCTCGCGGTTGCCGAAGCGGTCGCCGCCGATGGCGGCTCCGGCCTGATACGCTTCCACGCTGCCGCCCTCCCAGCCGAGCGCGCGGGCTTCCTCCTTGGTCATGTAGTTGTCCGGCAGATGACCGTAGGCGTCGAGATACAGAACGACGTGCTCCGCGTCGTAATAATACCCGTGCTCGCCGACCGTGTCGGCGGTCTGTGTGACCTCCGGGTCTTCAGCAGTGACAAACTGCTCGCCCGATTCGGGCGCTTCCGTGTCCTCGGACAGCGCAGCGTCCGCCAACTCCTGCAGCGTCGTAACGCTGATTCCCATGACCTGCACCGTGTCGCGCACCGTGCAGCCGCCGAGCACCAGCAGCGTCAGCACCAGAAGCAGCGCCAGTATCCGTTTTTTCATGGTCAATCTCCTCTCAGTTCCTGCGCGATGGCCTGCATCAGCGCCTCCGGCAGCTTTTCCACGCGCCGGTCATAGGTCACAAAGCCATTGACCTCATCCTCTACATCGCTCAGCTGCGTGTAAACGTCGGCGGCAAGCCCCGCTCTGCGTGCAGGAATGATCTGCGTTTCATAGAGCGTTTTGACTGCCTCGCCCAGTGCCTCGGGCGTCTGATAGCCCTTGTAGCCGAAGTTTTTCGTGTTCCAGGTATGTTCCGCAACCGGCAGATTGTATCCGCCGAACTCCGACAGAACGACTGCGCGGCCCTTCTTGTCAGGCCGGAAGCGATAGGGCTTAAAGTACACATGCAGGCTTTTCACATCGCTCACGCCCTGATCGTGCCAGCCGCTGGCATGGTCGATCAGCCGCGTGGGGTCGAGCCTGCGGATCAGCCGCACTGCGTTTTTCGCGTCAAACTGTCCCCAGCCCTCGTTGAACGGCACCCACAAGACGATGCACGGGCAGTTCTGCAGCTGCGTGATCAGCTCCGTCAGTTCGCGTGTGAAGTCCTCGCGGCCCTGCGCGTCCGTACGGGCGAAAAGGCGGTAATGACTGTCCTTGAGATGAATGCCGGTGATGAGCGGCGCGGAGATGGTCAGCAGATTGTACTGTCCGCCGCCGGAGGGCATGTCCTGCCAGACCAGCATGCCCAGCCGGTCGCAGTGATAATACCAGCGCATGGGCTCGACCTTGATATGCTTGCGCAGCATGTTGAAGCCCAGACGCTTCATCAGTTCGATATCATAGATCAGCGCGTCGTCCGACGGTGCGGTATATAACCCGTCCGGCCAGTAGCCCTGATCGAGCACGCCGTGGTGGAAGTACGGCTGCCCGTTCAGCAGCAGGCACGGATGACCTGCTGCGTCTATCCCGGTGCCGACGGTGCGCATGGCGAAATAGCTTTTGACGGTATCGTCCCCCAATGTGACGGTTACGTCATAGAGGTTCGGCGTCTCCGGGGACCACAGGTGCAGCTGCTCCGGCGGCAGAACGGCGCTGCCGCAGCCGTCCTCGTCCGTTACGCCCTCGGTGACCGGAGTTCCCTGATAGGAAATTTCGATTCGAGCGCCTTTCGGCGCGGACGCGGTGAGCATCCAGCGGATGCGTCCTTCCGGCAGTTCCGGAGTAAACAGAAGCGACTGTATATAATGCTCCGGTACCTGTTCCGCCCAGACGGTCTGCCAGATGCCGCTCTGCGGCGTGTACCAGATGCCGCCGCGCGTTGTCTTCTGCTTCCCGCGCGAGAGGGGCACGGTGTCCGTATCGTCACGCACAGCGACGGTCAGGACATTTTCGCCATCCCGCAGAAGCTTTGTAATATCCAGCGTAAAGGCTGTATACCCGCCTGTATGCGCCCCGGCAAGAAGGCCGTTGACGTACACCCATGCCCGCTGGTCGGCGGCTCCGAAGTGCAGCAGCATCCGCCTGCCGTCCTGCTTTCCGAACGGCAGCGTCCGCCGGTACCAGAGCACCTGACCGGGCTTCAGGGCCCGGCTCACCCCGGACAGCGGCGCTTCCGGCGAAAATGGCACGAGAATGTTCCCGTCCCACGCGCTGGGGCAGGCGTCGGAGGCCGTGATGGCATAGTCCCAGAGGCCGTTAAGATTATAATAACTTTCCCGCACAAGCTGCGGGCGGGGATATTCCTGCAAAACAGTGTCCTTGTCCAGTGTTTCACCCCAGCGTGTCAGCATTTTGCCTCCTCCTTCTTTTTAAGTAGCAGCACCGGCGGCAGAATCAGCAGCAGCACGACGGCTGCCGCAAGGAAAATGGACGGCGTCGGCACAGTCTTTACCACGCCGAGATCAACATAGGTGGAATCGCTGCCGCGAATGACCGCTGCGCCGATGGCAGGGCCTAAAATCATCGGCAGCAGAACGCCGAAGATCATGCGGATGCCCTGAAAATGTCCGGCCTTTCCGGCAGGTGTATGGTCGCGGATGACACCGGACAAAATCGCCGTGACCAGCATATAGCCGGACATCATAATGCAGCCCGTCAGGATCACGGCCAGCATCGACCGCGCGAAGAACATGCCGAGCAGTCCGGCGAACATGACTCCTGCCGCCGGAAGTACGCACCGCAGTTCGCCGAGCCGGTCGATCACGCGGCCGGAGAGCACGCTCACGACCGACGCAAAGATCAGTACAATGCCCAGCACGAGGGCGTAGCCGTCAAAATGCAGATAGTTCTGCATATAGATAATGAGATACGGGAAGAAGACCTGCACGGCCACGGAAAACAGGCAGAACGCCACAAAGGACAGATAGAGCGCCGGGTTCTCTTTCGCAACAGTCGGGCGGAGCCCGTAGACAAGGTTTTTCAGATAGCTGTCCCGTCTCGGTTCCAGCTTCGGCTCGGGGATCAGGAAGATGGACACAACGCCCGTCAGCACGACGAGTCCGCCGAAGATCGCAAAGAATTTCTGCCACTGCCCGCGCTGCGTCATGCTGTCGAACAGTCCGAAAATGACGAGCATGGAGATCAGCGGCAGGATGGCCAGCACGGATTCAGCCTTGCCCCGCGCCTCATTGGGCACAGTGTCGGTGATCCACGCGTTGAAGGCCGCGTCGTTGGCTGTTGAGCCGAAAAAGGTCATCACGCAGTCGAGCACGACGATCATCACTGCCGCAGCAGCTGCCGCGGAGGCTGCCGGGAACAGCTTCGCCGCGTTTTCGACCGTCACGAAGCCGAATGCCGCCGTGGACAGGCCCCACAGCAGATAGCCGCCGCAGATAAACAGCTTGCGCTTTCCCACACGGTCGGACAGCGCGCCCATCAGAAGCGTCGTCAGCGTGGCGGCAGCCGCGCTCCAGCCGACCATGGCGGAAATATAGCCGGGGTCGGTGGAGATGGTGTTGTAGAGATAGACGTTAAAATACATATTTTCGATTGTCCAGGCAAACTGGCCGACCAGGCCGACGAGAATGAGCGTCAGCCAGACGCGCGGGGAAAGTTTTTTCATATCCGGTATCCTCCCGTTATTCAGCTTCTGTGCTTCCGCAGTATTTTGTATAGAGCGCAATATGGTCCTCGATGCAGAAATCGCCCGTCCACGCGTTCGCCGTCACGCAGATCACGCTTCTGCCGTCCGGCGTTTTTCCGGCGCTCGCGCAGCAGTTCATGGCCTCGGCGGTATAACCTGTCTTGGCGGCTGTGATCTCCGCGCCGTTCAGGGCGTATTCGTGATGGACGCGGTAGAGGAATTTGTTCGTCATGGCAAGCCCGTCCGGGTGCTGCTCCGTTTCGCTCGCCCGGTAATTCTCTGCGCTTAATATTTCTGCGCACGTCTCGTTTTCCAGTGCCGCCTGTAAAATCAGCGCGATCTCGCGCACCGTGGAATAGTGGTTCTCGTCGTGCAGACCGCTGGTGTTCATGAAATGCGTGTTGGTCAGGCCCAGCGCCGCGGCCTTTTCGTTCATCATAGCGACAAACGCTTCCTCGCTTCCGGCCACGGCCTGCGCCAGCGCCTCCGTCGCCTCCGCGCCGGAGGGTACAACTGCGCCGTACAGCAGATCGCGCATTGTGACCATCTCGCCGTTCACAAAGCCCGCCATTGACGCGCCCGCGAGGTACAGCGGGTCAATGATGGCCTGCGTCATGGTGAACGCCGCGTCGAGATCCGGCAGATTCTCCGCCGCCACCAGCAGCGTCATGACCTTCGTCATGGATGCGGGGTAAATTTTTTCGTCCATGCCCTTTTCGGCCAGCACCGTCCCGTTCTGCACATCGACCAATATGGCGGAAGACGAATACAACTCCAAATCGAGCGTTTGGGTCGTCTCCGACGACTCTGCCAGCGTTAGAGCAGGCTGCTCGGGTTCTGGTTCCGGCTCAGGTTCCGGTTCGGGTTCTGGTTCCGGCGACGGCTCCGGGGCGGGTTCCTGCACCTGCGTCTCAGGGACAGTGACCTCAGGCTCGGAAGGGGCGTCTGTCTCGCTGCTCGTGACCGGTGTGTCGAGATAGGGCTTTACGAGTTGCCGGTGCGCGTAGTAGGCTGCGCCGCCCAGAAGTGCCGCGCACACAAGAAGCGTCAGCACGACGCGGAGCACCCGGCGGCGCTTTGCACGCCTGCGGTCGCGCAGACGGTCGAACGCGGGCGCATTTTCAGGGTCAAACTGCGATTGCATGTCATTGTTCATATTGGACTTCTCCTGTTTGGAATTCGCAATATGCCTATTTTACCACATCTGCGCCCTTCCGAAAAGAGGCAAAGCTAAAACAGCGCAAGTCCTTGCGCCGCAGGGACTCTACCGCGGGTAGACCGGGCGTTCAGACGTGTAGAGCGGGAAAAAGCGTTTTTTGAATAGCATTTTGCGGCACGGCGCGGTATAATATGCTTCAGAAATTAAGAACCGGAGGTCACACATGGAAAAACGTTTTCAAATCGTAACAGACTCCTCCTGCGATCTGCCGCAGGCGCTGGCGGATGAACTCGATCTTGCCGTCCTGCCGCTGCATGTTCTGATTGGGGAGCATACATACGCCAACTATCTCGACGGCCGCGAGATCGGCTTCAAGGAGTTTTACGACAAACTCCGCAACGGCGAACGCGCCACCACGAGCGCCGTTAACGTCTCGGAGTTCACCGCCGTCATGGAGGGAAAACTGAAGGAGGGTCTTGATATCCTCTTCATCGGCTTTTCCTCCGGACTGAGCACAACGTATCAGTCCGGTGCGATCGCCTGCGACGAACTGCGGGAAAAATACCCTGAGCGAAAACTTATCGCCATTGATTCGCTCTGCGCGTCTCTGGGCGAAGGTCTGCTTCTGTATTTGGCCGCAAAGAAGCAGCAGTCCGGCGCGTCCATAGACGAGGTCGCGGACTATGTCCGTGAGACGATCCCGCATCTTTGCCACTGGTTCACGGTCAACGACCTGATGTTCTTAAAGCGCGGCGGCCGCGTCGATGCGGCGACGGCCATCGTCGGCACCGTTTTGCAGATCAAGCCCGTCATGCACACCGATGATGCCGGAACGCTCAAGAACGTCACCAAGGCCAGAGGCCGGAAAGCTGCGCTCAAAGCCCTCGCGCAGAAGCTGGCCGACACGGCTATCAACCCGGCGGAGCAGACCGTTTTCATTTGCCACGGCGACTGCATCGAGGATGCGGAATACACGGCCGAACAGATCCGCGCCCTGACCCCGGTCAAGGATATTATTATCAACTACGTCGGCCCCGTCATCGGTGCCCACACCGGCCCGGGCGTGATCTCCGTCTTCTTTGTCGGCACGCACCGGTAAGCATACAAAAATTCCGCGGCTCCCTGAACATATCGGGGAGCCGCGGGTTTTTATATTGGTGCAGCTATGAGATTCAAGCATTCCCGGCGAACCCAGCGAAGCGGTTCGACGGGAAAGAGGAGGAAACGGACGCAGAGGATAAGAGGCTTCGCGCATGGCGCGGGGACTCGTTCCGTCGAGGCCTAACCACCAAAGTGCAAACCAGCGTAGCCTCCGGCGGCCCTATCTTTTCCCTTGCGCGGGAAAAGATAGGGGAGAAAAGGACGCTTGGTTACGTTTGGCGCATATTGCGAATGCAATTCAGACAAGCCCTGATTTTCAGTTGTTGCGAACACACGAACTCACCCTACAGGCGCTACAGTACGCGCCGCCTGTTACGGTACACAAAATTTGCAAGCAGTTACGATTTAATATCTGCGGTAAAAACGCCCTGCATTCAAAATTTACAGGGCAGTGCGAATTTGCCGGAGTCCTGTAGGGGCCGATGCCCACATCGGCCCGCTGGAAAGTTGCGAATTCGCCGAAGATTCCCGTAAAGTACGGTGCATCCTGCCGGGGACAGAGTCGTCCGCCCCTACGAGATACGTGTGCAGTTGAAGCCTTGCCGTAGGGGCCGACGACTCTGTCGGCCCATTGGGAAGTCACGAATTCGCCGAAGATTCCCGTAAAGTACGGTGCATCCTGCCGGGTCGATGTGGGCATCGACCCCTACGAAGCTTGTACGCACGGCGTCAGAAGTTTTGAACTGCTACATATT